>JACCEB010040665.1_pt1 | contig 16718 bp, 13 predicted proteins | sample 7454761 | NCBI WGS metagenome assembly JACCEB01 (sample SAMN15323454, study PRJNA562643) | freshwater metagenome | isolation source: river surface water | place: USA:Blue River Watershed | collected 2017-08-18 | reverse complement strand
CACGATGACGAGCTTCCCGGCGGCGATGTCCGCCAGGGCTTCCTCGATGGTGTCGAAGGGCTCGTTCATGAAAGAGGGAGGTTCGAACTTGGTCGTAACCTCCCTCGGTGCAAGCGGGGAGATGGCCTCCCGGTCGCAAAACCTGTTTCGCCGGCCTTATTTGGCGGCTTTGGCCTTCGCCTTGCCTTTGCCCTTGGCGGCGGGTGCGGCGGGCTTCGGGGCGGCGGCCATCGCCTCGGCGACCTTGACGCTGGTTTCCTTCCAGGAGGCCTTGGCTTCGGGCTTGGCGCTCCAGAGCGTGAAGTTGCGGAAGGTGGCTGACTGACCGGCGCAGGTGAACCCCGGGTTGACCTTGGGCGTCAGGAAGAGGGGGTCGCGGCCGAAGGCGCTGAGCTTGTCGTCGATCGTGGCGACCATGGTGTCGCCGACCATCTCGAGGACGACGCGGTGCCAGGTGCCTGCTTCGAAGGGCTGGGCGGCGGTCAGGAAGACGACGGCCTTGTCGGGACCGTCATGGTCGTGGTCGTCCTTCTGTACGCGCAACGTGGTCGGCGTGATCGACACGCGGGCCATGTGGTCCTTGGTGGCGTTGATGCTCAGCGAGACGGACTTCGCGCCGTCGAGGCGGAATTCGAAGGCGATGACGAGGTCCTGGAGGTCCTGGGTGACGCGGCTGACCGCGCCATGCTTGTCCGCCGGGATCTCCTCGACGCGGGTGCCCTCGGTCGTGCGCTCCCACTTGCCCTTGGCGACCTTCCAGGCGGCGGCTTTCGCATCCTTGGTCAGCTGGTCGTTGACGATCTCCTTGTCCGGTTGGGCGAGGAGGGTGGCGGGAGCGTCGGCCGCGCAGAGCGGAGAGACGAAGGCGAGGAGGGCGAGAAGACGGAGGGTCATCGGGGTGGGTTGTCTTGTTAGAACCGCGCAAACCGCCGATGGTTGCGATTATTCGTAGGTCAGCTGCGCGGATAGGACGGCGTCTTCGTCGGCGACGAAGCGGACCCAGTAGGCGTTGAGCCAGGATTCGAAGGCGTGCGTGACTTCGCCGCCGGCGGGGACCTCGATGACCTTATAATCAGAGGTGCGACCGTCGCCGGCGACGTCGAGCAGCACGGATACGCGGACGGCCTTCGCGCCATGGTTGACGAGCTTGAGGCTCTTCTTGTCATACCCGGTCATGAGGTAGGGGTCGGAGGGAGCGCTTTTCTGGACGGTGGTTTTGAGCCAAGGGCCACCCTGGCCGCGCGGCTTGCCGAGTTTCCAGAGGTCGTCCGCGGCGCCCACCCAGACGGCCGCTTTGCCGTCTTCGGAGCGGATGACGTGACGGTCGTCCTTGGCGGCGTCGGGCGAGATTCCGCTGAGCACGAGCAGGCCGCGGTAAGAGCAATAGTCATGGACGGCGGCCTCGCTGGTCGCGATCGGGCGCATGCGGATGGCGCCTCCGGCGTTGAGCGCGGGCAGCTCGTAGAAGGTGCCGTGCGCCTGGAGCATGTCGCGCTCGGTGCAGACTTCGCGCGCCTTGCGCAGCGCGCCGCGGGCGAGCAGGCCGTCATGGGCCGCCGAAGCCGAGCGCGGCAGGCGCCAGCGCACGCCGCTTTCTTCGAAGATGACCGAGGCCGCGTCGGCGGTCACGATGCCCTGCGGGATGGGCGTGTTCTTCCGGACGAAGGCGGCGACCTTCTGGTCGGCCATCTTCGTCAGCTTGAGGTCGGCCGAGAGTTCGTAGGCTTCGCCGACAGTGGTCTGGTCGGGCGTGACGTCCGCGGCCAGGACCGCGAGCGTACGGAGGTTCGCGCCGCGCGTGAGCAGGAACGCTCCCTGCGAAGCGGCGTCGCCGGCTTTGCTGAGCCCTTTGAAGAGCCCGTCGCGTTCGCCCCCGCGACCGTCCTGCGCGGCGTATTGGAAGGTGACGCTCGCCTTGGCGACGTCGCGGTCGGCCTTGGCGCGGATCCAGGCGCCGGTGACGGCGGCGGGGATCTCGACCCACTGTGCGGCTTCGTCGGCCTTGAGGGAGACCTCGCGCCATGCCTTCCACTCGCCGTCGCCGAGGGCGTCGATCTCCAGCGTGAAGGTCGTGGCCGCCGCGCCGTCGTGCCGCACGAGCGCCGCGCGCTTGGCGAATCCGGCGAGCAGGAAAGGATCCGAGGCGACGCCGGCTTTCACGGGTTCGTCTACCCAGACGCTGCCACGGCCGATGGCCGGTCCGAGCTTGTCCGGCGTGTCGAAGGAAGTGAACCAGAGGTTGGACTGCGATTGGCCGGGGCCGGCGAGCGCGCCCTTGGCGGGACGCTTGTTAAGGAACTCGGACTTGGCGGTGTCGTCGCAGCCGAAGACGAGCCGACCCTGCCAGGGCGTGAAGTCGCCGATGACCTTGAGGTAGGCGGAGCGCGGCGTGATGCCGCCGGAGCGCTTGGACGAGAAGTTCGCGGGGAACTTCCAGAAGAGTCCATGCATGGTCATCAGGCGCGAGCCTTCCTCGCCGATGTCGCGGATACGCGGCCATTCGGTGTTCCAGCCGTGCGCGCCGTCGTAAGAGTGGCTGCCTTTGGGCAGCCGATAGCTCGTCCACTTACCCTCTTCCATCACCATGAGGATGACCGAGCGGAAATCCCAGCCGACCGTCCAGATCGGATCCTTGGCCGGGTCGGCGTTGCCGGTCAGTCCGCCGGGTCCGGTGACTTCGGTGAACTGGTTGCGGCGGACGAGCGTCCAGTTGCCTTCGCCGTTGAAGGAGCCGAGCGCGCCGCTCGTGATCGTCGGATCGACGAGCGCCTTGGCGCTCTGCTCGCCGTTGTTCGCGATGATGACCTGGCCTTGGCCGGAGTAGAGTCCCTTGCCGTGATAGCCGGGCAGCGTCGACGTGATCGTCGCAGGGCTGACCTCGGCGGTCTGGCCGGGCTTGGGCTTGTTCTTGATCTCCTTGATGAGGCCTTTGACCGTGAGCGTGCGGACATCCACTTCGTAGAGGCCGTCCTCCATCGTCGCGAAGTAGACCTTGTTCGCCGGGTCCGTGAGGTGGCGGGCGTTGCCGGTGTGGCGTCCGGGCATGAGCTTCGGCGGAATCACGCGGACGTTGCGCTGCGCGTCGATGAAGTAGGGTCCGATGATCAGCTGCTCGGACTCGCGGTGGATCATGCGGTTCGCCGGCGTGCCGCCGACGCTTTCCGGGCGGACGATCAGCTTCAGGTCCGGCGTGACCTCATACAGCTTGTCGCTCGAACCGTAGGGCAGGTGGGGGCCGTAGGTGATCACCCAGAGGCGGTCCGCCCAGGGCACGACGGCGCCGGTCCCGCATTCGCCCTCGTTGTTGAAATAGGCGAGCTCCGGATAGATGCCCGAGCGCTCAACCGGGGCGGCGGAGAGCCAGATCGCGCAGGCAGAGGCGACGAGGGACGGCAGTAGGCGCATGCAATGACGCTCCGCCCGGGGCCCGCTTTTGGCAAGCGCTCCCTAGAAGAGGGAGGCGCAGGTCGCCACCCAGAGCGCCAACGCCAGCACGGGACCGCCCAGCAGCCTTTTCGGACTCTCCGACTCCGCCTGGCTCAGCAGCAGCACGAGCAGTCCGCCGGCCCAGGCCGGGCCTGTCCAGGCGGGCAGTCCTTCCATCGTGGCGGTGAGCCCCGGCGTCGCCGCCATGCGTTCAGCCAGCCAGCCCATCATCCGCAGCCAGGCCGCCGCCGCTCCGTTGAGCCAGACCGCGCCGGCGAGCAAGGGCTCCCAGATCATGCAGGCCGCGGAGGCCATGCCGAGGAGCAGAGGCGGCGCCGACATCGGCACCAGCGCCAGGTTGGCGAAGACTCCGCCCCAGCTCGCCGTGCCGAAAGCAGCCAAGGTCAGCGGCGCTCCCGCCACGCCGGCCGAGAAGGAGACGCAGAGGCCTCCGACGACGGCCCTTCGCAGTCTCCCGGTGAACCGGGCCAGCATCGGACGTGCCGAGGGCGGAGTCGCGAGCTCCGCTTCGGACGGTCCGGTCAGCAGCTGCGCCGCCGGCCCTCCCGACATGAGGAGCGCCGCCACGGCGAGATAACTGAGCTGGAAGCCGGCGTCCGAGCACGCCTCGGGGCTGAGCGTCAGCGTCACCGCGCAGGCGACTCCGAGCGACTGCACCGGCGAGGCGTGCCGTCCTCCGAGCCGACCGGCCCAGAGGCACGCCGCCATGATCCATGCCCGGGTCGCCGAGGGCGCCGCGCCGGTCACCTGGACGTAAGTCCATAAGGCCGCCAGACCCGCGAGTCCGGCCGGGAGCGAGGGCAGGCGCAGGCGCCGCGCCGCCCAGGCCATCGCCGCCGCCATGCCCGCGATGTGCAGGCCGCTGATCGCGAAAAGGTGCAGGGTGCCCGTGCGTTCGAAGGCCTCGCGTTCCGCCGGAGGGATGAGCGCCGTGCGGCCGAGCAGGGTGGCCGCCAGCAGCGCTCCGCCCGTCTCATCGGGCCAGGGCGCCGTGCGCAGCCAGAGGTCGAGCCGTTCGCGGCGGCCGCGGCACCATTCCGCGAAATCCGACGCCGGCTCGAGCACGCCGAGCGTGCGTGCGCCGGCGAGGCGCAACGTGGCCCCCTGGCTTCTCGCCCATGACGCGTAGCCGCCCGTTTCACGTTCCACCGCGGAGAGCCGGCCCGCGAGCCTGAGCTCCTGACCGGCGGTCGGACACCGTCCGCGTCCGGACAAGACCATCCTTCTGCGATGGTAGGGACCGTCGCGGTCGGTGACGACGCCCAGCCCCGTCCATCCGTCCTCCGTCTTCGCCCTGGGCGCGGCGCGCTCGATGCGCACCGAGATCTCGTCGAAAGCTCGGCGGACGGTCACCGGGCCGCGGGGCGCCTTGCGCAGATGATGCCAGGCGCAGCCCAGGCTCATGCCGGCGAGCACGATCAGCGCGGGTCCGAGCAGCGGACGGTGATGCAGGCGCCAGAGCGCCGCCGCCGCTGTCACGCCCACGATGATCGGCCAGCCCGGGCTGAAGTCCCAGCCGGCGTCCAAGGCGCATCCGGCCAGCAACGGGAGAGCCAGCCAGAGCGAGGGCGCATGCCCGAATCTGCCGGGCGTCAGTCCTTCTTCTTGATCCAGGGGGTCGGGCCTTGCCATGGGCGGAGGCCGGCTCCGTCCGTCGCCAGACTGCCCGCCTCCGTGCGCAGGGAATCCCAGGCCGAATCTTTGACGATGGTCTCCTGCTCCAGCAGATGCCTTAGGGGGATCACTACGAAGCCGCGGGATTTCCACCTAGGGTGGGGGAGTTCCAGCTCGCCCGATGAACGGTTGCCCCCTTTCCAGAAAAGCAGGTCGATGTCCAATGGGCGCGGTCCGTTGCGATTGTCCGTCCGAATGCGGCCCGATTGGGCCTCGATGGCCTGAGTTTCGGCCAGCAAGGACTCCGGGCTTTCTTCATAAGACAATGCCAGGCAGATGTTTATGAATTTAGGTTGGTCTGCGTAGCCTACGGGATCGGTCTCAAAGGCCGGCGAAACTCCCACCACTTCGGCGCCGGGTAGTCCTTCCAGTGCCGCTATCGCCTGGGCCATGACCTGGGCTCGGTCGCCCAAGTTGCCGCCCAGTCCCAGGATGTAATGTGCCGGAGGGTGAATCACGCCCGTTCCCGGCGGATTTTGACCGAGATGGCGTCAAAGTCCGCCGCCACCGGCGCAAAAGGCTTGGTCACCTCCACCGTGACCGCCTTCACCATGGGGAAAGTGCCGAGAATGCGGGCTGCGATCTGCTGGGCCAGAGTCTCGATCAGGTAGACCGGCTTGCCCTTGAGCTGGGCTTCGACCGTCTCGATGACCTTTCCATAGTCGACGGTCAGTTTCAGGTCATCCGCCGCCGCCGCTGGCCGGGTGTCCACCTCCAGGTCGACCGACACCGTGAAACGTTGCCCCAGACGGGTCTCCTCGGGGAGGGCTCCGTGGTGCCCGAAGGACCTGATGCCTGAGATGCGGATGACGTCCACGACCCGATGAATGAGGTCCGCCCGCGGCGGCGCAAGCGCCTTCCAGAAGGCCGCTCCGAGATGTCGGCAGTCCCCGCTTGACCCCCCTTCCGTCGGCGGCTGACTCTCGCCCCCACCATGCCCAAGAGGACCGACCTGCGTTCCATCCTCATCATCGGCTCCGGGCCCATCATCATCGGCCAGGCCTGCGAGTTCGATTACTCCGGGACCCAGGCGTGCAAGGCGCTGCGCGAGGAGGGCTACCGCGTCATCCTCGTGAACTCCAATCCGGCGACGATCATGACGGATCCCGAGACCGCGGACGTCACCTACGTGGAGCCCCTCACCGTCGAATCGGTGGAACGCATCATCGCCAAGGAGAAGCCGGACGCGCTCCTGCCCACGCTCGGCGGCCAGACCGCGCTCAACCTCTCCCTGAAGCTCGCGCGCACCGGCGTCCTCGCCAAGCACGGCGTCGAGCTCATCGGCGCCAAGGAGGAGGCCATCGAGCGCGGCGAGGACCGCGAGAAGTTCAAGAAGCTGATGCTGGAGATCGGACTCGACGTCCCGCGCTCCCGCGTCGTGAAGACCCTCGAGGAGGCGCGCGACACGGTCGCGCTCGTCGGCGGCGAGTTCCCGCTGATCATCCGTCCTTCCTACACCCTCGGCGGCACCGGCGGCGGCATCGCCTACAACCGCGAGGAATACGAGCGCATGGTGCAGAACGGCCTCGACGCCTCGCCCGTGCACGAGGTGCTCATCGAGGAGTGCCTGCTCGGCTGGAAGGAGTACGAGATGGAGGTGATGCGCGACCACAAGGACCAGTGCGTCATCGTCTGCTCCATCGAGAACTTCGACCCGATGGGCGTCCACACCGGCGACTCCATCACCGTGGCGCCCGCGATGACCCTGACCGACCGCGAATACCAGCTGATGCGCGACGCCTCCTTCGCCGTCATCCGCGCGGTGGGCGTCGAGACCGGCGGCTCCAACATCCAGTTCTCGGTCAATCCCGCCACGGGCCGCATGATCGTGATCGAGATGAATCCGCGCGTCTCGCGGTCCTCGGCGCTGGCCTCCAAGGCGACGGGCTTCCCCATCGCCAAGATCGCGGCCAAGCTCGCCGTCGGCTACTCCCTGGACGAGCTCAAGAACGACATCACCAAGTCCACCCCGGCGTGCTTCGAGCCCAGCATCGACTACGTCGTCACCAAGATCCCCCGCTTCACCTTCGAGAAGTTCGTCGGCGCCGACACCACGCTCACCTCCGCGATGAAGTCGGTCGGCGAGGCGATGGCCATCGGACGCACGTTCAAGGAGTCCTTCCAGAAGGCGCTGCGCTCGCTCGAGATCGGCGCGTGGGGCTTCGGCTGCGGGGGCAAGCACGGGACCGACGCCGTCACGGACCTGACGGAGATCCGCGCCCGTCTGGCCCGCCCCAACCCCGAGCGTCCCTTCTACATCCGGCACGCCATGCTGGCGGGGCTGGACGACGCCGAGATCTTCTCGCTCTGCAAGGTCGACCCCTGGTTCCTCCGCCAGCTGCGCGACATCGTCGACGTCGAGCGCGCCCTGCGCGCCGCCGGGTCCACCGTCGCGGGCGACCTGCTGCGCCGCGCCAAGGAGTCGGGCTTCGCCGACCGGCAGATCGCCTTCGCCACCGGGCTCAGCGCCGCCGAGGTGCGCGCCCGTCGGCTCAAGGCCGGCGTGCGCACCACCTTCCGCCTGGTGGACACTTGCGCGGCGGAGTTCGAGTCCTTCACGCCCTATTACTACTCCTCCTACGGGGACGAGTCCGAGGTGCGCCCCTCGACCAAGAAGAAGGTGATGATCCTCGGCGGCGGACCGAACCGCATCGGCCAGGGCATCGAGTTCGACTACTGCTGCGTGCACGCGTCCTACGCCCTGCGCGCCGCCGGCTATGAGACGGTGATGGTCAATTCCAACCCCGAGACCGTCTCCACCGACTACGACACCTCCGACCGGCTCTACTTCGAGCCCCTGACGCTCGAGGACATCCTCGAGATCTACCAGACCGAGGGCTGCGTCGGCGCCATCGTGCAGTTCGGCGGACAGACCCCGCTCAACCTCGCCGCGGACCTCGAGGCCGCCGGCGTGAAGGTGGTCGGCACCTCGCCCGCCAGCATCGCGCTCGCCGAGGACCGCCAGCTCTTCAAGGACATCCTCATCGAGCTGGGGATCCGCCAGCCGGAGAACCGCACGGCGCTCTCGGCCGAGGAGGCCTACCGCGCGGCGGAGGAGATCGGCTTCCCCGTGCTGCTCCGGCCGTCCTTCGTGCTCGGCGGACGCGGCATGTTCATCGTCCACGGCATGGACGAGCTGAAGTCCGTCGTGCGCGAGGCCTTCGACGTCGCGCCCGGCAAGCCCGTGCTGCTGGACAAGTTCCTCGAGGATGCCATCGAGCTCGACGTCGACGCCATCTCGGACGGCGAGACGACGGTCGTCGGCGGCATGCTCGAGCACGTCGAGCACGCCGGCGTGCATTCCGGCGACGCCGGCATGGTCCTCCCCCCGCACACCCTCTCCGCGTCGCTGGTCGACGAGGTGCGCCGCATCACGCACTCGCTCGCGAAGCGGCTCGGCGTGGTCGGCCTGATGAACGTGCAGTTCGCCATCAAGGACGGCGTGGTCTACATGCTGGAGGTCAACCCTCGCGCCTCCCGCACGGTGCCCTTCGTCTCCAAGGCCATCGGCGTGCCGCTCGCGAAGCTGGCCTCGCTCTGCATGATGGGAGCCAAGCTCAAGGACCTCGGGTTCACCCGTGAGATCCGCCCGCCGTTCTGGGCGGTCAAGGAGTCCGTGTTCCCCTTCAGCCGCTTCCCCGGCGCCCCGGTCGCGCTCTCGCCCGAGATGCGCTCGACCGGCGAAGTGATGGGCGTCGACGACGACCTGGGCATGGCCTACGCCAAGGCCCAGATGGCGGCCCAGCCCGCGCTTCCGGTCGGCGGCAACGTCTTCCTGTCCGTGAAGGACCGCGACAAGGCTGCCGCGGTCGAGGTCGCCCGCGACCTCGCCGCGCTCGGCTTCACGGTGCATTCCACCAGCGGCACCGCCGCCGCCATCGAGGCCGCCGGGGTCAAGGTCAACAAGCTCGGCAAGATCTCGGAGGGCGCCCGGCCGAACGCCCTCGATCTTCTCAAGAACGGACAGCTGCAGATGATCGTGAACACCGCGGCCGGCATGCTGCCCCGCAAGGATGAGAACGCCATGCGCTCCGAGGCGGTGCTCCGCGGCGTCTACATGGCCTCGACCATGAACGCCGCCCGCGCCGCCGTCCTGGGCATCCGGTCGCTGAAGCAGAAGGCCTTGACGGTGAGCTCCCTGCAGGAGCATGCGAAGGTGCTTCCCCCCAGGGGCTGAATCGGGTAGGTTCACCCTCTTATCCCATCCTCATGAGAATCCCCCACCTCGCCGCGCTGGCCATCGCCGTCGCGTCCCTCCAGGCCGCCGACGAGGCCAAGCCTGCCGCCGCCCAGCCGGCGACCCCTCCTCCCGCACCCGTGAAGAACCTCACTCCTGATCAGCAGAAGCAGGCCTGGAACATGCTCGGCTACTCCGTCGCCAGCCGATCCCAGATGCCTTCCATCGCCAACCAGCTCGAGCTGACCGACGCGGAGCTCGACCTCTTCCTGGCCGGCGTGCGCGCCGCCATCCGGGGCGAGGCTCCCAAGTTCAATCCCGATGAGATCGGCGAGGGCGCCGACCGGCTCTTCACCGAACGCGTCCAGGGCAAGTCCGCCCGCTGGCTCAAGCAGAACGCCGACTTCCTCGCGAAGGTCGACGCCGACAAGGCCGTGACCAAGACCGCCTCCGGCCTGCGTTACCGCATCCTCGAGGCCGGGGCCGACCCCAAGCCCACGAAGAACAGCACCGTGAAGTGCCGTTACGAAGGCAAGCTGGTCGACGGCAAGGTCTTCGATTCGACCAAGAACCGTAACAATGAGCCGACGGAGTTCCCGCTCAACGGCGTCATCCCGGCCTGGACCGAGGGCGTGCAGCTCATCGGCAAGGGCGGCAAGATCGTGCTCTACTGCCCCTCGGAGCTCGCCTACGGCGACCAGGGCCAGGGCCCGATTCCCGGCAAGTCGGTCCTCGAGTTCGAGGTCGAGCTCGTCGAGATCGTGAAGTGAGCCCGCGCTGAGCGGCCTCGCGGCGCGTCCTCCCGGACGCGCCGCTTTGCTTTACAAGGGGAACAAATGGGGGCAAAGAGGGTATTACCCCGCATGCGCCCCCTGCTGACCGCGTTCCTCGTCGCGGCCGCCTCCCTGCGGGGGGCCGGCCTGCAGGGCCCCGCGGTCGCGTTGCCGCCGCCGTCCTCCGATCCGGCGCTGTCCCTCTCCGAGGCCGTCGACCGCGCCCTGGCCAACAACTTCGGCGTGGCCGTCGACCGCCTTTCCGCCCTGCGCTCGATCGACTCCGTCCAGGTCGCGGACTCCGCCTTCGATTCGGTGCTGACCTGGAGCGCCGGCACCTCCGGCTCCCGGGCGCCGCTGGCCACGACCACCTTCCGCGCCGCCGACACCGCCGTGTCGGTCGGGCGGCTCTTCGCCTGGGGCGGCACGCTCACGGTCGGCGCGGAAGCCAACCGCGGCTGGAGCCGCACGGGCGGCGTGGGCGTGGCCAGCGAATATGACCTCGCGACCAGCGTCGCCTACTCGCAGCCGCTGCTCGCGGGCGGCTGGAAGTCGGTCAACCTCGCGCCGCTCATCACCGCCCGGCAGTCCGCCTGGCGCAGCCGTCTCGCGCTCCGCGCCTCGGCCCTCGACCTCATCCGGGACGCCGAGTCCGCCTACTGGACCCTTTCCGCCGCCCGCGCGCTGATCGCCCTGCGCGAGTCCAGCCTGCGTTCCGCCGAGTCGCTGCTCGAACAGGTGAAGCTCAAGCGCGAGCTCGGCGACGCCAACGTCCTCGAGCAGCTCCAGGCCGAGGCCGACGTCGCCAGCCAGAAGGTCGCGGTGCTCAACGCGCGGCAGTCCGTCGACGCCGCCGAGATGCGGCTGCGCAGGCTGCTCGGTCGCGGCGCCGCCGAGGAAGTCGACCGCGCGCTGTTCGTGCAGCCGCTGCCGGAGGATTCCGTGCCGCCGCCGCCGGACTTCCGCCCGTGGATCGCCAAGGTCTCCGACTTCGACTTCGGCGTCGCGATCGAGCTCTCCAACGTCGAGACCGCCGACACGCTCGTCGAGCGCGCCCGGCAGAACGACAATCCCGACCTCCGCCTCAACCTCTCCGGCTCCACCGCGGCGGATCCCGTCGCCGGCTTCGGCGACGCCTACGACGTCTGGCGCCGTGAGAAGGGCTGGGGCAACGCCGTCTCGCTCACCCTCTCGCTCCCCCTCGGCCTCCGCCAGGCCGAGTCGAACCGTCGCCTCGCCGAAAGGGCCCGCCGCCAGGCGGAGCTCCGTCTCGCCGACGTGCGGCAGGCCCTGATCTTCGACGCGCGCGCCACCTGGCGCGACCTGGAGTCCTCGCGCGCCCGTGTCGACGCCGCCGCCACGGCCCTCCGGCTGCAGCGTCAGTCCTACGAGGGCGAGCGCGAACGTTATCAGGTCGGACAGTCCGACCTCCTGCGCGTGATACAGTCGCAGGCCGCGCTCGACGCCGCCCAGCTCGCCTGGGTCCAGGCCCGCCTCGACGCCCGTCTCGCTTCCGCCCGCACCGCCCGCCTTGACGGCTCGATCCTGCCCCGCCACGGCTTCACCCTCGACGACGTCGAGCTCCGTCTCGCCGACGGCGGCCGCGCCGACCCCCTTCCGCCCGCCGAAGACAACCGATGAACAAGACCTTCAAGATCCTCCTCATTGCCGCCGCCGTGGCCGGCGCCGGCTACTTCGCCTGGGTCCGCTTCTCCCGCCCGGCCCGTCCCGCCGCCTCGGCCGTCTCCGCGGAGGCCCGCGCCGAACGCCGCGACATCCAGGAGACCGTGGACGCCTCGGGCTTCGTCCGCGCCGTCGTCTTCAGCAGCATCCGCGCCCAGGTCAGCAGCCCCATCCTCAAGCTCCATGTCCAGACCGGCGACATGGTGAAGAAGGACCAGGTGCTGGCCGTGCTCGATCCCGTGCTGTACAACGCCGACGAGGCCGAGGCGCGCCGCGGAGTCCAGCTGCAGACGCTCACCCTGGAACGGCTGGAGTGCGACGTCCGTCGCGTCGAGGTTCTCGTCAAGAAGGGTTTCGTCTCGGAACGCGAGGTGCTGGACCACCGCACCGCCTTCGAGGTGGCCAAGCTCCAGCGTGACATCGCCCAGGCCCGGCTCGACAAGGCCGAGGAGAACGTGCGGCGCACGGTCATCCGCGCCCCGCACGACGGCCAGGTCTCCGACTGCACCGTCGTCGAGGGGCAGATCGTCATCGGCGCCCAGTCCATCAACAACGGCACCCTGCTCATGACCGTGTCCGACACCTCGATGCTCCGCGTCGACGTGAACCTCAACGAGTTCGCCGCCACGCGCGTCTCGCTGGGCCGGGAGGCCACCGTCACCTTCGACTCCATCCCGAACCTGCGCAAGAAGGGCGAGATCTCCTTCATGACCCCTTTCGGCACGGCCGACCTCAAGGTGCCCGACGTCCGCGTCTTCCCGACACAGGTGTCCTTCCCGGCCGGGGACGGCGTGCGCCCCGGCATCAGCGCCAACGTGTCGGTGCTCGTCGCCCGCGAAAAGGGCTGCGTCGCCGTGCCCGTGTCCGCGGTGTTCATCGAGGGCCCTGACCGCGTGATCTACGTCAAGGCCGAGGACGGCTCCTGGGAGCGCCGGGTCGTCAAGCTCGGCCTGAGCGACGCCTCCTGGACGCAGGTGCGCGAGGGGCTGGCCGTCGGCGACACGGTGAGCCTCGTGCGGCCCGCCGCGCCGGTCCGCTGAGATGGCGTCCCTCATCTCCATCCGCGGTCTGCGCAAGACCTACCGCATGGGGGACGAGGACGTCCATGCCCTGGACGGAGTGGACCTGGACTTCGAGAAGGGGGAGTTCGTCGCGATCCTCGGGCCTTCCGGCTCCGGCAAATCCACCCTGATGCACATCCTCGGCTTCATGGACCGTCCTTCCGCCGGCAGCATCCTCTTCGAGGGTCACGAGGTGGCCGCGCTCGATCCTGATCGGCGCGCCTGGTACCGGTCGAACCGCGTCGGCTTCGTCTTCCAGGCTTTCAACCTGCTGCCCCGGCTCACGGTGCTGGAGAACGTCGCGCTGCCGCTCATCTACCGCGAGGACTCGGATCCGGCGCGCAACGCCGAGGCCGCCCGCGCCGCCTTGGAGCGGGTCGGCATGGGGCACCGTCTGGACCACCGGCCCGGACAGCTCTCCGGCGGCGAACGCCAGCGCGTGGCGGTCGCCCGCGCCATCGTCGGCCGCCCCGCCATCATCTTCGCGGACGAACCGACCGGCAACCTCGACGTCCGCAACGTGGACCGCGTGCTCGACCTGCTCGGCTCGCTCATCTCCGAGGGCATCACGGTCGTGCTGGTCACGCACGACCTCTCGGTGGCCGAACGCGCCCATCGCGTCATCGCCATGCGCGCGGGCCGGGTGCAGGAGGACCGACGCCGATGAGGATCGTCGACCGGCTCAGGCCCGCCGTCATCAACGGCCTCCGCGAGCTTCGCGCCAACAAGGTGCGCTCGCTGCTGTCCATGTCCGGCATCATCCTCGGCGTGGCCTCGCTCGTCGCGATGGTGACCGTCGTCCAGGGGATGGTGGGCAACTTCCGCCAGTTCGTCGACGCCATGGGCGGGATCGAGAAGATCACGGTCACCCGCGAGCCGCTGCCCCGCGAGCAGGAGCATCTCGCCGAGCTCTCTGAGGGACTGACCATGCGCGACGTGACGCGCATCCGGACCACGGTGCCTCTCATCGCCAACATCTCGCCCGAGGCCCGGGTGGGCTTCGAGAAGCTCGCCAACGACGACCGCGAGACGCTCACCTACGTCACCGGCGTCGCCGCCGACTACCTCCCCGTGGCCAAGCGCTGGGTCGATCCGGGGCATGGACGCTTCATCAGCGACCTCGACGTCCACAACATGACGGACGTGGTCGTGCTCGGGGCGGCGGTGGTCGCCGACCTCTTCCCGCCCAACGAGGATCCGGTCGGCCGCGTCATCAAGCTGCGCGGGCGCGCTTACACGGTCGTCGGCGTCCTCAACAACATCGAGGGTTCCGGCTTCCAGATCAGCTCGGCGCGCGGGCGCGGACCCGGCGGGTCCGGCAGTTCCTGGCGCTACCGCAACTACGGCGCCTACATCCCCGTGACCACGGCCCTCACGAAGTTCCTGGGCAGCGACCGTCTCAGCGGCCTCGGCCTCCGGGTCGGGAATCCGCAGCAGCTGCAGGACGCCGTCGACCAGACGGAGCGCGCGCTGCTCCAGTCGCACAAGGGACTCCGCGACTTCGGCATCACGACCAACGAGCAGACACTCGAGGACTTCCGCCGCACCGAGTCGGCCTTCAAGCTCTCGCTCGGCGGCGTGGCCGGGATTTCGCTCTTCGTCGGCGGCATCGGCATCATGAACGTCATGCTGGCCTCCATCAACGAGCGCATCCGAGAGATCGGCGTGCGCAAGGCGGTCGGAGCCCGCGGCTCGGACCTTTTCCTGCAGTTCCTCGCCGAGGCGGCGGTGGTGTCCTTCGTCGGCGGGGTGCTCGGCCTGGTGGTCTCCCTGGGCATCGTCACCTTGATGAACCTCGTCCTGGCGGCCGCCGTGCCGACCAGCGCCGCCTCGATGCTGGATCCCCAGATCATGGGCATGGGCCTGGGCTTTTCCGTCATCATCGGCCTGGTGGCGGGCGTCTACCCCGCGATGCGCGCGGCCAGGCTCGACCCGATCGAGGCGCTGCGCCATGAATGATTTCCATGAACTCCGCGATCTCCTCCCTCCTGATGGCGCTGCCGCTCGTCGCCGCCCCGCTTGAACCCGTCCCGGTCTGGGAAGGCGCCCCGCCCGCTGAGACGCTCTCGCTGAAGCCCGGCGCCGACCCCCGCGGCACGGTCAAGGACGGCCGTCGCACCGACGTCTTCGCCCCGGAGATGATTCCGTGGCCGGCCGCCCGCCCCGGCGCGCCGCTGGTCATCATCTGTCCCGGCGGCGGCTACGGCATCCTCGCCGAGGAGCACGAGGGCGTTGCGGTCGCGCAGCGGCTCAACGCCTTCGGGGCCGCCGCGGTCGTGCTCAAGTACCGCGTGCCGCGCCGCAGTCCCGACAAGCCCTGGGTCGTCCCCGTCATGGACGCGCGTCGCGCCCTTGAGATCGCCCGCGCCCGCGCCAAGGAGTGGAACGCCGATCCGGCGAAGGTCGGCATCCTGGGCTTCTCCGCCGGCGGCAACCTGGCCGCCCGCGTGGCCTATGCGCCCGCCGAAGCCGGAGCGCCCCGCCCCGATTTCGCCGTGATGGTCTATCCGGCCTACCTCTTCGAGCAGGACAAGCCCGACAGCGTGCTTCGCAAGGGCCCCGAGGGGGTCGTGCCCGCGCCCGGTTCCGGCAAGCCCGTGCCGGCGTTCTTCGCGCACAGCGCGGACGACAAGTATCCCTCGGAAGGATCGGCCGCCTTGGCCGCCCACCTCAAGTCGCTCGGCGGCAGCGCCGAGGTGCACGTCTGGGCCAAGGGCGGACACGGCTGGGGCGCTAGCGACCGCTGCGAGGCCGCCCAGCGCTGGACCGACCTCCTCGGAGTCTGGATGAAGGAAATCGGCGTACTCGCACGCTGAGCCCGTCTCGCCCCGCCAAAAAGAAGGCCGCCCGTCGGGCGGCCTTCTTTTTGGGACTCGCTCCCCGCTCAGAACTTGAAGCGGAGGCCGGCGAGGCCGGACCAGTGGCTGATGTCCTGCTCGCTCGAGGCGCCGTTGGCGTTCTCGAACACGCTGAAGACGCGGGTGTAGCGGGCGGTGAGGGTGAAGTCGACGTTCTGGGCGACTTCGAAGCGCATGCCCACGAAGGCGGCGCCGCAGAGCTCCTCGATGCCGTTCTGGGTGCTGTCGATGTCGGATCCGGCGAGGGTGGCCTGGCCGACGCCGACGCCGATGAAGGTGCCGAGGCCGCCGCGGGCGAGATCGTAGGTGAGGTCGAGGGTGTAGCTCTTCAGGCTGGAGTTTACGTTCCCGAACACCGCATTGCCTTGAGTGTCGAGGTTGGAGTACAGGTAGGTGACTCCGAGGGAGAGCTCATCGGTGAGGGCGCCGCCGAGGGAGACGGCGTAGGTGCCGGAGTTGTCGAAGTTGGAGGCTTTTCCGAAGCCGCCCTGGACGTCGAGAGTCAGGGCGTGCGCGGAGGCGGCCAGGGCGGGAAGGGCGGCGAGGGTGAGGAGACGCATGGGTTATGGGGGTAGGTGGTGGAAACTGGAGCTGGGCCAGGGCTGTGTAAAGCACGAAGAGCTCATCTGCCTCCGCCGACGATCTCAACCTTGAGGATGTCCACTCTTTCGGTGGGGGTGGATTCCTCGGGGCCGACGCAGGGGACGGCGGCGATCTTGTCCAGCACGTCGGCGCCGTCGATCAGCTTGCCGAAGGCGGTGTACTTGTTGTTCAGGAAGGGCGCCGGGCCGTGGCAGATGAAGAACTGGCTGCCGGCGCTGTCCGGGTCAGACGAGCGTGCCATCGAGAGCACGCCGCGCACGTGGGAGCGGTTGTTGAACTCGGCCTTGATCTGGTAGCCCGGTCCGCCCGTGCCGGGCTGGCCGCGCGCGCCCCGCTTGGAGTTGGGGCAGCCGCCCTGGATCATGAAGCCCTTGATGATGCGGTGGAAGCAGGTGCCCTCATAGAAGCCCTCCCGGGAGAGCTTGAGGAAGTTCTCCACCGT
>JACCEB010815719.1_pt1 | contig 16725 bp, 3 predicted proteins | sample 7454761 | NCBI WGS metagenome assembly JACCEB01 (sample SAMN15323454, study PRJNA562643) | freshwater metagenome | isolation source: river surface water | place: USA:Blue River Watershed | collected 2017-08-18 | reverse complement strand
TGATCAAGAACCGTATCGATGGCGTCGCCTTCGATCTTAGGTAGTCTGGAAAGCAGGGCTTGTATCTTGCTGTCGTTCAACACGCCAGCCGCGAACTCGACAAGAGTAGGAAGATGGTAGTCGTCAGAATAGGCAGACTTGGCAGGGTCTCCGAAAGATCTGTCTCTCGGAGAACCGATGCGAAGTTTGTTCGCGGCGTCGCGTTCTATGGACTTTTCTTGTCTAAGGTATCTTCCAGATCTGACTAACCTTTGCTTCTGAACGGCAATAGGCTGTGTGCCGAGAGCAAGTTCGGCGGCTGTGATATCAGGGTTGGCTTTCATCGCGGACTTACCGACACGCGTAGTAGCCATACTCTTGATCATCTCAGCAGGGGTGTTTTCAAACACCCTAAGCCAAGATTCAATCAGCGTATAGAAGGCCGCACGACGCATAGCGACCTTAGGATCGAGGTTTTTTGCAATCGTATCTTCCAAGTTCTTCTTGTTGGCATCACGCATCTTAGCGATCCATTCTGAAGACGGAACGGCAGGAATTTCCCTAGAAGATCTTCCTGCGGTAATAACTACCTTACCGTCAGGAGTTACAATTCTCTCGTTCAGCGTCGGGTATCCGTCTCCAATGCCAAGGTCATTATAGTTGTCTCTGATCACTCCTTCGCGTTCTGATCCAAACAGAGAGTGGTGGATCTCTTCGATCAGCGTCGTAAGGTCTCCAGTGGTCTTAAAGTAGTAGTGGTTATCAACACGAATCTGGTTTTCAGCCGCACCCTGAGAGTGCGATCTCTGCCACGGCTCGTCCATAATCACCCTAGCACCGCTTTCCTTTCTCAGGCCAGAGAACGAATCAAGAAGACCGAGTAGGTCGTACATCAACTGTTCCTGAGGCGTGGCTTCTGCCCAGTTGATGCTCTTGTGATTAACAAGGCTCATCAGGTCTGTCAGAGAGATGGACTTTGTCCCGACCCTACGCTCGTAGTTAGGATCATACACGCTGAACATACCGCCCTTGGTCTCAAAGTGCTTCCACGCGGCAAAGATATCTCCAAACGAGCCGCCGCCCTTTTGCACCCAGTTGTCCTCCCATTCCTTGAACGACTTGTAGTCCTCAGGCTTGTAGGCTCTCTTGGAGTCGATGAACCACGCGTCGTTCGGGCCGCTGGCTTTGTTCTGCAAGCCTTGCATCATATCGTGCATCAGTTCCGCTCTTCCGTCGGTGAAGTCAGTGCCTGACGACACTCTTCCCTGAGGCCCGTGACCAAACACGGCACTCATCGCGGCCTTAACATCGCCCTTGATGCTGTTAGGCAACGACTCTTCGTTTATAGTCAGATACTTCTGACCAGTCTGGCGAAGACGCTCGACCGCTTCAGTGAACACGCCAGCGTACAACTTCTGCATATCGCCAAGGCCGTTCTTAGAGTCTCTGGTGTACTCAGTGTTCTCCCACACGGCCTTGATCTCAGCCTTACCAAGCATACTTCCTTCCCTGTTCGGATTGTTGTAATCCGTTGTCATCAGGGGGAAGATGTCGAACGACATCACTTCGTTGCCCTTGTGGGCCAGAACGACCATAATGCTTCTGCTTCCTCCTCCATAGACGCTGGACGGATTGAACGAGAACTCAAAGTCCTTGATCGAATCCCCGAACAGATCTGCGGCTCGCTTGCTAAAGAAGCCTCCCTTGACGACGGTGTTTTGGTTGTCGGCGTCAGCGAATGCACGGTCGATGCTCAGGAACTTCTGACCTTTGTTCCTAGGCTGGATGTCATCAGGCGAGTAAGCCTTCTTCTTGTCGATGTTCCAGCCGCTGTCTTCTCCGTCCCAGCCCTTCTGGCTAAGTTCAGGATCCTTTTCAAAGGCTTCCTTAATCGCGGCCTCAATGTTCTGGGAGTCAAAGGAATCGTAGAACATACGCTTGAACCCAGACTGGCGAAGACGCTCGATAGTTTCGCGAACCATCGACACCTTAAGGTCAGGGCTACCAGCCAGATCATCTACGACAATAGGACGGCTTGTTCTTCTATCTCTAAGCACACCCTTAGCATCTGTGTACTCTTCGTAGTACTTGCCTTCACGCTTCTTTGCGATGCTTTCAGGTGTTTCAGCAAGGAACGCGTTCCCGACTGTGACGGACTTCTTATTCTTCGGAGATAGGATAGTGAACGCCATAACAGTGTTTCCTGTTTCGGTGTTCTTAGCCGAGACTTCGATGTTTCCAGCCGAGTCAACCTCGTAGGACAGGGCCGCGTTCTTGGGAAGGTTGTGTTCGGCGTACTTGCTGAACAGCGATCCGTTACCCTTAAGGGCCTCGTCGTTGAACGCTTTGGTCTTCTTAAGATATGTGGGAATGTCCTCAGGGCTGAACTTGTGCGTAGGATCAGTAGGTGTAAACGAAGTCATCTTAAGACTTTCGTCACCCACCGTGTTCATATGAAGTGCCTTGGCTGGATCACTTGTGGTGACTCCGCTATCCATATCGAACCTATGCTGATCAGGCCCCCAAGTGTTCACACGGGACTTAATAACGGCACCCTCTCTGTTGACGACCTGACTTTCAAGGCCGCCAGTACCCTTGGGAAGCATTCCCGTCGCGTATAGTCTGCCTCCAAGTTCTGCGTTAAGAGCGTATCCTATATTCTGGAAGTTAGTGATGATGTCCTCAATCTTCTTGGCGTCCAGATCGGCGTTCAGCCTAGTCTGGAAGATGTCCAGAAGGTTTGCGTCAGCCATCTTGTAGATGAACTGACTTGCGGCTTCGTGAACCTCCATAGGATCTACTCCCTTATCAAATGAAGCCTTCTTCATCACGATGTCCTGCCTGAACTGAACAAGAACATCCTCCAACAAGTTTGTGATGTTGTAGGGTCTCTTCGCTTGCTTTCGGTCTTCAATAGCGATCTGGAGTTCTTCTCCGATGTTTGTCCAAGCACCGCTCTTCTTAAGAACCTGAAGAGCATTGTACCAAGGCGTCATAGCACCGTTGAGGACATTTGCCTGACCGATGCTTCCTTCATCTCCGTAGGCGTGTGTAGGCTGTCCAGACAGAGGGTGGAATCCCTTGAATGTCGAATTGGGATTAAGCGTCATCTTCGACAGGCTCCAAGTCTGTTGTCCGATTCTGATCGGGAACGGGCTACCTTTTGTCGTGATCACCAACTGGGTCTTACCACTTGATCTTTCAAAGTCGGAGTTCTTTCCGTATCCAGATTCAAAAAAGAATTGGACTCCCCACTGAGACCCTACTCCAACTCTAGCCAGCAGGGCATTAAGTCTTGCCTGTAACTTTTCTGCCCTGTGTGAGAACAGCGTGACCGCAGGGCCAGTCTGGTTTCCAAAAGCCTCAGTAAAGGGTCTGCTGTTATACTTATACTTCTGGATCTCAGGAACATCGTCAGGCTTGTACTTGAAGATGTTGGACTCCTTGTCGTATCTGCCAGCCTTAGGATTGGTAGCCTCGCCCTCGGCTGTGATGCCTAGGATCGTGGCTTCGTTGATCGTGAACTTCTCACCGTTCACTTCGATGCTACGCTCACCAGCCGCCGCACCGAGGTCGCCAGTGAGCCTCTGCTTGACCGCCATCTTGGCGTTCTCAAGGCCAGTGACGATCGTCGGGCGTCTGTCGTAAGCACCTCTGATCTCGTAGGTGTTGGTAAGGGTGCCGTCAGCCGCTCTACGCTGGGTGACGGTATAGTCCTTGTTGCCCCAGATCACGCCGCCATCCGACTTAGTCATCGGAGCGGTGAAAGCCTTCTTAACCCACGCGTCAGCCGCGTCGGGAGTAAGGATGATGTTCCCGCTTACACGGGCCGCTGTCTGCCCTTGTTCATAAGCATCCAGAGACGGATCGATTCTGGATCCAGCCTCTCGATCTGCTGGAGTCGCGGCCCAAGTTGTCCGATTATCCTTGAGGACGGCAGATTCGCTGGGGAATAGGTTTCCTGTCTTGACGAACTCGTCGGCGAGGGCGGCCTCTCTTTCGAGACCGACGCGGTACCTGTGGAGTCTGTCGGCGAGAGATACCTCTCTACCAATTTCGGCTGGGTTGAAGGAATCATAGGATCCCTTGGGGACTGTCTCGGTACTGACGAAGTACTCTCTGGGCTGTAGTCGGATTCCATTGTGTTCGGTGATAGAAAATACGCCCTCTTGGATGGCCTTTCTCCAGTTCTCCATATACCATCTGGCACCAGCCTCCGTGAGGAGATCCTGAGCCTTGGTCTTGATTTCGGGGATCTTGGAGTCCGTCGCGAAGCGAGCGGTCATCTCAGGATTGGCTTCGGCTCTTACGCCGATGAACTTAGTGAGGGAGTTGACCTTGTTCGTAAGTCTGGCGAACTCCGCTTCCTTGCCTTTGACGGCGATGCCACGCTTCTCAGTAACTTCCGCAAGCCTCTTGGTGGCTTCAGTCAGTTCAGGGTTGGCACCGTTTCTGGGGTCAGGGATAAGCGTGAAGCCAGCGATCCAATTGTTGCCTCCCTGCTCAAGGCGGTCAGCAATAGCAAGGGCCGTGTCCAGATCGACGGGCCTGTCCTTGGCGAACAGGATCTCGGCGGCAGGGCGGGCGTTAGGATGATTCTCGCCTACGACTTCTCCAACCATCACATCGGACTGGTTGTAGTTTTTGGCGATGGTGATCATATGCTCCATCAGGAGGCCCATCTGATTCAGCATCGAGGGATTGCTGGTCTCAGACTCATACGCTTCCTTAGTCTTCTCTCTTCCAGCCTTGGTAGACGCTAGTGCCTTTTCAGCCTTAGCAATGTCCTTGGCAATCTTTCCACGGTTTGCGGACGGCGTGTTAGGATCACGCATCTTGGCCCTAAGGCCGTCCAACTTGTTCTGAGCCTTGACCAGTTCGCTGTCAGACTTGGCGGCTTCCTGAGCCAGATCCTGAGTTCTGCCACGCTGGACGAGGATATCGAAGAACAGGGAATGTTCCAGATAGTCGCCGTACTTGCCGTAGGTCTGACCGCTGTTCTGACCGATAGGATTCAATGCCCTAGCCACGGCACCCTTCATCTCAAGCACCCTGCCCTGAGGAGCCGCAAACTGTCTGGCTGTCGCGGACTGAGCCACGATCTTTCCAGCGACGGGGATATCGATGCCGTAGGAGGAATAAGATCCAGAAACGCCGACTAGGAATCGGCGAATGTTGTTCCACTCGTTGATGCCAGCCGAATCGCGGGCACCAGACACACGCTCAGTCGGGCCTTCAAAGGACGAGAACTCGGCACCAGCCGCGTCAGTCCAGCCGTTCTCGGCCCAGATACCCTTTTCGTGGAACCAGATAAGGGCCTGAAGATCGTCAGGCATCATATCGGCGAAGTCGCCGCCTTCCTGCCTCAGGGTCTCAGCCGCAAGTTCAAACACCTTCTGACCGAAGAAGAAATCGCCTCCACCTTCCCAGTTGGTGTTGAAGTTGTCGCCCTGAGGGTACCAGACATAGTCAACGCCAGTCTCCATACCAGCGGACAGTCTCCACTTCTTTCTTCCGTTGATCGTGCTGTTGATGATGCGGTGGAGCGATCTAGCCGCCCAGACATCGATGGTAGCGGATCTGGTAAGGCCAGAAAGGTTGCCAGAGAAGTTAGGAGTCTTGGGGCCTTCGGTAAGTTCTCTCCAGAGGCCGTACATAACCTGACCAACCTTGACCGTGTTGGCGTTATACTTCTTGCCGTTGGCCCTAAGCATCAGGGCACCAGCCTGTTTGAAGATCTTGGATTTAGCACCCTGCAACGCATCGGACAACTGGGCAGGAGTAAGCGTCGTCTTCTTGGCGTTCTTCTTGATGTCAATGTAGGCGTCCCTGAACCCAGCAAGTGCTTCTGGATCAATGTCTCTTCCTACCGAAGCAGGATCTTCCCATTCGTGCCAATCAAGGTCTTCGTCGAACTTTTCGTTGGCTTCCTTAGCGGCGGCTTTCTTCATCAGGATATCCACGGCCTCGGCCTCAAAGACCGAACGGTTTGTGGCTTCATCCTTCTGGGCGGCTCTGGCTTCCAGATCCTTGATCGCGGCGTCGATCTCAGCCAGTTGCTTGGTATAGTTGCCTCTGGAGAACATCGTAAGAGCCTCCATAGCCTGTTTGAAGTTCTCGGCGACAGGGGTGCGGGCAGAGGTAGCACCTTCCAGTTCGGTGAACATACCGTAGATGGATCCAAAGACGGAATAGCCGTCCCTGACCATCCGTCTGTACCAGTCGATACCCTTACGCTTCGCAGGATCCTTGGCGGCGGCTCTAGCCTCCTTAACCAGTTCCTCAGCGACTCTTTCAGCCGCCGCGTGGACGCCAGCGTCCATCATACGAAGGTTGGAATTGCCAACCATAGACTCCATCAGGCCGTAACTGGCCTTCTGGAATTCAACGGTCTTCTTCGTCTGGTTAGGAACGGCAAGGCCACGCTTAACCTCGTCGTCGTTGACGGTGTACTTGACCTCCTTGCCTTCCGAGTCTCTGACAACCCTCATCTTAGGTAGGCCGTCTTTGCCAATCGCAAGACGCTGAGGAATCATCTCAGGGTTAGCGGCATTGGCTTCGACAGCCTGAACGATAAGAGATTCAGCAAGGCGTCTTTCACGCTCACCAGTCTTTCCACGCAACTTGGCGAGAAGACCGTCGTTGTGGATCTTAGCCGCTTCGGTAACGGCGGTCACCTCGTCGTCGTAAACCTTACCGCTGATCGGCTTGTTCCTGTTCTTGGTGTCAACGAGCATATACTTGCCCTTGATGCTGACAGCCAACACGCCCGCGTCTCCACCGTGTAGGTGGGCGGCGATGGTGTTCTTGCCGATATACTCGCGACGCTGGACATCCAGTTCGATGAAGTCCTTTGCGGCCTGTTCGCTGGAAACAACGATAGGCTTATCAAAGTCCTTGGAACCGATTTGGAACTTGCCGTCCTTTGTCTGCGTTACCGTGTAATCAACCTTTCTGGCGACGATGATGGCCTCTTTCTTGCTCTTGACCGCTTCGTACTCAGCGGACGCCGTAAAACTGATTCGACCGCGAACTGGCTTCGGAGAACTGAACTGAACAGGGCTGAAGTTCTTCGTAAGGTTATGGTATCCAGTCTGCTCGTTGAACCGCAGGGCAGGGGTGTGCATCACCTCAATGTCCTGCATCAGGTCTACTCTGAATGTGGTAAAGGCGAAGTTAGGGCCTCTGTCCCAAGTGTTGAACGGCTTGATGATCGGGTTGTTGTCGAACATCGGTGTGCCGTCAGACCTGAATGATCTTTCAGGGCTGGGGCCTATCACGCGAAGCATAACATCGCGGATAGCCGCACCCCTTTCGCCGCCTCCGAACAGGTCAGCGGAAGGCATCTTGCCTTCGGTAAGACCAGTCAGATACATTGCGATCGCCTGTTTAAACAGGGAGAAGTTATTGCCAAACGCCTCTGCGACGACGAGACTTCTGCCAGTATCACCGATCTGGTAAGACTGACCGAACTCGTAGGAAGCACGGTCTAGGATGACGCTCATATCGATGCCAGTCATCATAAACTCGAAATGAGGCGGGATCTTGTTTCCGTTCCTGTCCTTGGTAGTTAGGACAAGTTCCATCTTGTACGGGAGTACGCGACGGTATGTGGGGGCGACCTCGTTCTTGGGCTTCCTGTTCTGGCCTACGGTACCGTCAGGATTGAAGTACTCGCCAGAAAGTCCGTTATAAAGGAAGTTCATCTCTCCACCGCCGAGAGGATCCATACCGACCACGCCGCGAATGACATTACGCAGGGTCGAGATCTTCATCAGTTCGGACGGAGTGATCAGGCCAGCATCTCTCAGAGCCTTAATGCCTTCGTCAGTAAGAATACCGATGCCGCGAGAATTGCCGTCCTTGTCAGTGTGTACGACGATGCCAGTGACCTTGGGGCCGAGTTGCTGGAGAAGTTCAATGGACTTCTTGCCACGATCTGCGGTCTCCTTCTCGATTACTTCCCTCGGCTTAAGGTTGCCGTTCTGGTCAACCCAATGCTCAAGGCCAGCACGGTTGAGAATAGATTCCAGTTCCTGACGCGGGAGCGTGGACAGGTCAAACGGGTTTGCGGAAAGCGACTTAGTCTTGCCCTCGATGATACGCTTAATCGCGGCCTCAGCCTGAGGAAGGATCATAAAGGATCCGTCCTTGCCGACGAATGTGCTACCGATCGTGTTTCGTTTAGCCGCACTAAGCAAATCAAGCCTTTGCTTGTGAAGCATACCAATGCCTTCGCGGATCGTTTCGGCACGGGCTTTCATATTAGTGAAAACCTTCTTGCCGTTTACAGTGGTCGTTTTGACCTTCCAAACGATATCACCATTGCCGTCACGCTTGACGCTTCCGTCGGCTTCTTTTTCAGCAAGATCCATCAACTTCTCGTTCTGCTCGCTGATCTTCTTGTTTACATTGTCCAGCCTACGGATCAGTTCACGCTGATCCTTGGTCTCGCGTTCGTTTCTGATGCGAAGGATGTTTTCGTGGATGCCCTGACCGTTGAGATCCAACTTCGTGTTGTGGTCGATGTAGTTCTCAACCTGATTCAGGATACGCTCAAAAGCGGCATACTTGCCCTTGTTGTAAAGTAGGTCGGCCTTGTTTCTTGTAAGGAAGGACTCAAAGTAGTACGCCCCGAATTCTTCCGCGTAGTTGGAAAGAACAGCCTTAGCGACCTCGATGGCATCCACCGTAAGGTTGGGCTTATTGAGGGCGTCAACCGCGTCTAGGATCTGGGCTTTCTTTCTGTCTCTGACGGCCTGATTGCCTTCTCCTTTGTAAAGGGTATCGACATACAGTTGTGCAAAGTCCTTGAGCATCTCAACGCTGGCACCGCCCTTCTGGACGGAAAGGATGCCCTTGCTGATAATCTTCCCAGTGGCTGGATCGACCTCAGAAACGGTCTCGCTGGAGATACCGAAGACCTGATTAAGGAAGTGAGCCTTTGCGGAATGAATCTGGACGGCGGTCTGGATACCGTGGAACAATTCGTGTGCCGTAGTGGTATTGCTTGCACGATCCACATTCACGAAGATTACGCCTTCGCCAGCCTTACCGCTTACGAAGACGCCTTGGTAGTAATTGTGAAGGTAAGCGACCTTGTTTCTGGTAGCCTCGTCACCGTTAACCTTAAGGTCAGTAATCCACTCTTTGACTGCCTTTCTGTACTCAGCCTCCTTAAGGGATGTAGCCTGAGCGGCCTGAGCGGCGTCCTGAAGAAGTTTGGCCCTGTCTGCCTGAGACAATTTCTTGGCGGGATCTGGCTGTGCGTCATCAGCCGCGATCTTGGCACGAATGCTCATCTCAGCCTGAGCAAGAAGATTGAGCGTATCTCTTTCTACGCGAAGTTCGTGCTTCTTTCCGTTGATCGTAAGATCCGCGTCGGTAAGGTTATCAAGATCAAGCAGTGTTTCGTCAATGTGCTGGATGTCGCCGTCTCTGTGCAGGGACACTCTAAATCCGTGTTCAGCCGCGTACTTGGCAGAACCAAGCATAAGGGGAATGGCATTCCAGTCCTGTCTGATCTCAGCGTTCTTGACCTGTTCCTCGACAAGAGCCTTTTGAGCAGGATCGTTTTCAACCAACTTGAACAACTCTGCCTTGGTCTGAGCGTGAGCGTAGACGCCCGCTCTCCATTGGCTCCAAGAGCCTTGTACGCCACCTAATCCACCCATACCAATGCCACCCCAAAGGCCAGCAACGCCAGCCCTGTGCCCGTCTTGCAGGAATCCAAGGCCGTAGCCTACTCCAGAACCGTGCCAAGAACCCTTGACGAAGTCGTGCATAGGGATCGTAAGCCAAGTATGCTTACCAGCGAATTTAGCGACCCTAGCACCAAACGCGGTAAGGTTTGTAGCACCTTCCCATACGGTTCCTGCAACTGGCCCTTTAGTCCAGTTTTCACCGACCTCCTGCATCGCTTTGGCAAATCCGTAGCCGTTTGCATTTACGCCCTTGTAACCAAATCTGCTCAGGAAAAAGCCGACATCATTAGCCGCGACTCCAAAACCATACAGGCCAAGGATCTTCTCACCGATCGTAAAGTTAGTGAACGCGGAAGATACACCAAGGACACCTAATGCCCTTGGAGGGGACATTTTTACGCCGATAGCATTCAGACCTTTTGCGACGCCTTCTCCTGCCTTGCCGACAGCGTAGAGCGTAGCACGACCAGTACCACCGACAACGGTGCCGACAACTTTAGCAGGAAGACCAAAAGTTACGCTTTCAATTGCTTGAACCTTAGCACCAAACTTAGCGAGTTGCCCGTTCACGACTACGGCCCTACGCATAGTCACGATCTTAGGAGCAATTTGGTTCAGCGTTTTGATGCTCATACTGAGTCCACCAACAACGCCGTAGCCACCAGCCATACCAGCCTGACCAATAGAGGACGCACGACCAACAACGGCGGCAGGGTTGTATCTAAACATACCCGTATTGATTGCTTCCTGATTCAATGCACCGTATTTGCGTAGTGCCCTTTGGACTTCATCAAGAGGTCTATTGGTGATCATAGCCAACGCAGGGCCAGCAATCAGGGATTTTTGCCCGTCCATAGCACCGTCGATGTTGTCCTGAGTAGCCATACCAGCCTTCCACATCGTGACCATATCCTTCATATCGGTCACGGTTCCCTTCCATCCAGACGAGTGGAAGAAGTTTTTGATGAAGCCGACTTCCCCTTCGGTAAACAAGTTTGCCCAACTTGCTTCTTCCGTAGGATCGTACGCTTCGTTTACGACGCCAGCACCAAGAGTATAGGCACCAGTAAGTACGCCTTCAACTACAGCCGCACCAGACTGGCTGTATCTATGGGCCGCGTACACTTTTCCAAAGAAAGAGTTATCGCTTTCGCCACCCGCAAAGATCCCTCTGCCCATCTGGTCTACTGCAAAAAGAATAGGGTGTGTACCGCGTGACGCTCTCTTGTTGGGGGTCAACCAACCTGAGGTGTTTGGGATCTCTTCTCCCTGAACCCTCTTATAGAGTTCCGCTCTGGCGATGTCCGCTGGATCTTCGACACCCATACCGCCAGTATGTGCGTAACCCAATGCAATCATTTGTCCGTACTTTGATGCCCATTTAGGATCCCAGTCTCCTTGGACATCATCCAAGAAAAAGTCATCCAAACGCATCTTGTAAGGCTTATCAAAGACTCCAGCAACCTTCTCGCCTCTTTCAAGGTATGGGCCTCTCTGATGCCTCAAAGCCAGCATAAGATCGGTCATTTCTACATCGTTCAATGTATCGATCTTAGCCTTGAACGCGGGGTTCTTCTCCCAAGTAGAAGGGTCAAACAACTCTTTGTTCTTCTCAATCTCGCTGATCAGTTCATCGACTGTTTCTTTTCTACGGGACTTAGGGTCGGCCTTAAACTTCTTAAGTATGCTCCAGAACTCCGCTTGGATAGCCGCGTTATCTGAAATTCTGCGATCGTCGGTTGTCTGAAGTTCCTTTAACGCATCCGTAGCCGAAAGCAATTGGCTGGTGCTTCTTCCGATAACAGGCAACTTCTGAGCCTTTGCGAGGGACAGAAGACCGTGTCCTGCGGCAGACCACTTGCTACCGTTAGGGTTGTACTCAGCGTAAATTTGACGCCAATCCTCTCTGTTGTCCCTTCTGAACTGAAGCATCGTGGCGATCTCCTCATCCTTCAACTGCTTCCAAAGGCTTCTGTTTTTAACCAACTCGATGTTCAGGTGCCTTCCAAGTGCTGTTTTCTGCCTATCGTTCAACGGAATAGGAAGATCTGTAGCGGCAACCTTTTTCATACGCTCCGCTTCTGCGGCGTAGTTAGCCGCTAGTTCTTTTTCATACGCGGCTTTGATAGCGGCTTCTTCAGGACTGAGAGGAGCCTTGGCGTCGCTTGTGCCGTTCACCCCGTGAAGAATGCGACGAAAATGCTTATTGGAGATCTCCTGCTCACGCTCAATGCTTACTGGAGGAGCGGCAAGGATCTCAGAAACGAGATCCTTCGGCTTGCCAGCGGCGGCATCAGCGGCGGCGGCGTCAGCCTTTTCCTTCTCTTCGGTTACGGCCTTGTTAGGCTTCAGTTGAAACGGGTCAGCCATTATCTAGGGAAATTTTCGGCAATGAGAGCCTTGATCTGGTCGTCGGTAAGACCTCTTGATCTCAATTCAGCCGACCATTGTCTCAGTACTTCTGTGTAGGCTTGGAACTGCGGAGTATCCGTTCTGTCGCCGCCAAGTTTTCTGTTTGCCCAAACCTGAGTAAGAAGACCGTTCAGTTCTTCCAGTCTGTTGCCGTAAGTATAGTCAGGCGTCTTGGCAGAAGAGACTGTGTTGTACCAGTTCTGCAATGTAGCACCCTTGTATTCTCTGCCTTCAAGGTCTCTTGCCTCGCCAGCACTTACTTCAAGGGGCTTGCCTTCAACGGTTGTGTAACTGGACATCTTAAGCCTGACGCGATCGCCAACGGCCTTCATCTGGGTCTGGATTCGCGGAAGAATGACATCAGAGTTAACCGTAAGGCTATTGATGATCATATCTGCAATGCCAGCCACGCCCTTGTCGGAGAAGTTGTAGTTTTCACCGAACTGCTTGGAGATGTTCGGGGCGAGGGTGTCGAGGTATTCCCAGTCCTGCTTGGAAAGTACGCCAAGTCCCTTGGCCTTAGCACGGATAAACTCAGCGACCTTGATCGCGTATTCTCTTTTCTCTCTAGTCGTGAACTTAGAGATGTCTCGCATCTGGTAAGATCCGTCTGGCTTACGCAGAGGAACGCCGTCGGCGTCTTTCTGGACTAGGTGATCCATAATCCCAGCCAACGACATATTGACCTGATTTTCGTCAATAAGGTACTGGTGAAGGTCAGCCGCCTCTTTCTGGGGAAGGTTAAGTTGCCCCTTGATGTAAAGGTTGCCGCTACCGTTGTACCTGTCCCAGATGTATTGTCTGGCGACGAGGTTGCCCTGCTCATTAAGAACCCCGAACCGCTGTGTATTCGACTTGGCAAGTCTGTCGTTTGAGTCCTGTTGCCATTTGTCAAACGCGGCTTTCTGAGCCGTATCCATATTCGCGTAATCAGATTGATACCAACGCTCCCAGTCCTTGTTTCTCGTAATAGTGAGCATACCAGTCTTTTCTTCAACCTTTACATCAAATCCATCGTGGGTCGTTTCTCCACCATACAGAGCAGTCTGCCTGACATACTCCTTCTGGGTGCTGGTCATCGGGATCCCTTGTGCCCTAGCGGTCTGCTCGTAGATCTCAGCCGCTCTCTGTGCTGTGTATTCACGCTTGTTTTGCTCGATGACAGATGTCGGTCTGAAAACAAGAGGCTGACCAGTCTTCTCGGCTTCGGTAATAGCCGCTTTGAGTTCCTTAATGTCGCTTGCAAGCCATTTGGCCTGTTCTTTCTGAGGACGCGGTAGACCATCAAGTCCAAGTCTTGTGATTTCTTTGTACTGGGCTTCAAACGCCGCAACCTTTGCCTTTGCCTTTCCAATGTCGCCACCAATGTCGTAGTTTGCGATGTCCAGATCGCTTTCCGTCTGGATGATATAGTCTCTGTCTTTAACACGAAGCAACGCGTTGTTGATCGTAGCAATCTCATCAGTAACAACTTGGTATTCCTTCGTTTTGCTAACATCACCAGTTGCGGTCTGCTGGAGTTGCCCAAGACGGGCGTAGGCGTCCATCAGTTTCTTAGTAAGATCAACCTGATTAACCGCAGACTCTTCCTCAGCGGCGGCAATTGAACCCGTGTACACTTGAGTTCCTCTAAGGCCAGCGGTCTTGGCGAGAAACTCCGCATCGGCCCTTTTCTTTGCTTCTTCAGCGGCGTCGTCAGCCGCTTTATCGCGACCAGCCTGTCTAACGCCAGCGGCCTTCGCGGCGGCGTCGTCGTGCCATTGTCTGGCGGTCTTGGCTAGGATCGTATACTTGCCGATAATCGCTTGCTGGCCCTTTGAGTTCTTGTTTGCGAACCCAGAAATGTCCTTACCAATACCGTCAAGTGCCTGAAGTCTAGCACGGTAGGCAACGACGGCAGAATCCATATTGTTCGGATCCTGAGCGGCCTTAACCACCTCAGCAGGGGTCTCCTTGATCTGACCTTCCAGCATAGACTGGATGTACGGCAACTCACCAGTAAGGCCCTTAACGGCCTCGGTGTTCATAGCCTTCTCATCCTGATCCTGCTTGTACTGGGCAATCGCTTCGCCAATGCCTTTGCCGATGACTTCACCAGTTCTCTGCATACCCTGAGCGATGTTGGCGTAAGCCGCCAAAAAGCCTTCAGGAACTGGGTTGACGCGTTGGCCCTCGTAGGGGCGAGCGATGGGTCTAGATCCTTCAGCCATAGATTCTGGTCATACGGGGGTAAACGACGGAGTCCATACCCTTCTGAATGACTGCTCTAAGCATCGGCTTGTCCTTGATGAATTCTGCAAAGGCTTCCCCGTGCTTGATGTAAATAGATCTAAACCACTCAGGAGCCTCATCCAGAAGCCATCCTCTGAAGATGAGCCACTTCGGATTGTCTTCACCGTAAACCGCTCTGGCGACCCAGCAAGTGTTTGCCTTTTGAGCCGCCGCAAGGGCGAACGATCCACCGCCTGTAATGGCACCGCCGACAAGGGAGCCGATGCCCTGCATCATACCAGACTGCATCTGGGCCTTAGCCGCCGCGTAGGACGCCGCCGTCTGCTGGTTGGAACCCTGAAGGTCGGACATATACTGGGACTCAGGGCTAAACAGACGCGGGCCAATGTTAGAGGCAAAGCCGCTGGCAAACTGCTGTTGGCTCATACCAGCGTTGAACGCCTGACCCTGACGGCCTAGGATCGCTTGGAACGGATCAGCCGTGAACTGTTTGTTCAGGCCAAGGACAGCCCCAGCGTTCTGGAGGGCGGCTGTACGGCGGGCTTCGCCGAGTTGGTAGGTGCTGAGGACATCTGAAGCCATACCCTGATTGCTGAGGGCAAGGCCACGGTCAGCCATAGAAAGGCGAGCCGTCTGGAGGGCGTACCTTTGCTGTTCGGGGGTAAGGGCACCGCCAGCCTGTACTGCCTTCAGGGCTTCGGCGTTAATGGCCTCAATTAGGCTCTTGGAGCGGGGATCAGCGTTTAGGTAGGCTTGGCTAGCCCTTTGTCCCAAACGCTCCACATCGGCGATGTCAGAGGCTCTTTGGGCCGATGTAGTAGCCGCTTCGGCCCTAGCAAAGGCAGGGAGCATATCCTGTTCAAGGATCTGGAGAAGGCCCTTATCGCTGTATCCAGCCGCGTCAGGTCTAGCCGCCGCCAGCGTACGCTTTTCGTTGATCTTGATCTGCGTAGCCTGAATGGCGGCGTTGTTGCTTCCACGCCTGTTAGTAGCGTTGAGCCTAGCAAGTTGAGCCTCAAGGGGGGCGATCTCGTCAGCGGCTGTCTTGGAAGCCTCCACAGCGGCATCAAATTCAGCCCTGCCCTGAGGGCTGAGATCGTCGCGGGTGACTCTTCCAAGCAAAGCGTTTCTGTACCCGCCAAGTTCAAGACGCTGGTACATCGGTCTGTACGCCGCTTCAGCCGCATACAACTGAGGGGCCATTTCAACCTGTGCCCGCAAGGAGTCGGTAGTCTCCTTGTAGTAGTCCCTAGGAGGCGGTGCCTCTGGGCCTTTACCGCCCCCCATTGGAGCCTCTCTTTCTAAGTAGTTCCCGACTGATCTTGTGAGCGTTCATAGGTACCAGAGAGCCTCTTCGCGTAGCGTAAGTGGGCTTCTCATTAGGGAAAAGAGCCAGATAACCTTGGGCAAGAGTATCCCTAGCGTCTTCGTCCCTAGCGGCAAGTTGTGCAACATAAATGCAGTTTTTGCCATTAGGTTCAACCCAGTTAAAAGGTGCCCCAGCCTCATCACGGTCGCATTCGTAGGCGATCAGGATCCCAGTGACTTCCTGAGTCTTTTCATCCTGCGTCCAGATCGCGTTTCCGTGGATGATGTGGTATGCAATGTACTGTTTCAGCGTCTCGTCGTCAAACGACAAGGCAATGTCGTCCAGATTGACCCTTTCGCGTACAAGTTTGAGGATCCCGTCTACGGGGTTGTCGATCTCAATCACAGGAGTGCCGTTGTTCCAGCGGTGATGTCGTCCTTATTCCAAAGTTCAGCCGTCGAGCGAACGATGTAATGGCGGTATGCGATTCCAATGTTAGCCTCGGTAAACTGGATCTGAAGTTGTCGTGCAACATCTTCTCCTCCTACTGGGAAGTCAGATCTTTCAATCTTGAAGATGACAGAATGATTAGGAGATCCTTGAGCCGAAGCAATTTGGTATCTTCTAACGGCAATCTCCCTTAATGGATAATTAGCACCACCAACAGTCTTAGCCTTAAGTCTAAGCCTATAATCAATGTATGCCGATTGACCAGTGGACATTTCATTGTGCCAGATATCAAGTCTAAGGAAGTAAACTTCATTTGCCTTAAGCGAGATCTCAGCGTTCGACTCCCACATAAGGAAACCGCCACTGGTGATGGCGTTCAACTTGAACGAGTTTGTTGAATTGAACCCTGCCGCAAACACACAGTCAGGAACATTGACATACGCGGTAGTCTCAGACCCCCATTCGTACTCCCTATATCCTCTTTTGAGCGGGAAGATAGAGGTGGCACCAGCCTTCTTGTAGTTAACCGAATCAACAGTAGTCGCGTTTACGACAGGGGCCGTAACCTCATCCTGCATACGGATCTCAACGGTGTCTGTGGCCTTGTTATTAACCACTTTCTGACCGATCTCAATAGCC
>JACCEB010117674.1_pt1 | contig 16725 bp, 18 predicted proteins | sample 7454761 | NCBI WGS metagenome assembly JACCEB01 (sample SAMN15323454, study PRJNA562643) | freshwater metagenome | isolation source: river surface water | place: USA:Blue River Watershed | collected 2017-08-18 | reverse complement strand
GAAGTATCCATTATATTATAAAAATTGATAGGGCGATAGAGTTTTTATAAAAACTCTATCTCTCCCTATTAAAAATTGATATTAATTATTTATATTAAAATCAATTAATAATAATGTCAATAGATTTTGTTAATAAAAGAATTAAAGATGAAATATGTTATGAAACTATTAATAAATTAAAAGATGATAATTTATTAAATGATTATAAAAAATGCAAATCAGTTCAAAATCAGATAGATAAATTAACAAATTTATTAGAAAAACATCATATTGATGATAATAAAAAAAATTTAATTATTAATGAATATTTAATAGATCTTGTTCCACCTGGAACAAAAGGTGTTATTAGAGGTAATAAATTTAATACTATAGTTAAAGAAACTATTGAGAATTTAAAATTAGATACAGATAGATTTGAAATATGTTTTGAAAAACATTGTGATGATTGTATTACATCAGAAAAACCAGATTGGTATATATTAGAAAAATCAACAAAAAAAGTTATTATTGGTATGAACCAACTAGATTTATGGCAAGGTGGCCAACAATTAAATAGAGGATATAAATATATATTTGATAATAAAGTTAATACTAAAAAAACAAAATTATTATGTGTAGTAAGTAATTTTATTAATTTTTCAAATAATAAAAGTAAGCCTTTCAAATTATTTAAACATGGTTTTGGAAATAACACTCTATGTTATGTTAAAAATTTAGAAACTATTATAAATGAATTTTTTAAATAATCAATTTATTAAACTCTTTAATCAATTCTTGTTTTGAAATAGATTTTGGACCTACTGTATTATTATTATCAAATTTAATAGATTTATAATTTTCTTTAAACTTATCTAAATTTTCTTTAGCAGTTTTATTACTATCAATAAATTTAATAAAATAGTGTGATTGTTCGCTTTTATCATTAATCAAAGTCATTATATTACCAGCATTAACACCTACTCGTCGGAATGCAATATCTGGATTTTCATTTTTATTTACAAATTTAAAACCATTAGGTATTAATTTATTTATTTTCGCGCGTTCTTCTTCTCTATGTTCCCAAATTTGAAAAACACAAGGGACATCGTATTCAATATTATTAACCAAAAAAGAATTACTTTCTAGGTCTTTTTGATAAATAAGATGATAATTAGAAGAAAAATATTTTTGCATACTATCTTTTTTGAAACTTTTAGGAAGAATAAATGAGATAGTTTTTGCAAACTCACAGCATTTTTTAATAAATTTAATAGCTGATGATGCTTGACGTCCAAAAGGCGGATTTCCAATAATATGATAAATATTATCATTTGGTTCAAAAGTCAAAAAATCCATTTTGATAATATCATCATTTTCTGGTTCGATATCATAAAAATTATAATTATTAGATAATGTTTTGATACCATTTATAAAAGCCCCATTACCTGCACTTGGTTCTATAATTATATCATTACTTGATATTGTAATTTTTTTTTTAATTAATTTAATACACTCATCAACAATTGTGTTTTTTGTATAATATTTATCAACAGTGTTCCTGTTCAATCCTATTTGTTGTGTATTAGACATATTATTATTAATAATAAATAAATTTTAAATTATTAATAATCAATTTTTATAATAAATGAAGATTTATCTTCATTTGGGTAATGCAACACAGTTTGCACATAACACATTTATTATAAAGTTAATTCGGAGAGTCATAATTTACATAGTAAATTCTTACACCAAATCAATTTTTATTTCTAAAAAAATAAGATTTTTAATTAAATCAAAGAAATAATTTCCATTACTTTATTACGAATCTCATCAATATTTTGATGCCCATCAATTGTAATAATTTCTGTTTGTGAAGAACTAATCCAGATCTCATGATAGTTATGGCATTTAACCAGATAGTCTAATTTAATATCAGTTTCTTCTTCACGATGACGAATATTAATACGTTCCAGACATTTATCTGGATCAGTTTTAATGTATAGAATTTTATCTACTTTAGAAACATCTTTGAAACTATTGAACCAATAATTATATGTTTCCCATTCAATACTACTAATAATATTATCTTCATATAACATTTTAGCAAATACATTACGGTCTGTTTCAATTGACCGTTCTGTAACAATAATAATATTTTTGTCTTGATTATTTTTAATAACATCCAATAGTTTTTTAAGACGAGTAATATAGGCTAATACTTGAAAACAGAATGCATTCTTCTTTTGGTCTTTATAAAAACACTCAAGTGCATTATTATTATTATTATCCTTAATAGACAGCCATTCATTTACTGGTTCATCAACAAAAATAAGTTTATAAGTTGTTTGTGTTTTTAGATATTCAATGACTGTTGATTTTCCAGAGCCGATGTTTCCTTCAATTGAAATAAGCATTATTATATTAATTGTATTAACATATATAGATAATATATTCTTTAATCAATTTTTATATAATATATAATATATATTATATAATGCCAAATAATATGTGTGATACAAAAGATATAATAATAATTTTATTAGTATTAGGAATGGTTTATCTTCTCTATAAAACAAGAAATTTAGAACATTTCTCTACATCAGACGATATTAATCAAGCAATTAATGATATTTATAAAGCAGATGTGAATGCTATTAGAAATTTATCAAATGTAGCAACTGAAATTAAAAATAATAATGATTCATTTACTATTCCTGCAAAAATTACCAAAATTACTGATTTAAATGTTGATGGTAATATTACTTTTACAAATAGAAATACAAATATTTCAGAAATATTTCCAAAAGGAATGATAGTTGCATGGTATGATGGTCCTGAAAATGTACCAAAAGGATGGGCATATTGTGATGGTAAAAAATATAAATTAGATAGTAATTATATAGCACAAGAAGTTATTTTAACTGATACAACTGGCACTCTTACACCAGATTTAAGAGGTAGAACTATTATTGGTGCTGGTAATGGACCTGGATTAACACCTAGACAAAATCAAACATCTGGTGGTGAAGAAAATCATACATTAACTATTAATGAAATACCTGCTCATGATCATGGTTATTTAGAAACAGTCGCTGATTCAAATGGATGGTGGTATGATGCTGGTGGTTATCGTTTTAGACAAAGAGATGCAACATCTAAACAAACAGGAGGAGGCATGTCTCATAATAATATGCAACCATTTTTCATTTTAGGATATATTTTAAAATTATAAATAATAAAAAAATATATAATATATATAATATATATTATATATTATGCCGAATAATATTTGTGATACAAAAGATATTATAATAGTTTTATTAGTATTAGGAATGATATATTTACTTTATAAAACAAGAAATACTGAAAATTTCTCAACTTCTGAAGAGATTAGCCAAGCAATAAATGATATTTATAAAGCAGATATAAACGCTATTAGAAATTTATCAAACGTAGCAACTGAAATTAAAAATAATAATGATTCATTTACTATTCCTGCTAAAACAATTAATGTTAATGATTTAAATGGTGCTAATGCAAAATTAACTAATTTAAGTTCAGATAATGCAACACTTAAAAATATAACAGTTGATGGCACAATTACCTATACTAATAAAAATAATACATTAAGTAGTTTATCTGATGCAAATATAACTACACTTAGTAATGGTAATATGTTAATTTATTCAGATTCAAAATGGATAAATGTTCAATCAATTGCTGGATGTTATAATGGTTATATTACTGGAGGATGGACAAATGTACCTCCGAAAGAAATAACTGCTGGTTATCCATTTGAAGTTCCAATTGCAGGTAATTATATTATTAATATATCTGCATCTGGTTGGGCTTCTGGTGCAGGCATAATTATACTTAAACTTTATATTAATGGAATTGATACAACTTATTCATTAAAGAGATATTCAAACGAAGTAACTTCTCACAAAACATTATTACCAATATCATTTAAATATGCATTAAATAAAGGAACAAATTATTTATATTTACTTCAATCTACAGGATATTCAAATATTGATGATTTTGCATCATTTAATTATATTTATTCACCATAATATTCTATAAATTTATTATAAGAATATTTGTATAATTATAACTACTAATGACATTAAAAAGCCTTTTAATATCATTAATAATATTTCATGCATTTCTAAAACTGGTAATATTTTAAATATTAATTCATTCATTTTAACATGACTCATTATTAAAAACAACATTGTATATATTACTATTTTTTTTAATACAACCATCCAATTTATTTTATTAGGTTTCTCAACTGGTTCTGTAAATTTTTCTTTAATTTTTTTTGTTTGTTTTGGAATAACTACATTAGGATTATACATTTGTGGCATAATAGGCTGAGCCATAGGCATCATCTGCTGTGGCATTTGCATCATTTGTTGTGGCATCTGAGGTTGAGACATTTGCATCATTGGCATTTGTTGCATTTGATATGATTCTTGTCTAAAGTTTCCATCACGAGGGAAACTCATTGCACTAGGATTTTGGTCATATTGTTGATGATACGAAACATCAACATTTGGATTATATGATAACGACATTTATTATTATAATATATAATATAATAATAAATTTATTTTATTTATTTTTATATCTGACCTTATATCGCCTTTGGCGATTATCTGAACACGATTGGTATATATCAATTTTTTTCATAAATTTTATTTAAAACTCTATATTTATTTTTAATAATATTTCTACCTAATTCGTCTTTCTCTTCGGTAGTATATTCATATGGAGTCATATAATCAGTTAATTTTTTTGATAAATGAATAATTTTTTTAAACTCTTCTAATGAAAATGAATCTCTTATATCATCTGACCAATATGAAAATACTATCATTTTATCAACACGACATGTTTCATCTAATAAATTACCACATACATCTAAATTACCATATTTATCTTCTGTATACCAAATATTAATATTATGTTTTAAAAATGGTAGCTCTAATTTTTTAATTTGAAATTTCTTTTCACCAAAAAATATTTCAGCATATTCATCCATTGAACCCATAACCAAAGTTTCTTTATAAACTTCATCATCTGAATCATAAATAACCACAGTTGTGTTGGCACGTTTAAACAACATTTGTTGAATAATTTCAGGAGTGATATTATCTAAATGCATTCTATCATCAGTGCTTGAAACAAAAGAACGCGTAATAACTGCATTACCAATAATTTTATCATTATTAATATTTAATAATGTTGCAAATTCATTTAATAACTTACCTGGTCCTTGGTCCATATCAAAATACATTATTTCATATACATAATCAGAAGATTCATGTATGACTTGCATTTTAATATATGGTTCTTCTTTATTATATTCTCTAAAACCTTTTAAATCTAATGATTCTTCTAAAAAATTTAAATAATCTTCTGTAGATGGATTTACTTTAACATATTTACAAAAACTATCATTAGTTAAATCTTGCAAATAAGTATCACTTGCCCAATTTCTATCTTCAATCTTATTTGGTGTTATAACAAGAGCAGTAAATGCTTCTTTATTTTCAAAGTGGAGTTTCCCGTCTTCCATATATATATTATATCTTAATAAATTTCATTTTAAACTAGTTTATAATGAAATTTATTGTAATACTAATAATTCTATGAATAAAATCTATGAATTATCATCAAAGTATTCCTGAAAAACATTATTTACTTTAATTATTTCTAATATATTAACTGGTTCTTGAGAAAAGAATTTAACATTATTACCTTTTTCATGAGGAATAAATGTAGATTTATCAACAATTAATAAATATCTTTTTTCATTCATTCTTTCTAATATACCATTTTTTTTAGGTTTTACTTTTAATGTATTAGTAATATTATCAAAACTTTTTTCTAATTCATCATCGCTAAAGTGAAAACTACTTAATAATGCCATTAATTTATCACTAAATGCAAATAATTTATTACCATTTTTATTAGGATATATTTTAGAACCAACATTATAAGGTTCTTTAGTTGATATCCATAAAGAATCAATGTCATTGCTTTTTGTAGTTAAATCTAATATTGTATATAAAGTTTCTAATGTTTTAGGAAGATAACCATTTTTTTCATAAATTGAATCTATTTTTTGTCTATTACTATTAATATAATCATAATCAATGTTTTCCAAAGAATAAACTCCATTAATTATATCATTTCTATGTTTGTCCAAATTATAAGTAATAATATTACGTATATCATTTTTTGTAATTTTTATAATAAATTTGGAATAGGGACTTTTTTGAGGTAAATTTATTCGTTTATTAATATTTCTATAATGATGACTATAACCAATTACTATATTTTTCTTATCTTTATTCATACTATAATGAATAGTTTCAATCATAGTTGTTTCCCAATAAAATGACATTTTTTTATCAATATCTTTATATTTATCATTTTTATTTTCTTTAAAATGTTGATACTGTTTGAACATTTGCTCCATAGTAGAATTAGTTAAAATAGTATTTGATATTTCATCCAAATCAATTATATTATATTTCATTCTTTGAGTTTTATTAATGAAATCATTTTTTAATAAATTTGTTATTCCAACTATATGACAAATAATCATTATAATAATAATTATTATAATAATAATTATACGTTTATACTAATATTTATTATATTTATATATTAGATGAGTGCTGCATCTAATGCTATTCCTATAAATATAGTATTTGATAACAATGATAATTTTAATAATTATATTTATGTATTAGATTTATATTTGAAAGATGGTTCATTTATAAAATTTGAAGATACTAGTAGTGAAAAATATATAAATATATTCACATTTAGACATAATATTGATTATTATAATATAAAATACTATGAATTATCAATTATATGCCAAAAACCTCTTTTGATTAAAAATGAGTTTAATTCATCTTTATCTTCTTATATTTATAAAGATAATAATATATTTATTGAAATTAGTAAGAATAATGATAATATTGCAAATTGTTGTATATATTTACCTTGTAATAATCCAAAAATGTTTTTTACACCACCTAATTATTAATAATATATTAATTATATTAATGAGTGAATATTGTTATTCAACTGGACAGAATAAAAATAATATATATATTTTTGAGATGAAAATTACCTATAATGATGATAGTATTATAAAAAAAAGATTAATAAGTGATTTAAATTGTGGAGAATTAATCCAAGTTAAAAATTATATAAAAAAAATTAAAATTTCATTATGTTTATTAAACAGTAATAAAATTTTAGAAAATATAGTAATTAAGAAAAATATAAATAATACTATAGATTATTTACAATATTTGAATAATAATTTATTATTAATATTAAAGAATGATAATAATATTGTTTCAATAAATTATAATATAATTAGGTAATGATAAATATTTAAAAAAATATTTTAATGTATTGTATATATGATGGCAACTAAATATGGTTCATTTAATGTAGAAATTCCAGTAGGTTCAGAAGACCCATATGAAACACAATTAAATAATGGATGTTATAGTATTTTTCCAAAATATAAAACTATTAAGAGTTACAATTCATATACTGTTCCTATGATTACTCAAAATGAATTAGCAGATGGCTGGTTATTATCCCATCCGCCAGGCAGATGCTATTTTAAAACAACAAAAGACGAAAATGGAGAACATAATACTAGAGTTGCTGGTTCATATCATTTTAAGGTTAATTTAGCTCAATTACCAGAGAATTTATGGCATAAGCTAAACTTTTTAAACAATAATTCATACTATGTAAATGATGGTTTATATGATTATACTCTATATAATACCCCAGTTGATGATGAAATTCGTGAATTATATCACTTAACAAACCAGATGAAATCACCTGAACATAAGGAAAGACTATTTGAACTCCTTAATGTCTTAAAGGATAATGATATCTATGGGTGGATTGTTATTAGAGCCCGCAATATGTATCGCAATTAATAGGGGAGAAAGCATTTTATATGGGTAGATTACGCAAAACACTAACTTTTTTTATATATAAAGCTAAATTTATATATAAAAATTGAAAATTATAAGAGAGTTATTATATTAATATATATGAAAAAATTGAAAAATTACGGCTTTGTATGCGCCAATAAATAAATACTTGTGTTACCATGTCAGCATTTATTGCTAACTCTCTAACTTCCGCAGACGTGCGTCTGCAACCTCCGGCGAAGACCGAATCGCCGTCGACCGAATCGTCTCTTTTCTCATCTTTCAACATGAACTCGACTGACGACCACACCTCGGACTCTAGTGAGTCTAACCCTTTTTTCTCGGGGAAGGCGGCTTCGGCTGTCAACTCCACTCAGAGCTGCGTCGCCCGGGTTTATTCCCAGGCTCAGGGCGCCTCTGCCGCATACGAATTCCCTGCGATTTACAACGCAGACTTGGGCAAGAAAGGCCTCTACATGACACTTTCTCATCCCGTTGGCGAGTGGGTTGTCTTTTCCCAGCCTCGCGACCTGTGCTACCGGTTCTTTACAGGCCAGACATGCGACCCGGAAGAACGCGCTCGCCGTCTCCGCCGCCGTGGCCATGGTGGCAGTGCTGTGGAACCTTGCCGCCTTATCCACACTCGGGCATTTAACAAGCACCTTACTAGCGACCCGCCTATGACACATGAGGCGTTCGCGGAGGCTATGTTGGGCGAATACAAGGAGCAGCTGGTGGCTATGTTTCCTGAGGACACTCTGATGACCTCGGGCGACGCTGCTGCTGCACCCTCTGTTGACGCTGCTGCATCCTCGGTGCGTGATTACACTCCTGTTCCCGAACTGGAGCTCGGCGCCGATGGTTTCCCCGTAGAGGAGCTCATGGAGACTGTTGTGGCACCTGTCGTTGCGACATCTGTTACGGCTCCTGCTGCCGATGGTTTCCCCGAAGAGGAGCTCATCGAGACTGTCGAGGAGGAGTGGGTCCCTCCCTCATTTCCGCGGTCTCACTCACGCGCACTTGCGACACCTGGTGGCCAGCAGTTGGCACTTGTTGCTCCTAGCACTCAGGGCTCCCAGCAGATGACACTTGTTGTTCCTGGCTCTCAGCAGTTGGCCTCGCGCGAGGCAATTGTTGGGTACGCTCACGCAGTTGGCGCAGATAATATGCCTGAAAACCCTACTGCTAACAACGCGCTCGCCTTTGCTCGCAACATGTCTGTTGTTCCCGTGCCTCGCGAGAGCAAGATGTCCGATGCTCGCTCTATCCGCCAGGCCGCTGAACGCGAGGAAGTGCGCGATAAGTATGCGGGGTTATTGAATTCCCTTACGGCCTCCACTAACCCTGCCATTATTAAACTGGCTATGGACCCGCGTCTCATGGACCAGTTCATTCGCTACAAAGACGCAAGCACTTCCATCCGCAGTGTCATGGCGGACAAGGCCAAGACGATGAAGTGTGCGCATACGTTCCTTCTTGGCGACAAGTGTCCTTTTGGGAGCTCATGCACCTTTGCTCACTCTGAGGCCGAACTGCGTCCTGACCTTTCGAACATTACGAACATCGTTGTCAATGGGCTGTTGGCTGATGGACAACAGATTGATCTGCAGAAGGTCATTGAGGCTCTCGTTGCGCACTTTGTGCGTGATGACATGATTGAGCTGGTTGATGCTGTCTTTGCGTGCCTCGAGCGCTACTCGCAGCAGAAGAAGGTGGCGAACCCCCAGAAGCCTCTGTTTGGGATTTACGTTGACGAGAACTGTCTGGCGCGCATGATTTTCGAACGCCACCAGCCACGGACCGACCCCAAGCGTGGTCTCAACAAGGAGTATCTGCCGCACCTTTTGACGCTCCACCAGACGCTCGTGACGTTCCTGACGCATCCGGACTTGGCTGAGGCTCGTCGTGATTACAGCCGCATCTACGACTTCTCCGTGTCTATGGACCTCCTCGACATCAAGGACAGCGATGGACTCATTCTGCGCGACGACACTGGTGTGCCGGTCAGTGACATTGTATCGGCCCTGGTGTGGGGCTACAACCAGTGTTCCAAGAACCGCCAGTTTCCTTACCATGAGATGGCATACGTTGCTATCACCATGCCTGACGTCCGCGAGGTCTATTCGAAGCTCGATCCTCGGTGCAAGGAAATCGTGGAGGATGCGTTTTCTCTCACGGACTATTGCATGGGCGGTGCATTTGGCTGCTCGCACGGTGGTCACTCGAATTACACGCGTCAGAACGATAATGGCGTTGTATTCGAAACATTGCTCAACCTGGACGAGTTTTTCGGCATCAACAACTCGGCGTACGACGAAACCGAGTTTGTGCGTCTTGGCAAAGAGCGTGATGGCATCATGCAAGCCTATTATGAACTTCTTAAAGAGCTGTTTGAGCTTCTGCGGGATAACAAGATTGGAACGAACTCCTCTGCCGCCGCTTTCGCAGAGTTCAAGAAGGCGTGTCGGATCACGCAAAGTTTGACTTCCAAGATTGTCAAGACGGAGAAGAAACTTGCCGAAGCGACCAAGAAGCTTGCCACCTTCAACGAGCTCTGTGCAATGGACCAGGACAAGGCCCGTGCAGAGATTGTGTCCCTGACTGCACGGATTGACGCACTCTCCATCACTGTCGCGGAGAAGCGTCGTCTGCACTCCAAGCGGGCAGAACTGGAGCGCAAAGTCGCTGATAAGGCGAAGACACTTGCCGAAGTGACCAAGAAGTTCGAGGAGCTCTGCACAATGGACCTGGTTCAGGTCCGCAAAGAGATTGCGTCCTTGTCTGCACGGAATGACGAACGCTCCATCTCTAAGCTGGCAGCACTGGAGCGCAAAGTCGCAGAGAAGGAGAAGTTCGACAGCATGATTACAGCGGACAAACAGCTGAATGCTATTTCCTATTTTAAGGGCAATCTGGCGTCTGATATCTACGACATGGAGGCAAACCTTGATGCTATGCGCACCGAGCTGGCAAAGTTCGAGGTTCTCGCTTCTGACTCCGTCATGATTCGTCTGCGGAAGCTCTACCAGCGTATGCATTTCCTGAAGCGCGAATTCCGGGCGACCACCTCTGCGTATTTGAAGGTGGCTCCTCGTCCTGGTAACTGCGTGGCTAATACCTATCACTACGGCACTCTGCAGTGGTGGTCTGATACCCACGTTGCTTCCACTGCTGCAGTTGGCCATGGTATCGAGACTGTCTCTGTCGCGGAACCGCACGTGCTTACGACCAACCCTGAGCACCTCCCGGCTATGGGCATTCAGTCAATGCAGCAGACCGAGCTTGGTATGGCAATCGGTGCGGCAGTTGCCAATGCCATCACGGAAGGGTCTGCACCTCTCGCTCTGACGGCAGCAGGGACTCCTCTCGCCTTGACAAACGGCTCGACTCATGAGGCGCAGAACCAGCTTGCTCTTTCTGGTGGCGCTTCAAACGTTCTTGCTGTTCATGGAGGTGCTTCCAACTCGCTGGGGATTACGTTCGCACACGGCGGCTTTGTTCCTTGCGATGCCGAGGGCAAGCCCGTTGGACGCACAGCTGCTCGTCTGGAGAACGATCAGAAAGCAGCTGAAGCGCTGGCCAAGCGTGAAGCTGGGCGCGAGAACACGCTGGAGAACTTTCCTGCTAGCTCCAGTGCTAGCTCCAGTGCTAGCTCCAGTGCTCCCTCCAGTGCCAGTCTGCTTGCTCTGACATCTACCGCCGAACCTAACGCTCTTTACGCTGATGTTGCCGCCGTGCCGGCTTCTGCTGCAGCAGTGACTGCAGCTGCTGCAGTCGCTACAGAGCGCCGACAGGCCCAGCGTTCCTGGGCACGCGGTGACAAGTCCAAGAAGAAGCCCAAGGGGGTTCCCATGAAGGTCGAGATTGTTCTTACGTCTCGCGAAGCCGAGGATTTCGACGACGGCTATGGCGACAACGTGTGCTACGAAGACAGCGCGCCGACTTACTTTCAAGACCTGGCCTAGGTTAGACATTCCGCGTCTATAAATATATTCCTTTCTATACAATACAACATACACAACACAACACTACATAAAAAATAAATAATCTTATTTATTTTTTAATTAAAACATTCATTTATAAAGTAAAGAATTGATAAACACATGCTAATCCAAATACAATAATACTTATAATAATTCTACTAAAACTAATTGTTCCAGAACAAATTTCTTTTTTACTTTTAGATGCAGAATCAACAGAATTAAGTAAAAGAGTTGTGATTAACACACCTACGCCCCAAACAAAAGCTTCTAATACTAATTTAGACCCTGGAATAGATGAAAGTATCATTACTGGCATTTTAAGGAATGGTATTAAAACAACTAATAATGTAAATAACATACCTCCAAAATGTTGAACTAAAGCATCAAATGATGATTTTAAAAATCTTCCAGGTGTAGATGTTTTTTCTTTTCCACAGTCTTCATTTAAATGATGAATAAAATTGGCAAGAGTTAAACCACCTACACCTGCACCAATATCAATTAACATTGTTTTTAAACCAGATATTGGTAAAAATATACCTACTGCGGTTTTAATTAAAATAGGTATAAAAATATAAATATCTATAGGACTTCTCATATTATATATATAATATAGAAAAATATTAATTATAATAATATTATATAATAAAATTATATAAAGTATATTATATGAGTACTATAGTATTTCGTCGTGAAAGAAATGATACATACAAATTAAATGGTGTTAAACATGTTATTAAGGAAGATATTATTGATGGAGAAAAAGGTTTATCATTTCATTACTTATCAAAAGTAGGTGAAGATAAATTCCATAGTATAACTGTTAGACAGATATCTGGTGAAGATAAATTCTCTGTTCGTCAAAAAATGAATGATAAAACCGATGACTCTGAAATGTCACTTTCTGAATTAGAAAAAATGGTTAAAAAAATGAAAGAACTTAAGTTTGTTGCTGATTATATGTCAGAACGCGGTAAATATAAATCAAGACATTCTATAAAAAAAACATCTAAAAAATTATCTAAAAAAAAAAGCTTAAAAGGTGGATCTAAACGTAGTTCAAAGAAAACAAGCAGAAAAACAAAACGCGGTTCAAAACGTTCATAATTTTTTTATAATATAAAATTATATAATTATATTCTAATTATAATTATATAATGGTTAGTAAAAAACTTTCCAAAGTAAGAAAATCTTACAAAGTTAGTTCAATAAAACGTAAATCAAGCAAATCTAAAATGAGAGGCGGTGCTAAATCTAGAAAAACTAGCCGTAAAGCTAGCCGTAAAGCTAGCCGTAAAGCAAGCAAATCAAAAAAGGGCAGCCGTAAAGCCAGCCGTAAAGCCAGCCGTAAAGCTAGCAAATCAAGAAAAATGAAAATGTCTGGTGGAAATCCATTTAAAACAAATGATGCATTTTTAGGTAATCTTAACTATGAACAAGAATGCCCAGATGATAAAGCAGCTGAAACAAGAAGAGCCAAATTTAAGAAAGCTTTAGAAGATACAAATCATCCATGCAATCTTATATTATCAAATGTTGGCAACCCAGCTGTTATAAATCCAAAAACAAAGAAACCCTATACAGTTGAAGATTTACCACTTGAATTAATTAAACCAGAAGAAAAAGAAAAAATGGCAAAATGTGTTACAGAAGTTAAAGCAGTAAATGATGTGCCATGTGGAGAACATAAAAGTATGACTACATGTTTAGGCAAAAATGCTGGACAACGCCCAGATGGTTCTTTTGGAAGATTTAGAGGAGAACCAGTTAGAATTAAAAATGCTCATTTATTAGGTCAAACTGCAATTGATTTACAAGATTATGATGATAAAGGTAATACTAAATCCTATAATTATTGCTTAAAATATAAACAACAAGGACAAGAAGACACATTAGCTGCAGAAATGTCTGATCCTTTAAAAATAAGAGAAGGAGGTGTTGCATTAAAATCAATTGCTTTTGATGAAGATGCTATGAATCGTTTAAGAGAAAAAGCAAAACTTAGATATTATGAAGCCAACAAAACAAATAAATATTTAGTAGGTGGAGCAAAACGTCGTTCAAAACGCAGCCGTAAATCATCACGTAAGTAAATTATTATTATATAATTATTATATAATTATTATATAATTATTATATATGCCACGCAAAGTGTCTCGTCGTAATACAAAACGTAATACTAAACCTAAACGTAAATTATCTAAGAATAAAAGTCATAAAAAATCTAAAAAATTATCTAAAAAATTATCTAAAAAAATATTAAAAAAGCCTAGCGCTTTACGCGTAAAAAAATTTACTGGTAGAAAATTATTACCACGTAGAGCTATTATTTTTCCAGAACCAATAATGATGGATGGTGGAGGGGTAGATAGAGAAATGCTTGGATTATAATTGGATAATGTGCAGTTCAAAAGTAATACTTTTGAACTACACATCCAAAGATGTTATCACATAACACAATCAGAATCTAATATTTATTAAACCTGAATTGGAATTTCTAATATTTTGATTTCCATTATTTGTTATTGCATTTAATGTATTTATTAAATTCAATTGTTTCTTTGCTTCCATTGGTAATTCACTAAACCAACGATTATACTGGGGTAAATATAACATAAAATACATATAACCACTATATCCAGTTGATAATATTAATAATCCTAAAAATATCCATGCTAATAATCTTAATACTTTTTCAGTAGATGTTCTTTCAATTGGTTTATTATTTTCATCTACCCGTTGAGTTGATTTTGAAAATAAAATCATCATAAGTATTAATAATATAACTGGAACAAAATAAAATAAAACATTCTTTTGTTCTCCAGTTGCTGTTAGTTTATCATATTTCATTGATAAGTCTCCATATTTATTTACAAATTCAACTTTAGATAAATTATTTTGATTTTGAATTAGTCCAGTTGGGTTAATAAAGTCTTTAAATGACATTATATATATTATAACTTATAAAATCCATTTTTACATGGAATATAAATATCTTCTGAATCTCCTGTTTTAATCACTTGAATGCAATAACTATACTCTGGTATAATTATTTCATTTTTAACATATTTCATAGTCATTGATGATACATAGCATTTAGTGTATCCATCCATATTTTTAAGATGGTCTCTAAACATATCATTTGATAGAACCATAATATTATTAACTAACATACCGTAAATCATATAATCATCATCATTCCTATACATTGGAGTTCGAATAATATATTTTTCAACAAATTTATCTTTAATTATATGACGTTGATGAAGAATAATTTTAGGATTTTTACCCATATTTATAAATTTATGTATTAATTGTCGCAATATAGTAAAATCAAAATTATTACCTTTAGTTCTAATATGGCCCATATTTGCTCCATCAATTAATATATCAATGCCTTTTAGTTGTTCATCTAATTCTTCTTTATTTTTAATCCTATTAATATATCTATCTCGCATAACTGATACATCAAATGTATATTTTTTAAGATAAATACTATTACTATCTATATTGGATTCCAAAGTTGATACAACTGTGAAACCATCAAACTTCTTAATTAAATCTATCCAATTTTTACTTATCATCAAATCAATATCTTTTGGTAATAATTCATCTATTTTACTATATGCATATTGTGTACCAATAGAGTAATCTTTTGATAAAAAATAATCAATAAATGTTAAATAATCACGTTGCATTAAATCGTCTTTATACAATAATTCTTTTAATTCCTCAAAATTATCTCTCAATATATTGTATCTAATAATTAAAGTCATTAAACCGCGCCTATTTTGTTTTGAATCACTATACTTAATAATACATTCTTTTATTAAATCTTCACAGTCAACATTATTGTCTATATTTAATTTTAACTGATGAATGGCATTCATTTAATATAATATTAATACTTAATTTTTAATTATTAATATTTCATCTTTTTTAATATCACATAACACAATTTATACCCAATTAAATATATTACTAACTAGTTCAATTGGTAAATATTTATATAATTCATTACTTATTATATTTATTAAATTATTATGTAATAATGTTTTTATTATATTTATTTTATCTGTCCAAAATATTATTCTATAATCATTTGTTATAATAATATTATTAATATAAACTAAAGGTTGATCAACTAAAAGTTGATTTATTTCTATTTGTTCATATAATATTGTTCTATCAATATTCCAAATTATAATTGTATTATTTTTTAATAGAAATATATATTTACTATCAGGAGATATATAATTTATTTCATCTAACAATAATATATTATTAGAAATTTTATCAATATTATAATTTTTTATTGAATCAATTTTAGATAATATTTCTAATTTTTCATTAAAAATATATATATTATTAAAAAAACGCCCTATAATTTTATTATTATAAGCAATCAGATTATAAGCATTAAAAGAATCTGTTTGATAAAGTAACTCTAAAGTATCTAAATCAAAAGTCATCATTGAACTTTTTTTATAAAAAAGTCCTTCTCTATCTATATAATAAGTTAAATAATTTACCCTACAAATAATAAACTTACTAATTATAATTATATCACTTATATGAACAAAATCATAATCTAGTTCTGAATAATTAATATGAATCATTTTTATTATTATTTTAGTTTTAATATCCATTATGTATAAAATATTATTTTTTGAATATATTAAATAATCATCATTATAGGCTAATGAATTAACATTTTCATCATATGTTATCAAGTTATTATCATTTATATTATATATATTAATAAATCTATGATT
>JACCEB011221211.1_pt1 | contig 16747 bp, 11 predicted proteins | sample 7454761 | NCBI WGS metagenome assembly JACCEB01 (sample SAMN15323454, study PRJNA562643) | freshwater metagenome | isolation source: river surface water | place: USA:Blue River Watershed | collected 2017-08-18 | reverse complement strand
TCCAAATAGACCATCACCGTTCTTTCCCATAGAGAACGGTATATAATATTTGTCGAATCTCCGTTATATTTTGCGGGATTTCGTGGTGTAAATCTTCCTTTATATGACATAAATACTATCTAGTTAATTTTCAAGGAACCATAATGGCACTTTTTGGTCTAACAGACATACAAATCAAATCTCCCAATTTTAGAAAAGAAGAATTTGGAATAAATCCATACGATAAAACTAGGGATGAACAGAATTTTCGATATCCAATGGAACTTGCAAGGTCTCCAGTTGGACACTACATGTTGTTCACAATTTATGTCCAAGAATATAATAAAAGATCGCCAGGTGTTGCAGAATCAATAGGAGCTTTTGCAGATAGTGATGGTGGTAATGCGACAAACTATGACAGACAAGATGTTAATTTTGACACTGGATTTGTTCCGGGATCGTTTTTGGAAAGTGTAGAAAAAACCACAAAATATTTTGGTAAAGTTCTTACACAGAATTCAGCAGCTATTACTAATATATTGAATAGTGGAACTAGTAAATTATCTAAACAAACCAAACAAGAGCTTGCGGATCAATTAGTAAACTCTATTAAAAATGTTACTGAAAATTTAAATCTTGGTGATAACGCAGCTGGTCCTAGATTTCTAAACAGAGTAAGAAAAATAAAAAACAATATTGCTCTGTATATGCCAGATACTTTACAGTTTTCTTACAATCAATCGTATAGTGAAGTTAGTACAAACTTTGGAATGGCTCAAGCAGCTGCAAACATTATTAGTGGAGTTGTAGATGGTAAACCAGTTTTGGATACCTCAACAAAAAACTTAACTCCATTTGTATATGAAGCAATATCTTCTCTTGGCGACATTGGAAAAGTAAACTTCATCGCTGCAACTAATCAAGTTTTAAATCCTCAATTAGAACTAATCTACTCAAGTCCTAATTTTAGAGAGTTCAATTTTCAGTTTGCTTTTTATCCAAGAAGTAAACAAGAAGCTCAACAAGTTTTCAAGATTATTAATCTGTTCAAGTTCCATCAAGCTCCAGAAATAAAAAGTGGAGATGCAGGTTTCTTTCTGATTCCACCATCATTATTTGATTTAGATTTTATGGTAAATGGAACAGTCAATCAGAATTTACCAAAATTATCTAGTTGCGTCTTAACTAGAATTGATGTCGATTATGCTCCAAACGGATGGACAGCATATGAGACACCAAATAGATATGATGAAGGTGTTGCTGGCGGAACAGGTACTCCTGTAGCAACAAGACTTAATCTAACGTTCAAAGAAACATTCATCCATAGTAAAACATCCCACAGACATTGGGATTATGAATCAAGATAAAAATGGCAAAATATTTTAGATACTTTCAAAAAACACCTTACTATCAACAATCGGATGCTAAGTCGGTTGATGTTGTAACAAACATAATGACTCGTTTTTCTCTGGAAGAAGAATTCAAAAACAATACCAGTGTTTACAACAAATATACTATCAGAGATGGCGAGACACCTGAAAACTTAGCTAAAAGATTTTACGGAGAACAAGAAAGACATTGGATCATTTTAATGATGAACAATATCGTAGATCCGTTTTATGATTGGCCATTAGAACAAAGAACATTTAATACTTACGTCACAAACAAATATGCTACTAGTGAGTATGCAGATACCGCAAATACAAGTCTTTCTGGTTTAGCTTGGTCTAGACAAAACATTCATTCTTATTTCAAGTCTGTTTCAACAACATACGATCAAAATACAAGAACACAAATATATGTAATTGATTCTGAGACATACGCAAACACTACAACAGGAAGTATTAATATACCTCCATTACAAGATGGTTCTCAGATAACAAAAGTTGTAACCAAAGGAACAAAGAGTTATTATGATTATGAACAAGAAGAAAATGAAAAGAAAAGAGAAATAAAAGTATTAAAACCAGAATTCGCAACAACTTTGTTTGAAGAACTATTGAGATTAACAAAGCAAAGAAGATTGTAATATGTCAATAAAACAAAGCACGCAGTTTTCGGTTAAAAAGATAACCTTCTTTACAGACTTTTATTCTTTTGATTTAACTGGTGTTTATCAAGAAATAAATTTGTATGACAATATGTTTTTTCCCTGTATGACTGGGAATATTGTCATTGGTGATTCTGCCGGTATTGCTAGTAGTTTAATACTAAATGGTTCGGAATATATTACGTTTGTCATGTCAAAAGATGATGGTTATCTTGAATATGAAAGAACGTTTAAAGTTTATAGTGTAACAGATAGACAGTCAATTAATCAAACAAGTCAGGCTTATATAATAAACTTTATTAGTCCAGAATATATTACATCAATGCAGAAAAGATTAAACAGATCATTTTCTGGTTTAACTCACAGTGAAATGGCATTGACAATACTGGCAGACATATTGAAAGTTGGTGGAGATAGACTTGCTCCTTTCTCTGAAACAAAAGGAGAAAAGACTGAGATTATACCAAATTTACGTCCATTAGATGCAATTAATTGGTTGACAAAAAGAAGTGTTGATAAAAATTTTTTACCGAATTTAGTTTTCTTTGAAAACGTTGTTGGATACAATTTTGTATCTTTATCTGATATAACTTCTTTTCCCGTACTTGCAACATTTAATGAACAACCAAAAAACTTAAATGATGACAATTTTCCAACTGCTGAAAGTATGAGTTCTGAGATACTTGGTTTGAGAGAGTTTAGAGTAGATTCTCAGTTCAATATTATAGACAATATTGACGCAGGAGTTTATGCAGGAACATTTTTAGGATTTGATCTTGTAACAAAGTCTTTTGCAAAAAGAGAAGTTGACTTTCTTGATACGTATGGAAAAGGACCAGTAGGTCAACATGGTAACCCAAATCTTCCACTTATCAGAGACAACAAAAATAATTATCTGATACAGAATTTTAACACAAGAAAAGTATTATATCCAGCAGAATTGGAGCGATCAAATAGCAAATACATAATTGCTAGAACAGGAAAAACCGCAGAAGAAAATACTGCATCAAGATTTAATTCTGAAGAAACAATACTACAAAGAAAATCAATATTCAAGAATTTTCTGACTAAGAAAGTTAGTGGAGTTGTTCCTGGTAATTTTGGTGTTACTTCTGGATTTAACATTAATATAAAAACACAAGATAGAAATGTAGTTGAGAATCAAGACAATATTGATCCAACGACTTATGGTAAATACACAATCATATCTGCAAGACATATTATAGGATATGATAGACATGAAACTGTTTTTGAAGCTGTAACTGATTCTTTAGTATCGTCTAATTTGGAAAAATAATAATGGACAAGAATTTTGCTGGATTAAATGGATTTGTTTGGTGGGTTGGAGTAGTTGAAGATAGAAATGATCCGTTAAAACTCGGCCGTTGTAGGGTGAGAATATTTGGATGGCATACAGAGAGCATCAATGAATTGCCGACAAAAGATTTGCCTTGGGCTCAAGCAATGCTTCCTTTGAATGATGCGAATGCTTATTCTCCAAAAGAAGCTGACACAGTTGTTGGTTTCTTTTTAGATGGAGAAAATGCACAACAACCAATTATGATGGGTGTTATTCCTGGAATTCCTCTATATGATAGTCCACCAAATGTAGGATTTACAGATAGAAGAACTGCACCACAATTATTTGCAGCACCAGTAAAAAGAGGAGAAACAAAATCTCCATATCCTAGAAAGAAAGATGAACCAACAACATCAAGACTTGCTAGAGGTGATACTGAGTTTACTCCAGAACAGATTGAACAATTAAAAGAAGATAAGACAGTATTTGAACAAGATCCTTCTTATAATGCAAAGTATCCATATAATAAAGTAATTGAGACAGAAGGTGGTCAAGCACTAGAACTTGATGATACTCCGAATTTTGAACGTGTTCATCTGTATCACAAGAAAGGTTCTAATCTGGAGATGCGTCCAGACGGTAGTGTACAACAAAAAGTTATGAAGAATCACACAAGAAATATTCTTGGTGATGATATAAACTACATTAAAGGTAATTCAATTTACTTTATTGATGGAGACTTGACATACATCGTTAAAGGAAAAGTTACTTTTGTTTCTGATAAAGATTTTACAGGAATATCAAAACAATCGATAACATTTAGTGCTCAATCTAATTTCACAGCATCGGCAACATTGTCTGCTTCTGTTTCAGGAACAGTGACAAGTTCGTTGGGTGGATTATCTGCTTACACTACAGTTGGTGGATTCTTAACTGAAGTTAGTGCTTTAGGTACTCTAACATGTACAGGAACAGGAGCAGCAACATTTGGAGCAGGTGGTCTTAATACTGTATCTGGAGCAACAATCAATCTTGTAAATGTTCCAGTAGCAGGAGCAACATCTGATTCTCCAGAACCTCCAACTACAACAGCATCTGCTGCTGACAATGCAGCTGACGCAGTTAAAGATGTTAGTTTTGATGTGAATCAACCATTTGCAAACGCACAGTTACCAGCAGGAGATAGAGTCGCTTCACTGAAATCAGTTGGTGCAGAAGTTGATGCGTATAAGAGTGTACTTAGTGGAACAACGTTTACAAGTTCTACTGCATTTGAAACTGTTATTAAAGATCCATCATTATTAGACGATGTTATAAAAATTGGAGAGAGTGCTGTTAATGAAGCTGTAAAACTTGGCAAATCATTACCCGATAGAGCATTGGATTCTGTTGGATGGAATAATATTATAGATTCGGGAAGTGATCTAGTAAAATCCGGTCAAGTTGCAACGTCACTTCCGACTTTTAAAAATGCTCAAGATGTTCTGAATAAGACAACCACATTTGTTGGAAATCTTGGTAAGAGTATAAGTTCTTTTGATAGTTTAAACAAGTTACAGTTGGTAACTCAAGACTACACTAAAGGTCTTTGTGCTTTTAAAGAAGTTAAAAATGCTGGTAAACGTTTGACACAACAACTAATAGATAAAAAAGAAGTATTTAAAAACAAGATTAAAGATGATAGAGATAGATTGAGAGAAAAGATTGACAATATTCAAGATGATTTTAAAAACAAATTAAAAGGTTTAGATGAGAAATCATTACAAGAATGGATTGATACGCACAAGTATGATGAAGATTGTTATCTCTGTGCTCAAGAAGCAGAAACAAGATTGTTAAATGGTGCATCAACCGATGATGTTTATGATGCAATAACAGACTGTTTACATAGACAAGCTGATGCTTACATCAATCAATTTAAAACATCTGTACCTATTACCGATGCAAGTATTGTACAGAGTCAGAAAGACCTTTGTGGTGTTCCTGAAGTCAAGATTGATCTTGGAGGATAAATGTTTGCAGTCAAACTAAGTGATGTTGTTTCAGACAGAGGAGTTTTAACAGGTCCGACTTGTCACTTGAATGTAAGAATAAATGGAATACCATTAGCTTTGGGTGGTTCGCCAGGACTTCCTGGATCAGGAACTCAAATTTCTCCTCATGCTTGTTGTGGTTCTCCAGGGTGTGAAGTACATTGCATATCTTATATGTTAGTCGGATTAACTGCACCAAGAATATTAGTGAATGGAACTCCTATATTAGTAGGATTAACAGACGTAGCATTATGTGCTGAACCAGTAAACAGACAAGCAATTCCTAGTGCAGTATTTGTGAAACCATTATGAAACCTTTATACGAATCTTTACAATTAAATTTTAATACGTCCAAATTTGGAAATGCATTAGATCCAAAAAATAATATGGACGAAGTAGTTCTTTATACTCAACCATTAATTAGAAAATGGCAGTATGATGCCATAGTTAATAATGAGACTGATAGATCGTTGTATTTGAAAAATCCTTTGGCAAATGTAATTAATGCGATTGCACTTACCGCAAATACAATATATTTGTCAACAAACACTTATTTGTATTTGTCTAATGCAAATTCTGCTGTGGCAAATCTAGAAATTGCTGCGAACAATTTTTTCAGACATACTCAGAGATTATCTGGTGTTGAAGTTAGTACAAACTTAGCATTACCAGACTTTAGTATGGCAACTGGGTTTGGACAACAGGTACTTACGGTAATTTCTAAATTCGAATCTGTGACAAACAATGCACCGATTCTTGGTAGTATGACAAGTTTATTTGTTGAAGAAGATTTACTTAAATATTCTGCGGACCTTAGTGTAGCACAAAGAGATTTGACAAACAGTGTGATATTTGTTTCTGGATTACCAGGTTATTACGCATCAAATTTGAGTGCCACAAGAATAAATGAAATTGTTGATTTGATTGCAAATACTACTGCTTTTATGAATACAAGAAGAACACATGATGTTGCCTTCTACGGAAGAGTCAGAAATATGGCAAATAACATCAATGAAATATCCAGATTTACAGCATTTAATGACCTCTCAGCACATCTTGTTGAGAAGTATGTTGGCACAGATAAACTTAAAAACAATCTATAAATAAGAGATGGCAGTCGTACAAACAAATATAGTTAGGGAATTCAAGGATTTAGACTTGAATTTCAACATTCATCCGGTTCGTAAGGACATAAACAAACACGTCGGTAATATGGCGGTGATTAATTCTATTAAGAATTTGGTGTCCTTAAACGAAGGAGAGAAGTTCTTCAATCCTGATATTGGTGGTAATATTCGTAGATTATTGTTTGAAAATATAGACGAAATTACCGCACGTAATATTGAAAAAGAAATACAATTTATTATTGCAAACTATGAACCAAGAGTTATACAACCAATAGATCAGGTATTGGTAACTCCGAATTTTGACCAGAATTCTTTCAATGTTAGAATTCAGTTTAGAATTCAGAACGTTTCAGATCCCCTAATAGTATCATTCCAACTATCACAGACACGATAATGGCAGACCGTTTACAAATATCTGATCTTGACTTTGATACAATCAAGACAAACTTAAAAAACTTTTTAAAACAACAATCCGAATTTACAGACTATGATTTTGAAGGATCTGGTCTAAACATTTTACTTGATGTTTTGGCATATAATACTCACTATAATGCTTACTATCTAAACATGGTTGCAAATGAAGCATTCATGGATACCGCAGCATTAAGAAGTTCTGTGGTATCACATGCGAAAATGTTAGGTTATGTTCCTTTTTCTAGACGACCATCTGTTGCGAATGTAAATATTACAGTTACAGTTTCTTCTGGTGAACCAGTTCAATATCTGACTTTACCTGAAGGTTATGGTCTACAGTCAAATCTGATTGATAACGTTTCTTATCTTTTCAATGTTTTGGAACCGATCACAGTATCTAGAACTGGTAATCAATTCATCTTTGAGAATATTCCAATCTATGAAGGTGAGATTATAACAACATCATTTACCTATAATAAATCTTCAAATCCAAAAAGTCTTTTCATTCTTCCAGATGAAAATCTATACACAGGAAGTTTAAAAGTAACTGTTCAACCTACAGTTGGAAATAGTTCTATTGAAACTTACACTTTGGCTACAGATGTTTTAGATATTAATGGTGAATCAAATGTCTACTTCTTAGAAGAAGGAAAAGACCAAAGATGGCAAATCTATTTTGGAGATGATGTTATTGGAAAGGCTATCAACGATGGCGCAATCGTTAGAGTAAAATATATTGTAACAAACGGTCTATCAGCAGACAAAGCAAATCAATTTATTCCATTGACTGGAATTGGTGGTTTTGGTTCTGTTGCTGTCACTATTAACTCTGTGGCTTCTGGAAGTTCTGAAAGAGAATCGATTGAGAGTATTAGATACTCTGCTCCATTACAATTTGCCACACAAAATAGATTGGTAACTTATAAAGATTATGAATCTTATATTAAGAAAAATTATCCTTCAATAGATTCTGTTTCTGTTTGGGGAAGTGAGGACGATTTGCCTCCTTCTTACGGCAAAGTAATTATGTCTCTAAAACCAAAAGAGAATTATTATATCTCAGAGACAGAGAAACAAAGTATTATAGACAACGTAATTAAACCAAAATCTATTATTGCAATTCAAGCTGAGATTCGTGATCCAGAATATCTGTATTTACTAACAAACTGTTATGTAAAATATGATAAGAGAAAGACTACAGATACAGTAGATCAAATGAAAACTAAGATTCGTAATGCAATCGCTATCTACAGAGAAACGAATCTGAATAGATTTGCTGGGAGATTTGTCTTATCCAAACTACAAGATGTTATTGATGGAACAAATCCGAATGCAATTATCGGTTCAGAAGTTACTGTTAAAGCGCAGAAAAGATTTGAACCTGAGTTAAATGAATTAAGAACGTATACTATTGATTTTAATATTCCTCTGCATAGAGGAACTTTGACAAATAGATTGACTTCCACAGAATTTGACGTTATCGATTTTTCTGGTGCAGTCAGAACTGTGACTTATGAAGAATCAGCAGAAACATATACTGGCGTAGAATCAATTCAAGTTATTAGTTCTGGTATAAATTATACATCACCACCAACTATCACTATCGTAGGCGACGGAACTGGTGCAAAGGCAGAAGCAATTATCGTCAATGGAAGAATTGAAAATATAGTTATTACAAATAGAGGATTTAACTATACCCGTGCTGCTGTTTTAATTAGTGGCGGCGGCGGTACTGGTGCTCAAGCGTCAGCTGTTGTAACTGCAAGAACTGGTACTTTAAGAACAGTCTACTACGATTCTGATGCACAGAAACAGATTGTAAATGAAAATGCCGGAACAATCAATTATGAAACTGGAAGAATTATATTAACTGATGTTAATATTAAAAAGATTTATTCTTCAGATAATTTAATGAGAATTACAATTGAGAGTGAAAATGGAATTGTTGAGACTAAACGAAATACGGTACTAGAAATTGATATCAATGATTCATCAGCTATTACTATAGATATGTCAGAAATTTCTACTAAATGACTACGTTAAAAACATCTAATTTAATTCGTCAACAAGTTCCCGAATTCATTCGTGACGAGTATCCAAAATTCATATCTTTTTTGGAAGCTTACTACGAATTTTTAGAAGAAAAACAAGGAACAGAAAATAACGACCTAATTCATAAAGCTAAGTCGTTAAAAGAATTGTCCGATATTAATGAAACTCTTGACGATTTTGAAAACAACTTCTATGAGAAGTTTGCTGCACTATTACCTAAAGAAACTGAGGTAAGAAAAGATATTCTGTTTAAGAATTTAAACAGACTTTATTTGTCAAAAGGTAGTATTGAATCATATAAGTTTTTGTTTAGACTTTTATTTAATGAAGAAGTTCAGATTATAGAACCTAAAAATGAAGTTTTAAGAGCTTCTGCTAGTGTTTGGTCTGTAGAAAATTCTTTACGTATTGATCCAAATGAACTATATCTTGTTCATACTGGAAACGGATCTAGAACAACATTTTTATTACCCAGTTCAAATTTTAGTGTAAGAACGGTTTTAATAAACGGTGTTCAAACAAATGATTACGTTGTAAATCTTGCGTACAAGAAGATCATCTTCAATACTGCTCCGGCAAATAATGCAACGATCAAAATCTATTTTAATGATTTTGATTTTAGTTTATTTTCTAATCGCAAAGTTACAGGTAAAACTTCAAGAGCATCTGCGATTATTGAACGTTTTGCGGTTAGTTTGATTTCTAATAGAAACATTGAAGATTTGTATGTAAACTCAAAAACATTAGTAGGAAACTTTGAAAATGGTGAATATTGTATTACTGATATTATCGTTGATGATACTCTACTTGTTTTTGAACTTTTGACTTCATCGGCTCTTCGTGCTATTAATGTTGTTGAGGGTGGATCAAACTATGCAAACAATGATCTAGTTATCATTTCTGGCGGTGGTGCAGAACAAGAAGCTGTTGCTATTATTGACGAAGTATTTGCAGGAACTGCTGATACAATTACAGTTCAAAAGATGGGAGCAGGATTCTCAGTTGGTGGAATTATTGATACTCTAGATCCACCACTTGCAGTTAATGGAACTATATCCACTGTAAACACTAGTGGTTCAAATGTAATTAATAGTTACACTATTCTTTCAGATACGTTAATTGCAAATGTTGCTGGATTAACTATCGATGCTGCTGATTACGGTATTCCAGGAAAAACAATTAGTAACACTTCGAAAATTGTAGAGTTGATGAATCCAAGAACTATCACTGTTGGTGGTATAAATTCTTGTTTAGTTATCTCATCAAATACTGTATTGAATGCTGTTCCAATAGTTGAAACACAAGGTGCCACATTTCAAATAGCAAATGCAACTCATTCAATTACCGGATTTAAATCTATTGGTGGATATCAGATTTTAAGTAAAGGTACAGGTTATCGTATTGGAGATGAAGTTATTTTTGGAGCAAATCCACCATTAACAGCCGGAGTTGGTGCTGCAGCAAGAGTTACTTCTGTTGATAGTAGTGGTGGAATAGAGAAAATTGCGATTGAACCGACTAGAATTACTGGAACAGTGAATGTTGCTGCTAACAGCCATATAATCACTGGAACTGGAACTGACTTTAGTACAGATTTGTCTGTTGGCGATAAGATTACTGTTAACGGCGAAATTAAGTTTATTAGTGCTATTACGAGTGCCACAGAAGCAAATGTTAATTCGACATTTACATATACTACAACCGATTCTGATATTGCATTGGGAAGATTTAATTTATATCCTATTGGTGGTATGAATTATACTCAGAATAACTTTCCATCATTGACTGTTCGTTCTCGTAATGGAACGGATGCAAGTATCGCAATCGACTCTTGTATGGGCGATGGAGAAAATATAACAGCAAGAGGATCAAAGCTTCCGGGTGCTATTGTTCGTATTCGTATTTTAGATGGCGGCAAAGGATACAAATATATTCCTTTTATTAACTTGACATTATCTGGTGATGGTAAAGCAAATGCACAAGCAGAAATTGAAAGTTCGTTTGTGACGTTTACTGGTAAATGGTTAACTTCAGATTCAATCATTTCATCAACTGAAAGAAAGATTCAGGGACGTGATTATTATGTTGATTACTCTTATGTCACATCATCAAGAGTTGAATTTAGAAAATATAAACAAATTTTAAAAGAACTTTTACATCCTGCAGGCTTAGTAAACTATTCCAGATATAATATTGAGACAATTACAAATGCTTCTGATTTAGACATAATTGGTGTTAATCCTAAAAAAGTTATTTCTGGCAGAGTAAACGTTGGCGAAGGATCGATCTATTTAACTGGAATAAATACTAAGTTCGAGGACGCATACTCAAAAGGATATATCTCATTGGGTGATGCAATCTCTGTAAACGGTACAATTTATATTGTTGAATCAATCATTAGTAATACTAATGTTGAAGTTTCACAAATAACAACGAATGTTCCTGGAGTAACTATTGCTACAGTGCCATTCACATATACTTCAAATCTACAACCATTCACTGTTCTAGGAGAAGTGACTGGAATTAGTAGTGGTACAGCAGAACTTCTTGACGATAATGGAAACGTTCTGGTAACAGAGGATGAAATAATTATTACGACGGAATAACAAATGGCAAACACAAAAATTACTCAATTAACTGTAGCAAGTACATTGGATTCTAATACACAGAATACATTGTTGATTATTGTTGATAAAAGTTCTGGAACTCCCGTAACAAAACAGGTTGAGTTGCAGAAGATTGATACTGTATTAGATTACACCGTTGACAAGGCAAACTCTGCGGCTTTATATGCTAATGGTGCGTTTATTCAAGCAAATGCTGCATTTAATTCATTAAACACTGGATCACTTTCTGCTGGATCTTATGCTAACGCAGCATTTGTAAAAGCGAATAGTGCATATGATTCTCAAAATGCGACAGGAACTTATGCAAATGCGGCATTTATTACAGCTAATACTCCATCTGCGATTTCAAACTCTGCGGCTTTATATGCTAATGGTGCGTTTATTCAAGCAAATGCTGCATATGCATCACAGAACGTTTCTGGTTCTTATGCAAATTCTGGACTATCAAAAGCAAACGCTTCTTATGCGTTAGCCAATTTAAATTATTTACAGGCAGCAACAAGACTTAATGTTTCTTATACAGGAACAACCGCATATTTGTTCGACCAATATATTGGAAATAATCCAACGTTACATTTCTTGCCTGGACAAACCGTTGCATTTGATTTGAATTATGTTGATAATCATCCTTTTGCAATTAGAATTACTGCTGGTGGAATTAATGTTTCAACACGTTTGGTTCACGTTTCTCCGACAGGTGTTGTATCGTTTAACGATGAAGCGCAAGGTAAAAACTCTGGTGTTCTGTATTGGAAAGTTCCAAATGATTTGATGAATGAGCAGTATGTTTATCAATGTTTAAACCATCCTGGTTCAATGGTTGGAACTATTAGTTTAGAACCCAATGGATCAGTTGTTCAGAATATTGCAAACGCTTCCTACAGTAAAACGAATACATATTCTGAAGTAGCAAATTCTGCATCATTATATGCTAATGGTGCTTTTATTCAAGCAAACTCAGCATATGCAGCTGCAAACGGCTATTCGGTATATAATTCTCCAAATGAATCTATTTGGTCAAGTGGTTCCCCAATAACTTTACAAGAAGCTATTAGTAGACTTGCAAATGCAGTTTATGTATTGAGTGCCAACACTCCAATACCTTAAAATATAGAATAAATAATTTCCATGGCAAATACAGTAACTACGTTAAAAACAAGATTCAATAATGCGGAACAATTTAAGGAAAGCTTCTCCGAAGCTTCTCCTACGATTTCGTATGTTTTTATTGGTAATCACTTAGCATATCCAAACGAAAGTGTTCCTTCAGATATCGAAGATACTATTAGGGATGAGAAAAATGTTTGGAACAACATGATTGGCGGTAAAAAAATTACTGGTAATGACGTTGAACATGTTGTCTCAAGAATTAATTGGACTGCAAATACAAAATATAAACAATATGATGATCGTACAAATTACGAATCTTTACTGACATCAAACACTTCCCTTAATACAAAACCGATGTATGTAATTACGACTAATCGTAATGTCTACATGTGTCTGTCAAATAATACATCAGCAAATTCGACCATTGAACCAACTGGAGATTATTCTACATCTAATGGTGTTATTGATACCGCAGATGGTTATCGTTGGAAGTATTTGTACAACATTAAACCGTCCAATAAGTTTATTACAGAGGATTGGATTCCGGTACCAACATCTAATATTCAATTAGATTATACAGTAAATTCTCTTGGAATTGTTGATGGTGAACTTACAACAATCGTTGTTACAAATGGCGGATCTGGTTATAAACATTCTAATGTAAACGTTGTATCATTTATTTCTGGTACAAATATACTTCAGATTTCAAACACAACTATTGTTCTGAATGAATTTAATATTCCTTCTCTCTCAAATCTGACCAATATGTCAGTTAGTGGACAAGGTATTCGTCCAGCAACTTTCATTTCATCTGTCAATGTTGCTTCGGGATTATTGACGTTATCATCAGAAACTAACGGTACTGGTGGAAATACTGTTCCTCTGTCACTAACAAGTAGAGTTGCAATTCAAGGTGACGGAACTAGAGCTGAAGGTAGAGTATTCTTAAATGGATCTGGAAACGTTGCAAATATTAAAGTAACTACTGTTGGTATTGGATACTCTTTTGCAAACGCTGTAGTTTATGGTTCTGGATCAGGTGCTGAAACTAGAGTAATTCTATCTCCAAAATACGGTTTTGCATACAATCCTGCAAAGCAACTTGGCGCTAAAAATATCATGGTTTCTGTAAGAGTTGGAGAAATTGATTCTACAGAAGGTGGTTTAATATCTTCTAATACCAACTTTAGACAGTACGGAATCCTTAGAGATCCGCATAAATATGGTCAAACATCTGTTGTTAGTTCTGCGAATTCAGCAGCTGCGATTAGTCAGACTACTGATTTAAATCTTGTTGCAGGTGCTAACTATCAACAAAATGAATTTGTTTATCAGGGTGCGTTATCAAATCCATCTGCATATGGATACATTGTTGAAGAAGATATTGCACAAGGTGTCGTTAAACTTTCAGGTGTCCGAGGAACAATGGTAACTGGTCTGAATCTGCTTGGTGCAAATTCTCTAGTTCAAAGAACCGTTGTTTCTGTTAAAAATCCAGAGTTTCAGCCATTTTCTGGCGACATACTTCACGTAGAAAATGTAACTGCTATTGACCGAGAAGATGGTCAAGCAGAAGATATTAAATTTGTTCTTAAATTTTAAAGGTTAATTCATGGCAATCAGCACGAATTTTAATGTAAACCCATACTATGATGATTTTGATGAAGATAAGAAATTTCTAAGATTACTATACAAGCCAGGCTATGCTGTTCAGGCTCGTGAATTAACTCAAGCTCAAACCATCCTACAAAAACAAATCGAAAGATTTGGTAATCATATTTTCAAAAACGGTTCAGTAGTAACTGGAGGACAAGTATTCCTACAAGATGTTACATACATGAATTTGGAATCTCAGTATTCAACAACTGATATTGTCGCTAACGATTTTGTTGATAAGATTATTCTTTCTACAGATAATACAAAACGTGGTCAGGTATTAAAAGTAATTGATGCTGCTGCGAATACTCCACATACTTTATTAGTACAACAAATTTACGGAACTAATTTTGCATCTGGTGATTCTATTAAAACTGTTGAAGATGGAGGAGATGCATTTGCAAATCGTGCTAATGTTGCTCTTTCTGGTGTTGGAACCGGACAAGTATTTTCCGTAAATAGAGGAGTTTACTACTATGATGGTTATTTTGTTCAGGTAGATGCACAGACAATCGCAACTTCTATCTACAACAATAATACAGCAAATGTCAAAATTGGTTTTGAGGTTACAGAAAGTATTATAGAATCTGTAGATGATACTTCATTACTTGATCCAGCGCAGGGTGCATCTAATTTCCAAGCACCAGGATCAGACAGATTTAAAATAGAATTAAAACTGGCAATTCGTTCTTTAGATAGTACAGATACATCTAAATTTGTTGAACTTGCACAAGTAAAAGAAGGTGTTCTGCAAAAAATAGTAAGAACACCACTTTATGCAGAACTAGAAGATACACTGGCACGTAGAACATTTGACGAGTCTGGTGATTATGTTGTTAATCCGTTTTTAATTTCATTAGATACAAACACATCTAATACTGCAAATCTTGATATTACATTATCTCCAGGTAAAGCATATGTTAAGGGATATGAATATCAATCAATTGCACCGACAAAAATTACAATTCCTAAACCTAGAGACACAGTTAATGTTTCATTAAAACGTGTTTCTGGTGATTACGGTTCCTATCTCTACACATGGAATCATTTTGCATTATTACCAACTGATACATTAGGACAAGTAGATATTCACTGCGTTGCTAACAGTAGTATTTGGACTGCAAACACTGGTGTTTATAACAACACTAAAATTGGTACTGCAAGAGTTAAATCTATTGCATTTGAAGCCACTGCATCAAGTCAATCGGACGCTAACACATATATCTACAAAACATTCTTGACAGATATTAATGTTGGTTCTATTATTGCGTCTGTTGCAGCTTCAGTAAATACAACGACATTCCAGATCGGAAGTTCTAGTCTTGGAGACATGTCAAATATTAATAATGCATATCGTGGTGCAAAAATAAGAATTGTTTCTGGTCCTGCAGCAGGAGAGTCTCCTAGAGTAATTACAAGTTATAATAGTTCAACAAAAAATATTACTGTTACTCCACCGTTTTCTGTAGCACCAACAACTGCAAGTGTTTACTCTATCGACTTTGAAATCAAAGATGCAGAGTCAATTGTAGAACCTGGTGCTTCACCATCTCAGTTTACTTCTGCTGCAAACATTTATCAGTTCTCAAAAGATTTAGCATCAAACTATGAGAATGTGTTTATTTCAGAAAAAGGAACTGAACCATTAATAATTAAGATTGGCGAAGATTTTGTTTCACAAAATTCTATCGGTTCTTTCTCATATGAATATCAGAAGTTTTTATCTGGTGTTTCTGTAAGTGCTGGTTCAGTTGACTTAGCATCATATCTTGGTAGTGGTGAAGATTTCTCAGTTTCATCAACTTCTTCAACATCAACAAAACAAGAAAAATTAATAGTTCAAACTAAGTCATCTTCTGGAATCTATGTTCCTAACCAGATTGTTGCTGCAGCAAATCTGAGTATGACAGGAACAGTTCTATCAATCTCTCCAACATATACTGGTACAGTTGATATGTTTGTGACTGTAACCACAAGTGCTGCATCTAAGAATAAGAATTATGTTCGTGCAAATGTGAAAGTTCAAAATACTGGTACTGCAAATGATGTGTTTGGTAACTCTACAGTATATGTTATTGCAGATCAAGGACAAACACAAATTGGGCAATCACATGTAAATAAATTGCCTGGAGTTTCTCAGTCGTTATATGTTTCTGATGTTGTTTCTATTAATGCGATCTTCGACTTCCAAGGTTCTGCAATTACTGAAGCAAATCTTGGTGCTGCAGCAAATGTAACAAGTCGTTATTTACTGGATAATGGACAAAGAGATAGTTACTACGATCACGCTGGTATTGTATTAAAGGCTGGTGTTACACCACCTACAGGACCATTGTTGATTCGTTACAACAAATATACAACTTCAAATACACCAGGTTACTTTACAGTAGATTCTTATC
>JACCEB010814037.1_pt1 | contig 16751 bp, 19 predicted proteins | sample 7454761 | NCBI WGS metagenome assembly JACCEB01 (sample SAMN15323454, study PRJNA562643) | freshwater metagenome | isolation source: river surface water | place: USA:Blue River Watershed | collected 2017-08-18 | reverse complement strand
AGGATGATCAATTTAATCACTCTTTGGTAGCCCTTCGTTTTGCAAGGTTATCTAATGCCGTATCTGAATTACACGGACATGTAAGCCGCAAGATGTGGAACAAACATGAAGGTGTTTGTCCCATTATCCATATCACTAACTCTCAAAACTGGAGATATTGGGCAGATAAGCAATTGTATTTTGCAATGGATGAGCAAAATGATGAAAGATTCATTGATCGTAAGCGCTATTTGAAAAAGCGTGCTTTTGATTTGGTAGCAGACCAAACAGGAAAGTTAATGAACCCAGATGTATTCACTATAGTGTGGGCACGTCGTTTTGCTGGTTACAAGCGTGCAGACATGCTTACCAGAGATCGTGAGAGATTTGAGGCATTGATGAGTAACAAGAAATATCCTGTTCAAATGATTTGGGCTGGAAAGCCTTATCCAGTTGATTATCCTGCAATTTCTGAATTCAATCACTTGGTGCATTTGAGTAAGAGCTTTAGTAATATGGCGGTTTGCACAGGATATGAACTCGGACTCAGCAAAAGATTAAAACAAGCAGCTGATGCTTGGTTAAATAACCCTCGTGTTCCTCGTGAGGCATCAGGTACAAGTGGAATGACTGCTGCAATGAACGGAGCCGTGAACGTATCTACCAATGATGGTTGGATTGTTGAATTCATCAACCATGGTAACAACGGATTTATTGTTCCACCTGTCGATTACGAAAACATGCATGTGCAGGATCAGGATCAATATGATTTAGATGAAATGTATCGCATCCTTCAAGAAGAAGTTTTGCCATTGTATTACGATGCTCCTCAAACGTGGAGAGAAGTAGTTCAAAATGGCATGAAGGATGTAAGATTCAGATTTGATTCTAACAGGATGGCGGCTGAGTACTACGACTTACTCTATAATGGATAGATACAGTATCTTTGTAATATGATACTTCCTGTAGTTGCATATGGGCATCCGGTTCTACGTAAGGTCTGTGCTGATATCACACCTGAATACCCATCATTGTCCCAATTGATTTCAGATATGTGGGAAACCATGTACAATTCAAATGGTATGGGACTAGCGGCACCCCAAATCAATAAAGCTATTCGACTCTTTGTTATTGATACTGCACAGGTCTATGACAAAGCAGATGATGAATCAAGAGAGGATTTTAAAGGGGAAGAGGGATTCAAGAAGGTATTCATCAATGCGCATATTCTTGAGTTAAATGGTGAACCATGGTCATGTGACGAAGGTTGTCTAAGCTTACCTGGTTTTAGAGAAGAGGTTAGTCGCGAAAGTGAAGTTGTATTAGCATATTGCGATGAGCAGTTCAACAAGAAAACAGAGACTTTCAAGGGACTAAATGCACGTGTTATTTTGCATGAATATGATCATATTGATGGTAAATTGTTCATCGATCATCTGCCTCTCATTAAAAGAAAGCTCCTAAAGAAAAAATTAGATGATATCACTGCAGGCAGAGTAAAGCCTGGTTACAAAATGCTGTTTCCCAAATAGATGCATTAGGAATTTGCCTGCATGTACTCTTGCAGTATAATTGTTGCTGCAATTTCATCGATTAATTCTTTCTTCTGTCTATCCTTTTTTTTCATCCCCATATCTACCATTGCTCTGCTGGCCATTTTGGAAGAAAATTGTTCATCGACTGGTACAATTGGAATGTTGGGGAAACTATTTTTTAGTCTCCTGATACAATGCAAGACTGATGGTGTAGCATCAGTGGGACTCCCATCTAATTGATAAGGTAAACCAATGATTATTTTTTCAACCTCTTCCTTTGCAGTATACGCTTTTAGGTAATCAAAGAGTTCTTGCGTATTTACTGTGGTTAAGCCATTGGCAATTATTTTCAATGGATCTGTAACGGCTAATCCAGTCCGTTTTTTTCCGTAATCTATTGCCAGAATTCTTGCCATGGTTAGTTGATGATTAGATCAGCAATTGCGAAAATAGAAAAAACTATACTGGCGATACCATTGGCGGTCATAAATGCAATATTCACCCTGCTTAGATCATTTGCTTTCACCAAACTTTGCTGGAAAACCAACAAGCCAATGAATAGAATTGCTCCAATAAAATAGACCAAATGAAAATTGAATTGCAGTCCCGCTGCAACTATAAGCAACGCAGTTGCCACATGCAGTACTCTCGAAACAAGTAAAGCCTTGTTCCTTCCTAATCTTGATGGTATTGAAAACAGCCCTTGCGAAGCATCAAACTGATCATCTTGCAAAGAGTAAATAATATCAAATCCTGCAACCCATCCCATAACAGCAACTGAAAGAAAAAATACAGATGGAATCATTGTTTCTGTCACAGCAATGAAAGCTCCTGCTGGTGCCAATGAAAGTCCGAGTCCCAATACCAAGTGACAAAGTGAAGTGAATCTTTTTGTATAACTGTATCCCAGTATGACGATAATCGCTATAGGTGAAAGTAAGAAGCAAGTTGTGTTGATCATGTATGCAGACGCAGCAAATAAAATAATATTCATCAGTGTAAATCTGAGTGCGCTGCTTGCGCTGATAATGCCACTTGGAATTTCTCTGATGGCTGTTCTTGGATTTTTAGCATCAAACTCTCTGTCGAGGTACCTGTTAAAAGCCATCGCAGCACTTCTTGCAAATACCATACAGAGTATCACAAAAATGAAAACACTATAATTCTCGCTCAAATAGGACTGGATAACTGTCCAACCATTTTGGTTGTTATTATTGAGCTGAAACACGCCAATCACAAAACCAAGCAAGGCAAAAGGCATTGCAAAAATGGTATGGGAAAATTTTATCAGTGAAAGGTAATTGTTGAATTTACTCATGCCGTTTTTGATTTGTTGAAAATATCCCACAAAACAATACCTGCAGAAACACTGATATTAAAAGAATGTTTGCTTCCAAACTGTGGGATTTCTATAGCGCCGTTACAACTCTTGATTGCATCTTCACTTACACCATCTGCCTCATTTCCAAATACAAGTGCAATTTTAGTCTTTGTGGGTGGTGAAAATGAGTCTAGAGCAATACTATTGTGGGTTTGTTCTACGGCATACACTTGATAACCATTTTCTTTTAATTGTTTAATCAAATCTGTCGTTGAGGCAATGGCTTCCCAAGCAACTGTCTCAGTAGCGCCTAAAGCTGTTTTTTGTATTTCTCTATGAGGGGGTATCGGGGTAAATCCACACAAATAAATTTTTTCAACCAAAAAAGCATCACAGGTCCGAAATACACTCCCAACATTGTGCATACTTCTCACGTTGTCTAGTATTACAACCAGGGGAGATTTTTCAGCATCCTGGAAAGCCTCTTTTGATAGCCTTTCCAGTTCATCCATCTGTTTTTTAAACATGCTGCAAAGATAGGGTGTCTCTTTTTTTCCTTTCAGAATAAAAGATAACTTTGTCTCTTATGCAACAAGGATTTGATCATATTTTAACATCGCTTAAAAACTGGCAGCCCAATACGCCCATTAACATGGAGACCTTGCGACAGGCTGGCAGTAATCGTCAGTATTTTAGATTAAAGCTTTCAAACCAAACATTCATACTCACCAATAATCCGGGTAATATTGCTGAAAACAATGCCTTTATTGAATTTACCAACCATTTTCATGCGAAGGGTTTGAATGTGCCTTCTATCTGCTTTACTCAGCCAGATCAATCCTTTTACGTGCAGAGTGATTTAGGCGATGTTTCCTTATTTGATTACATACAGAAAGAGGGGTTTTCTGAGCATGTAAAGACTTTGTTCAAAAGGACAACTGAAGAGTTGGCTAAACTTCAAATACTTGGGGGTGAGGGACTTGATTATAATAATTGTATTGCAACAAGATCATTTGATAAGCAAGCCATTTACTCTGATTTGCTTTACTTCTTGTATTATTTTGTACGTGCTTTAGATCTTCCCTACGATAAAAATTTATTGCTCAATGATTTTGAACTCTTGAGCAGTTACTTGACACAAGAGGAACATCATTATTTCATGCACCGTGATTGTCAGAGTCGCAATATCATGATTAAAGATGAGCAGGCTTATTTCATCGACTACCAAGGTGGAATGCAAGGGGCATTACAATATGATATTGCTTCACTTCTTTGGCAGGCTAGAGCTCAGATGCCTTATGAATGGAGAGAAGAATTGGTTGGTTATTATTTTGAACAAGTCAATCAATTGCTAAACGGAAAACTGCACAAGGCTGAATTCCTCAATAACTACGATGGATTTGTATTGATCAGGATGTTGCAGACCTTAGGTGCATATGGTTTCAGAGGTTTGTTTGAACGTAAACAACATTTTATTGCCAGTATTCCTTATGCTTTAAAAAACCTAAAGTGGTTTCTTTCAAACAAGGGACTGCCTTTGCGCTTGCCCGCTTTGAAAAAAGTTCTGGACGCAATCGTTTCTGATGAGGTACTTTTAAAATTTGAAACGGTTACTGCTTCTGCTGATGCTAAACTGAAGATTAAAGTCAACAGTTTCTCTTATAGAAAAGGCATACCAGCTGATGAATTTGGAAATGGTGGTGGTTTTGTATTTGATTGTCGGGGTATTTTGAATCCGGGTAGGGTTGAAGAATACAAAACGCTGACTGGTAGAGATAAACCTGTACAAGAATTCCTAATTCATAAAACTGACATGCCTAATTTCTTGCAGCATGTTTATGGTATTGTAGGGATCTCAGTTGAAGATTATTTGAAGCGTGGATTTGAAGGACTGACAATTAGTTTTGGATGTACAGGCGGACAGCATCGAAGTGTATTCGCTGCCGATAGTTTGACAACTTTTCTAAAAGAGAAGTACAAGGTTAATGTGGAGGTTTGTCATGTTGAACAAGAAGCAAAAAATTGGATCAATGAGCGGTATTGAAAAGGCTAAAGCCATGATATTTGCTGCGGGTTTTGGAACAAGATTGAAACCGCACACAGATTTTCATCCTAAAGCATTGTTGAAGATCAACGGTAAGTCGCTGTTGGAAAGAAATATCGATTATTTGAAGTCGTTTGGCATTAAGGAGTTTGTGATAAACACCCATCACTTCTCCGGACAAATTCATCTTTTTCTTTCACGTTATAGAAACAGTGACATCAACGTGCATGTTTCCTTTGAAGAAGATGGTCCCTTTGAAACCGGCGGAGGATTAGCTTACGCATCAAAATTTTTGCAAACTTCGGATCAGCCTTTTGTAGTGATGAATGCTGACATACTTACGAATTTAAATCTTGGTAAGATGTATGACTTTCATCTTGCACACCAGCCTTTAGCTACATTGGCTGTAACTGAAAGAGAAAGCTCAAGACAGTTTTTATTTGATGACCGAATGAAATTGAGCGGTTGGAAGAATAATAAAACAGATGAACTAAAACTTGTTGATTCATCTCGTTCTGTTGAATCATTAAATCCTTTTGCTTTTTCTGGCATTCATGTCATTCATCCGCGTATTTTTAAGTTGATGCCTGTATCTGGTACTTTCTCCATCACCAATACTTATTTAGATTTAGCATCAACACAGTCAATCATGGGCTACAATCATTCGGGAGATGTTGTACTTGATGTAGGAAAACCCGAGGCTGCAATTACGGCTGGTCAGCTTTTCCCATAATTGCTTAAATTCAATATAAATTTATCCTTATGAAAAAGATTATCCTAGGATTTGCATTTTTACTTGTTCTTATTCAGTTTTTTCGCCCAGAAAAAAATATTGCTACCGCACCATCAGCAAATAATATTGCGAAAAAATACAATACGCCAAATGAGGTAAAGGTGATTTTAGATAAAGCCTGTAATGATTGCCATAGCAACAATACTAAATATCCTTGGTATGCTAATTTTCAACCTGTTGCTTGGTGGCTTGATCATCACGTTGATGAGGGAAAAGGTGAAATCAACTTCGATGAGTTTCTAACTTATCCAGCTAAGAAAGCAAGACATAAAATGGAAGAAGTTAATGAAATGGTCAAAGAGGGCGAGATGCCTTTGAATAGTTATACTTGGATTCATAAAGATGCAGTGCTTACTCAAGCTGAAAAATTGGTTTTGGCAGAATGGGCTGTAGCAACGATGAAGACCATTGAGACTGAAAATAATTTAAAGCCCGAGTAAGCCTTACTCTTTATTGAAAATGCAATTTTTCCCTTTGTTAATCAAGGACCAAAAGCTCGTGCTGAGTGCTGAGCGATGTCTTTATTGGGAAGATCAGCAAACGCTGATTTTGTCAGATATGCATATTGGTAAAGCAGCTCATTTTAGAAAAGCAGGAATAGCAATCCCTCAACAAATATTCCAAGAAGACCTTCTTCGCTTGTTTCAGCAAGTTCATTTTTTTTCTCCCAAGCGTATTATTGTAACAGGTGATTTGTTTCACAGTGAAGCTAATTTAGAGCATGAATGGTTTTCTAAGTGGCGATCTGCTTTGGAAGGAATTCAATTGATCTTGGTAAAAGGTAATCATGAGATTTTGCACAATCATCTTTACGAAAAATTAGGAATTGAAGTTGTTGAAAGGGAATTGATAGCTGCACCATTTCGCTTCGCTCATGATTTAAATGATGATAGGGAAGAGCAGCTTTTTTTATTTTCAGGTCATACACACCCGGGAATTAAAATTGCTGGTAAAGCAAAACAGTCTTTTGTTTTTCCTTGTTTTTATTTTACTGAAGCTTATTGTATTTTACCTGCCTTCAGTAAGTTTACTGGCAAACATCTTGTGGAGATGAAGAAAGGCGAACAAGTTTTTGCAATTGTGGGAGAGGGGAGTAGCAAATCAATTGTTGAAATTCCACATTAAAGCTGCTTGATCATTTTTTTGATCCTGTCTTCTAGCTTCTCAGACGACATACTCTCTCTCATGGAATCTACTTTTACCGGGAAACAGAATGGTGTAAGTTGTTTAGGATGCGTAATGGTTATGGTAGATTCTTCAATTCTCTTCAGCATGGCTCTTAATCGGTGTTCTTCCATTTGCTCATTCAAGACTTCTTGAAAGGCTTGTCGCAATAGAATACTATCAGGATCGTATTCCATAAAGACATTGAAGAGCAGCGATGCAGAAGATTGAAGATGCCTTGCCTTCTTTTTTTCTCCTGGGTTGCCTTGAAATACTAATCCTCCAATGACAGAGATATCCCTGAATTTTCTTTTCGCCATTTCTGTTGCATTCACACTTCGCTGAATGGTCTCTGTAAGATTTTCAGTTGAAAATAAAGTTCTGATGTTAGTATCGTTAACGGGGATAGGTTGATCACTGAGTAATTCAAAGCTATAATCATTCATGGCAAAGGAAAAGCTGATGGGTTGTAGCTGACTAATTCTCCAAGCCAGAATGGTAGCCATGGCTTCATTGACCAATCTACCTTCAAAGGTGTGCACAAACATGTGGTAACCATCCTTACTTTCAATGAGCTCAATCAAGAGTTCATTTTCAGAAGGAATTTTTGATATTGCCGCTTGTTTATCGAGCAGTGGTTTCAAGGCATTGATGATGGGGTCGGTAATCTCAGGTCGACTAGCCTCAGTTAATTTTTTTCTCAGTTGAGAACCTAAGTTTGCAGTCATAGACATTCTACCTCCCATCCAGCTTGGTACCATCGATTTTTTGGCATTGCTTTTTCTTACCAATACCGTCATGTCATGAATAGAAACCAGTTCAAGGTTTTTGCCTGCTAAAGAAAATACATCACCAGGATTTAGCTTGGAAACAAACCATTCTTCAATTACTCCAATGTATCCGCCACTGGACCATTTTACTTTCAACATGGCATCGCTTACTATTGTGCCAATATGCATGCGATGTCTCATGGCAGTCCTTCTGTTGGAGATACAATATAACCCCTCTTCAGTTCTCTCTACTTTCTGGTATTCGTCGTATTGTTGCAATGCATTACCGCCAGAGCAAATAAAATCAATCACTTTGCTCCATTCCTCATCATCCATGTCTTTGAAACAGAAGGTACTGCTGACCTCTTGTTTTATTTTTCGTTGATCAAATCCATCGCCAACCGCTAGCGTGCACAAATATTGGATCAACACATCGTAGCACAATACCTGTGGTATTTTGGCTTCTACTTTTTTTATTGCAATTGCCTCTTTAATAGCAGCAATCTCTACAAGCTCTAAGGAATGGGTAGGAAGAAAATAGATCTTACTTGTTTCGCCAGGTGCATGACCACTTCTTCCAGCTCTTTGTAAAAATCTTGAAACACCTTTTGGTGATCCTACTTGTATAACGGTGGATACCGGTCTGAAATCAACACCCAAATCCAAACTGGCTGTACATACAACAGCTTTTAGTTTGCCTTCATGCAATGCTTCTTCCACCCAATTTCTCAATTCTCTGTCGATGCTGCCATGATGCAAGGCCAATGCACCAGCAAGTTCAGGTGCTATGGAGAGTAAAGTATGGTACCACACTTCACTCATGCCTCTGGTGTTGATGAAAACCAGCGAAGAGCGACTTTCCTCAATGATGGGGATTAATTTTTCTGCCAATTTAATACCAAGATGTCCAGCCCATGGATATTCTTCAATCTCATCGGGATAGATGGGGATCACTTCAATATTTTTATCTAGTGAGGCAGAAATGATAATACCATTTTCTTCATCAGGAGTATTGATCAAAATAGGGGATAATAAAACATCTCTTGCTTCTTCGAGGTTGCCAATGGTTGCTGAGATACCCCAGACCATTGGTGTCTTTGATGTATTGCAATGAATGATTCTGCTGATGGCAAGTTCTGTTTGTACACCTCTTTTCGATCCTAATAATTCATGCCATTCATCTACTGCAATCAGTTGCAGCGTTGAAAAAGTTGAGGAATGGTCTTTGCTTGAAAGTAAAAGATGAAGACTTTCTGGTGTGATGATCAGGACTTCAGGAAGTTTTCTTTTTTGTTTTTGACGTTCTGCAGTATTAGTATCTCCATTTCTGATACCGACAGTCCACTCTAAACCTATTTCTGCAATGGCTTTTTCCATTGCCCTGCCGATATCTGTTGCAAGTGCTCTAAGTGGTGTAATCCACAATAATTGCAGTCCGTTGTTTTTCTTTGTTTTCCAATCTTTAGGATGTTGATCCATGAATTGAAGAAGGGCGCCAATAAAAACGGAAAAAGTTTTGCCGCATCCTGTAGGAGCATTTACCAAGCCGCTTTTATGTTTTCTAATAGATTGCCAGGTATCTGTTTGATATTGAAAAGGCGTCCAGCCTTTGGCTTCCATCCATGTAGCTATTATTTTTTCAGGTGCTGACATTCAAGCATGAAAATTAAAATGGGGCAATAAAAAACTGGAGAGCTTATTTTTCTTTTCCGGCAATCACAATAACGATCTCACCTTTTACACCTTTTTCGGAAAAATGTTCATGGACTTCTTTGATTGTCCCTCTGAAATTTTCTTCAAATTTTTTTGTCAGTTCCCTTGACACAGAACATTGTCTGTCTTCACCAAAATAAGACATCATTTGTTCTAGCGTTTTTACTAATCGCATGGGCGATTCATACAAGATGACTGTTCTCTTTTCTTCAGCTAGAGCAGTTAAAATAGTATGCCTTCCTTTTTTGAGGGGCAAGAAGCCTTCGAAACAAAAACTATCTGATGGGAGTCCGCTGTTGATCAAAGCTGGCACAAATGCTGTTGCACCAGGAAGGCATTCAACACGAATACCTTCTTTAATTGCAGCTCTTACCAAGAAAAATGCAGGATCTGAAATACCGGGTGTTCCTGCATCGGTGAGCAATGCCATGGTTTTACCCGCGAGTAATTCTGCAACAAGACGTTCTGTTATCTTGTGTTCATTGTGCTGGTGATAAGGAAGCATGCTCTTGCTGATTTCATAATGCTTGAGCAATACACCGGAAGTCCTGGTGTCTTCAGCAAGGATTAAGTCCACCTCTTTCAGTACCGCGACAGCCCTAAAGGTCATATCGCCTAAATTACCAATAGGAGTGGGGACTATATAAAGCATAAAGCTTTGCTTAAAATATTGCGGAAATTAGAGAATGCTGATCTCGAAATGTTCCATCACCTGATTAGCCAATAATTTGGTGGCAGCTTCTTCTGCTATTTTCTTTGCAGCTGTTTCATCTGCGGCTTCCACATCTAGTGTGATTCTTTTTCCTATTCTTACATCATTTACTTGGCTTAAACCTAAGTTGTGAAGTCCCCCTAATACTGCCTTACCCTGTGGGTCCAACAAATCTTTTAAAGGCATCACATTGATTGCAACAGTGTACTTCATGAGAGCTTATTTTTGAAAAGCAAAGATACTAGAATATAAGTGATGAAAATTGCTGGCACAGCAACCCATCCCAAGAAAAGAATCAGTGGAATAGAAATACCCAATAGTATGAACCTTGGCTGGTTGTCAGCAAAGCTGAAATTCTTAAACTTCATGTTTAATAATGGCAATGTGGATACCATCAACCATGAAATCAAGATGATGATGCCATACAGGAACCATTTGTTCATGACGACCGACTGAACATTCATAGGGTTGTACAACATCAATAATGGTAATGATGCGATAAGTAGTCCTGCTGCTGGTACTGGTAGTCCCACAAAATGTCCTCTATCTGTTGTGTCGAGATTAAATCTGGCCAATCTCCATGCAGCTGCCATGGGTACCAATATTGCTGGAAGCATCAGGTATGCTGATGTATCTAAGCCATCCGGTTCTGCTGCATAGGATAAGCGCAGCATTTGGTAAAGGATGAGTCCGGGTGCTACACCAAACGAAACAACATCTGAAAGTGAATCCAATTGTTTTCCCATTTCTGAAGTAGCATGCATCAACCTAGCAACAAATCCATCTAGAAAGTCTATGATAGCGGCAATCAATAAACAAATGGAAGCCCACCAGATTTTTTCAGGTAAATATATTTTCCATTCTAGTCCCTGTTGATTAAGAATGGTTTCACCAGTTTGCAATATTAAGACTATTGCAATGGTTCCCATACACAGGTTGAGAAGTGTAAATATGTTTGGAATTTGTTTCATGCTTATTTTTTCATCAATTGCTCAATCTCTTCCGCCTTGATAGGGATGTTTTTAAACAAGTCTTTATTTCCTGATTTGGTAATCCAAATGTTGTTTTCAATACGCACACCCATTTGTTCTTCTTCAATATAAATACCAGGCTCAACGGTAAATACCATGCCAGGTTTAATTGGTTCTGTCTTGGTGCCTAAGTCGTGTACATCTATACCTAAATGATGCGATATGCCATGGTAGAGATATTTTCTGTAGGCTCTGTTATCAGGCGTTTCATTTTTTACATCAGCCTTGCTGATCAATCCAATTTTCAAGAATGTTTTCGAAGCTTCATCACCAACCATATCAGTATACTTGTTGATGGTGATGCCTGGTTTCAATAAACTTTTTCCGTAATCATGTAAATGCAGACAAGCATTATAAACTTCTTTTTGTCTTTTTGTAAACTTTCCGTTTACAGGTACAGTTCTCGTTAAATCTGCACAATACCCACCATACTCAGCACCAAAATCCATCAATATCAATTCACCATCTTTGCATTGTTGGTTGTTGGCAATGTAGTGAAGTGTTCTTGCTCTGTCGCCACCAGCAATGATAGACGTATATGCTGGTCCCGCTGAACGATTCATCATGAACTCATGATAGATTTCAGCTTCAATTTGGTTTTCCCAAACACCAGGCTTGATGAACTTTAATAATCTCCTGAAAGTTTTTTCTGTGATGTCTATTGCTTGTTGCAGGACCTCTACTTCAAGAGGCGATTTTATCGCTCTAAGGTCCCTCATAATTTTTGCTGCACGCTTATAATTGTGCAAAGGATAACGTGACTTCATTTCCTGAGCATAACGATAATCTCTTACCGCAAGCAAATTGGCTTTGCGGTCATTTTCATTTGTGTTCAGATAGATGTTATCTGCAAGATGGATCATTGGTTGAAGTAAGCCATCTAGTACATCAAGCCATACAATTGTCTGTATACCCGATAAAGCAGTGGCTTCATTGGCGCGATGTCTTTTGCCATCCCATTTTTCTTTCAATTCGTTGGGTCTTACCAATACCAGGACTTCTCTGTATTTTTTATCCGGATGATCAGGAAAGAGTACAAGCATGGTGTCTTCTTGTCTGATGCCTGTTAACCAATACAAATCTGTATTTTGTTTATAGGGATAGAGCGCATCACCATTGGAAGGAATTTCATCATTGCTGTTGAATATAGCAATGCTGTTTTTTTCCATGGCTGCTGTAAATCTCTTTCTGTTATCGATAAAAATCTGCGGATGAATGTGTTCGCTATGCATAGTTGATTTTGTAAAATGTATAGTTGTTATATCGGGTCTAAATTAACTCAAAATATTTGCATTGCGATAGGAAAGCGACTGCCTTTGGTCAGCCCAAGCACTTACATCATTCCATCATCTGCAAAGCTGAAATATCCTTCAGTGCTTACGATAATGTGATCCAATACTTGGATATCAAAAAACTTAGCAGCATTTCTAATTTTAAACGTGATCTCTTCATCGGCTTTGGATGGTTTTAAGTTGCCAGAGGGATGGTTGTGGCAGAGAATGATGCTGACAGCTTCTTCTTCCAGTGCTTTTTTCAAGATGATACGAGGATCTGCAATTGTGCCTGTCATTCCACCCGAGCTGATGATTTCAAAATGCTTGATTTTGTGTGCACGGTTCAGAAAAAGGACTGCAAAAACTTCGTGGGAGAGGTCCATCAGTTTTGCTTGTAAAAATCGGGCAACTGCATTGCTGCTGGTGATGCTTTCAGTTTGCAAATGCTCGGCAGCCTGACGTCTTCTGCCCAGTTCTAAGGCTGCTTGTATGGCGACAGCTTTGGCCATCCCAATTCCATGGGTTTTCATGAGTTCTCGGGTAGATAATCTTGCTAGTGCACCTAATTGATTGCTGCATCGATCCAGCAGTTGTTTGGCTAATTCCATGGCCGAGAGATTTTTGGTACCATTTTGAATCAGAATGGCCAACAACTCACTATCTGTCAGTTGAAGTGGTCCTTTTCCTCTTAATTTTTCCCTCGGCCGGTCATCAGGATTCCAATTTTTTATCTGCGTCTTGCTCATTTTTCAACAGTTTTTCAAAAGATGTTCATCACTTATCAACGTCCAATTCCCAGTACACAACTTTCATTATCTTCGTCGCACATTTTTTTATTATGCAACGCGTAGGTCCCTCTTGTAAAATCTTCTCAGGTACCAGCTCCCAATACCTGGCCGAAAAGATTGCCACAGCTTATGGTGGCTCACTTGGAAAAATCAGCATTCAGAAGTTCAGCGACGGTGAAATCCAGCCAATTTTCCTCGAAAGTATTCGAGGGGATTATGTTTTCCTCGTGCAAAGCACGTTTTCGCCAGGGGATAATCTCATGGAATTGCTGTTGATGATCGATGCCGCAAAGCGCGCTTCCGCCTATAAGATCATTGCCGTGATACCTTATTATGGCTATGCCCGTCAGGATAGGAAGGACAAGCCAAGGGTGGCAATTGGGTCTAAAATGGTGGCCAATATCCTAACAGCGGCTGGTGCCGATAGGATTATTACCATGGATTTGCATGCTCCCCAGATCCAGGGATATTTCGATATTCCGGTGGATCACCTCGATAGCTCGGCAATTTTTATCCCTTATATACGCGATCTTCAGCTGGAAAACCTTACCTTTGCGGCCCCCGACGTGGGAAGTGCGAACAGAATCCGTGAAGTCGCCAGCTATTTCAACGTAGAAATGGTGATTTGCGACAAGCATAGAAAGAGGGCAAATGAGATCGCCAGCATGGTGGTTATCGGGGATGTGGTGGATAGAGATATTGTCTTGATTGATGATATTTGCGACACCGCAGGAACCTTGTCAAAAGCAGCTAAACTGTTGAAAGACAAGGGGGCACGCAGTGTAAGAGCTCTTTGTACACATCCTGTTCTGAGTGGAAATGCTTATGTGAATATTGAGAACAGTGTGATGGAAGAATTGGTGGTTTGCGACACAATTCCTTTGAGGGGTCAATCCTCTAAATTAAAGGTGCTGAGTGTTGCCAATCTTTTCGCTTCGGCCATCAAAAATGCCTATGAAAACCAAAGCATAACCAGCTTGTTTATTCACTCTCAGCAGCGGAATAAATAAGGGGGCAAAAACGTCATTTTTAAACACTATATAATGAAAACAATTACAATCGAAGGACAATTGAGGACCGCAACTGGCAAATCAGCCACCCGCCAGCTTCGCTCTCAAGGCCTGGTACCTGGTGTAATTTACGGGGGTGCTCAAGAGATTAACTTTGCAGCTAAATCACTTGCCCTGAAACCATTTATCTACACACCCGACTTCCAGTTGGTTGAAATGAAGATTGATGGCAAATCTTACACTTGCATTTTGAAGGACCTGCAATTTGACAAAGTATCAGATTCATTGACACATTTGGATCTCTTGGAACTTGTTGAAGACAAAAAAGTAACTGCTACTATTCCATTGAAATTCGTTGGAACAGCTGCTGGTGTTAAAGCCGGTGGTAAGTTGGAATTGAGATTGAAGTCGGTTAAAGTAAAATGCCTTCCTAAATTCTTGAAGGAAAACATTGAGGTTGATTTAACCAATTTGGAATTGAACCAAAACATTCGTGTTCAAGACATCAAAGCGGATAACTTCGAAATCATGAACTCGCCTCGTATTCCGATGGCTTCAGTAACTATGACTCGTCAGTTGAAGCAGGAAGAAGCTGCTGCAGCTCCTGCCAAGAAATAAGACCAAAGTTTTATCTTTATAGCCCCATGATCATCATGGGGCTTTTTTTATGGACAAATTTTTAATTGTAGGGTTGGGTAATATTGGAGCAGAGTATGCACATACTCGGCACAATATTGGTTTTGATATACTGGATGCATTTGTAGCCAAACACAATAGTTTTTTTAGCACTGATCGTCTTGCTGATAAAGCGGAAGTAAGTATCAAAGGAAGGAAATTGATCTGCATTAAGCCTACTACATATATGAATCTTAGTGGTAGGGCTGTCAAATATTGGATGGATAAAGAGAATATTGATGTGCAGCGTGTTTTTGTATTGGTGGATGAATTAGCCGTTCCCATCAATAAGATTAAGATTAAATCGGCCGGTAGCGATGGTGGTCACAATGGTTTGAAAAGCATACAAGAACTATTGGGTACTACTCAGTATCCACGACTCCGATTCGGGATTGGAAATGATTTCCCTAAAGGGCGTCAAGTAGATTATGTTTTAGGCAAATGGTATGCTGAGCAATTACCAGTTGTAAAAACCAAAATCGATCGCTCTATTCAATCCATTGAAGAGTTTGTTCTTATCGGTATTGAAAAGACCATGGGGGCTGTCAACAATTTAGAGTTTTAGGTGTCATACATTCTTTGTTATTTTGCATCAATCTAAATCTGTGTAATGAAATTTCTTTGTATAGGACGTAATTATGTTGAACACGCTAAAGAATTGGGCAATGAAGTGCCTGAGGAACCAGTGATTTTCATGAAGCCCAAAAGTGCATTGCTTCAGGCGAATAGCCCTTTTTATTATCCTGAATTCACCAATGAGCTACATTACGAATGTGAGATAGTATTACGCATCAGTAAAAACGGCAAATACATTCAAGAAAAATCTGCTAAGAACTATTACGATGCAATTTCAGTAGGAATTGATTTCACTGCACGTGATATACAATCAGAGTTGAAGAAAAAAGGATTGCCTTGGGAAAAAGCTAAGGCATGGGATAACTCCGCTGTACTTGGAACATGGCAACCTATATCCACTGTAGCAGAAAAAAAGAATATTGTTTTCTCCATGAAAAAAAATGGAGAAGTGGTACAGTTGGGTAACACCCAAGACATGATCCATAATTTTGACAAGATCATTTCACATGTATCCAATTACTTTTCTTTAAACATTGGCGATGTAATATTTACTGGAACACCCAAAGGTGTTGGTGAATGTGTTGTAGGGGATGAGTTAGAAGGATTTTTAGAAAATAACTCCATGTTTAAATTGCTCGTGCAATAGCCAGTTTTTACTAAATCATATACTGCTCTGTTTTTTCTAGTAGTGTTGTTCAATTACGCAAGAAGTTTCGTAGATTGAAGTAACACTAATTGCTATGCAACGTCATCAATTGCTCAGTAAATTAAAAAGTCCGATTTGGTTCAGGCTTTTCATGCTGACTTCACTTCCAGCCGCTTTATTTTCAGGTATCAGGGTGCAGCGTGTAAATGAACAGTCATCTGAAATAAGTGTACGTTACAGTTGGTTTTCAAAAAACCCTTTCAAATCGATTTATTTTGCTTGTCTGGCTATGGCTGCTGAAATGGCTTCAGGTGTACTGGCTTTGGTGCATACGGTGGATAAGCGACCTTCGGTATCGATGTTGGTGTTTAACATGCAGGCTGCGTTTCATAAAAAAGCAGTTGGAAAAATTATCTTCAAATGTGAAGATGGAGATAAGATAAAGTCGGCAATCGAACAGGCAATTGCAACTGGAGAAGGAGTAACATGTGCAGCGCTATCCCGTGGTTTTGATGAAGAACAAAATTGTGTTGCAGAGTTTACCATAACATGGACCTTCAAACAAAAAAAGAAATAAGATGAAAATTAGTTTTCATGGTGCGGCTAGATGTGTTACGGGGTCAAAACATTTGTTGACCCTGGTCAATGGGAAAAAGATTCTGTTGGACTGTGGCATGTTTCAAGGGATGGGTAAAGAAACGGATTCCTTGAATAGACATT
>JACCEB010166428.1_pt1 | contig 16751 bp, 17 predicted proteins | sample 7454761 | NCBI WGS metagenome assembly JACCEB01 (sample SAMN15323454, study PRJNA562643) | freshwater metagenome | isolation source: river surface water | place: USA:Blue River Watershed | collected 2017-08-18 | reverse complement strand
GTTGGTAAAACAACACTTGTTAAAGAAGGTCTTGCACCAGCACTAGGTCGTCCATTTAATTTCATTTCTCTAGGTGGTGCAACTGATGCATCATTTCTAGAAGGTCATAGTTTTACTTATGAAGGTTCTATTCCAGGTCAAATTGTTGAAGTAATTCAGCGTTCTAAATGTATGAACCCGATTATTTACTTTGATGAATTAGATAAGATTAGTAAGTCTCATCGTGGTGAAGAAATTGCCAATCTTTTGATTCATATTACTGATACACAACAAAATGATAAGTTTCATGATAAGTATTTTGGTAATATTGATATTGACCTTTCGAAAGCCTTCTTTGTCTTCTCTTATAACCATGATGAATATGTTCCTCCAATTCTTAAGGACCGTTTACAAGTTGTTCGGGTTAAAGGATACAATCCCTCTGAAAAATCAAAGATTGCTTTGGAATATATGTTTCCGCGATTTTGTAAGGATATGGGGTTTAATGAAGATGAACTAATTATTAAAGATGATGTGATTAATTATATGATTACATCGTATGCCGAAAAAGAAGACGGTGTTCGTAATCTAGGCAGATGTTTAGAAAATTTGGTAAGTCGCCTGAATGTTCTCCGATTAGTTCAAAATACAGATATTGAAGAACGGGATAAATTTCTGGCAAAATTACCATTTAATGCGAAGAAAGTGCCGATGATTACGAAGAATTTCTTAATCACTCGGGAAGTTGTTGAAAATATTCTAATTAAACCAAAAAATGATAACCAACATCATCAACATATGTATAGTTAAAAACTTTTACATTGGTGTAGTCTGCATATGTTCATGTAATGTTCCATTATATTCTTTTATTTTTAATTTAATGTAATTCTCTACGTCTGTATCACTTTTATATTGATTTAAATTATCGTTTAACATTTTATCAAATAAAAAGTTTAATTCTTCAATGCTGTAATTTTTTAATATTTTTTCTTGATTAAATAAATTAAATTTGTTCATCAAAAAGTCTATTATAATTATTTTTAAAGAAGATTCTTTTTTCAAAAATAAATTTAATTTATCAATATTTAAACTATTAATTTCATTTTTATATTTTTCAATATGAAATTTATCAATAAATTTTTTTTTCATAATTGATTTTAAAAAATTTATAAACGCTTGTTGATTTTTAATTTTTAATAAATTGGTTTTTTGTATTTCATTCAAAGGTAATAAGTTCCATAAATATATTAACACGTCTATTTCTTGGTTTGATAATATATTTCGTATAATATCTTTATTTTCTGTCTTTGAAATTTTTTTAACAACAAAATCTACTATAATATTTTTTAAAGAATCATATTCCATATACTTAGACGAGAATTCCCACAATTCGTATAAATTTTCAATTGTTAATTTGTGTAATATTTTTTTATTTTGGGAACTATTCTCAATCATTATCAGCGTATTTAATATGTTTTCTGTTATTCTATTTTTTAAAAATAGTTCAAATTGTGATATATTATTAAATTGTGATATATTATTTTTTTTTTCATCTGTTAAAAAAGGGTATAATACCCATAAATAGTTTAAGTCTTTTGTTGATAAGTGTTGAATTAAGTCTTCTTTTAAATTAATTCCATTATCAATTAAATTTTGTATTATAATTTGTTTTAATGTATTTTCAAAATTATTTTGGTCAAGTAAGAATAATTGATTTAATTTTTCAATTGATAAACTGAGTAATAAGTTATTATTTAGTACATCACCAAACTTAACACTCATTTGTGTGATTAACCAATTTTTAGGAGCATCATCTATCATCTTTTCATATCTATTCTTTTCAGCAGACGCAAAATTTAATTCATTTTTTATATCGATTATATTTGTTTTTACTGTTACAGTTTTATTAGATTTACATAATTGTTTTAATTGTTTATTGTAATATGTAATATAGTTGTTTAGATTTTCCATAATCTCTTCTTTAATAGCAATATCATCAACTGAATGTGATTGCATAATATTTTTTACTAAATCACGTTTTATAAAATAATCATCCTTAATATCTGCATGTTTTTCCAATTCATATAATGTATCCTGATCAATTGTTATTTTAGTAATTAATTCAAAATGACCGGGTGTATTTAAAATATATACTTTATTTTTACTATCAATATTATAAGTACTACCTAAACGAAGGGTTTTAATAGTTTTCCCATCTTTATTTTCAGTTTTGTATGTAAATTTAAAATTAGGATTATTAAGATATCCTACAACAATATTTATATTTATATCATATTGTTTAGATAATGTATTCATTGATACATCAAGAGTATGGTCATTTTGGTTAAACATAATACTACATCCAGCTTGAACATATTTACCTGTAAGTCCACTTCTGTTTTTTAAATCTAAAACTGTTATGTCTCTATTTAGATGATATTTAAAATAATCACTAATACTCACCCACATACATTGGTTACTCATTCTAGATAAAATATCATTTCTAGGTTGCCCACTATTACCAATTGTAGTAATAGTTACCTTTTCATTAACACCACCTCTATGTACCCTAGTTGTACCTTTTCGATGTATTCTGGTTTTACCACCTCCATTATTGTTTATTTTTAATAATGTTTTTGATTTTCTAGATGATTGTCTAAGCATTTCCTTAGTTCTTAGTTGTGTTTGTGTTAATTGACTTTCTGTCTCTTCAATAGTTTTTCTATTTTGTCTCATAGCATCTTTAATTTTATTAATTCTAGTTGTAGGCATTTCTAATCCAGTTTTTAAACCTAATGTAAATTTAGCATCTTTTGCTGAAAAAATAAACAATTCTTTTTTTTCTTTTTCGATAATTATATTAATTTCATCTGTATAATTGAATGTATATTGTAGTATTTTTTTACTAACTCTATCTATCGGTGCTTGTTTAAAAATAACTTTTTTATTAATGGTATCAATTATAGCATTACCAAATAAAAATGAATGTGATTCATTTTCAATTGTTTGGGTTGTATCATAAATAGTAAAGCCTCTAAATATAAAATTTAATTTTGCTTCGGTGATAGATTGTAATGATGTTACTTTATTTGTTGATAATTTATCATCTTTTCCTAATTTGTACATTTGATTACATGTAGTCCAATCAATAAATTTATAAAATTGTAATAGATTATAGAATTTACCACTCTTGATACCATTTGTTCTTTCCCAAACACCATCTGGATCAGGTAAAAGAGGTGCATCACAACCACCTTTATGTTTCATGGTTTTATTGATTTTATGATTTTGATTTATTTTTTTAGTATGATGCTTAAATTTAACCATTGCTTATTTTTTTACTTTTATTAAAGAAAAAGATTCTGTTTCATATTAAAAAAATGGATTACCTGTAATTAGTTTTGAATCTAAAAATGGATTACCTTGTGTATTTTTTGATATAATCTTTTTTTCTAATTTTTCTTTAAATATCTCAAATTCTTTTAATCTTTCTATATATAATTCTTTTTCTGTTTTAATTTCTTCAATTACCCTTTCTAGTTCTTCAATATTTGATAAATATTCAGTTTCCATTAGTTGTTTTGTTTGATTGTTAAATGCTTTGTTTTGCTCCATTGAAGCAATATGAGAATTTATTTCTTTAATGTCTTCTATTATTGATAAAATTTTATTTTCAGCCAAATCAATTTGTTTTTTAAAATGTTCAATATTTTCTTGATTTAATATTAGCTCAAGTTCATATTCCATTATTTTAAGTTCATTTTTAAATATTATTATTTGCTTTTTAAATTTAAAATTTTGGTCATTTAATTTATTAATTTTTGTTGAATATTCGTTTTCAATAATATTTTTAGCCTTCTTATGTAAAACATTATTTGAAGTTAATTTTAAGGATTCAATTGATGCTAATTCTTTTTTTATTTCTTTAGCATTTTCCTCAAATTCATTTGTATAATAATCAATATATTGTGTTTTTTCTACCATTTTAATACGTAAATCTGCTATTTTCTTATCTAAATCTGTTTGTAATCCATTTGTATTAACATAAACATTATGAATTAGAACTTTTGGTTTTGATTGTGAAGGTAATATTTGAGGTTGTTGAAGTTGTGGATTTAATACTGCACGTGATAAAATATAATAACCTGGTATTTCTGTAATAACTTCAAAATGTCTTCCAAATGAAGCAATGTATACATCTTCTGCTACTCTTGGACCACCTTGAACACAAACACCATCTTGGTTATAGACTAATGTTTGTACAATTCTATTATTGTGATTATCAAAAGAAAAATTAGATATAATACCACCACTTTCAATAAAAATTATTACACCTCTAATACATAATTGTCTACATAATTGTTCTAATCCATTTTGTAACATTCTATTATTATTATCAAATTCCATAGTATCTGTGTTAGGGTCTAATCCAACACTAGCTTTTAATGATCGAACAGTATGATGAGTTTCACCTCGATGATAACGAAGATAATCTCTAATAGAAATCCATATACATTGCTGTGAGAGTCCAGGTTCTCCACCTGTACCATTATTGGATATTGTAATTATCCCAGGATTAACACCACCATTTTGTTTAATAGTTTTTGTATGTGTTTTTTTACCTTTAATGACACGTTTCTTTTTCGATAATTGGATTTTTCTTTTTTTAGTTTGATATTTAACCATTATTTATTTTTACATTAAATAAAGAAAAAATCTATTTACGATAGAATAACTTAACATATTTAAGTTTAGGTGCCTTTTCGAATTCAGTCCATAAAAATAAAAGTGTTGCTAGAGAGATACCTATCAGATAAGCTTTCTTTAATTCTGCTTTTCTAGTATTAGATATATGTTCAATTGAAAAATATATCATACCTAGAAATAGACCTAATATGACTTTTGTTGATATTTTTTTGATTAATGGTATGACAGAAATCAAAAGAACACCCATTAAAAAATAAATCGTTTTTTCTTGGTCAAACTTTAAATTTTGATTAATAAATAACAACATCAAGAGAAAAAGGTGTCCGCTAGTTATTTCTAGCATAGATGTTATTACTAAGATTGGAATAAAAAAATCGGTGACATTATATAGATTTAATAAACTGATAATAGGAATGTTTAAGTTTATCATTTTGTATTATATGAATAAAAAATTAAATAATAATTAGTAAAATAGTAAAACAAAGTCTAAGAACGTTGAATACGTTTCGCTGATGGTTCTTCACCAAAAGTAGTATCATAACTCATAACTGCATGGTAAGCATTATCACATTCTAGTGTGGCTGTATTAATAAGGTCATCAATTTCATACCATTCAAATTTGGAGAATTCTTCAGTAAGTTGATATTCATCTTGAGATAGATTTACCATTTTCTTAATCAAAGGTAGAAGTGATAGTTCTTCCTCTGCTAGTTCTTCAATTGGCAAATAACTAATGTATTTCAGATTAGAAATATCATACATATTTTTCATTTTTGCAATCCGAAGAAGCATCAGGTACTTTGAGGCTTGAAAGAACTGTTGTTTAAGGAGAGGGAGAGGTTCACTTTCCATGGTTGGTTTGTGATTTATGTTATTATTCTTTTTATAATTCAATTTTATTATAAAAAAAAATAAAAATATCCTAACATACTACTTTTTTTTATTTTTGTTTTAGTTTTATGTTAAGTTCAAGTCGTTCAGTCGTCGTCTTCCCAAAGGCACTCGCTGATGCCATCGTTTTCGTAGTTCACATTGCCAAGGTCGACAGTGTAAATCCGATCGTTGAAAATGACACGGCTGAGGATGGTGTAACCACTGGGGGAAGTCTTGTAAACGTAGTGAACCGCACCACCAGCTTTGGACCAAGCCTTTGCATCTTGCAAAACTTTAGCCTTATACTGGAGATAGTCAGACGTCGAATCCATTGGTAAGAGGTAATAAATTATATAAAAAAAATTAGAATCAATTTTCTTTCAATATTTAATCTTAAAATGTCAAAAAAAAACCTCAGTCCAAGCAGTCTCTACAAGACTCTCAGACACTCCATTGGTGCAAGTATTTTACAGGGTGAATCTAAGTCGGGATGACACCATGCTCTTGATAGAGCTTGATGGTTTTTTCCAGAGCAAAAACCTCGTCCTGCAGTTGAGCTGACGACTTTTTAAGGATGCAGTAAACCGCATACCCTTTGTCCTTCTCTTCCTTCGACATCTCAGGGTTCTTCTCCAATTCGGCTTCAAAAGCAACGATACGGGCGTTAGTTTCCCGGTACACGTTGCACAGTGTAGCAAAATGAGCGTGCAGAATAGCAATCGCGTTCATTGTGATAAATTATTATATATATTTACAAATTATAATAATCAATTTTTATATATCTAAGGGTCTAAAATGTATTAATATTCTAAATATCATTTCCGGGGACAGCATTACCACCTCTGCCAGCAATTAAATTACGTTGTTGTTCAGTTGTGCAAACGCAACCTCTGTCACAGGAATATGTTGATGGACAGCATTCAGGACGGCATTGATTTTGAGCAAACATGAACATACGTCTTTCAGAATCAGGGCTACCGTCAACTGTTGGGTAAAAAGCGGATACTAAATCACTACCTAGGAGGATATCTTCACCAACGGGTGATGTAATGTATGTATCTTTAACAAGTGGAAGGTTAGTGGGTGGTCTTCTCCATTGATGTTGACGGTTAGGTTCTTCTTGGGAAGTCTTGTATGTGACACCTTCCCATGAAACTGCGGGGTTTCTGACAATACTATCTTCGGGTCTTAGCATTTTACCACCACATGATCCCATACTATATTCAGTTGGTGCAAAACCCATAAATCCTTCATTAGTTGAGATGGCTGAACCGACTAAGAGGATTGCTAGGAGTGCAAGGGCATAAAATAATTGGTCCATTTTGCGATTTGACTCTAGGTAAACGGCAACTAAAATTAAAACTAATCCAAGAATGCAATACATTTATTATTTGTTATTTGTTATTTGTTATTTATTATTAAAATAAGATTTTTTTATGAAAAGATAGAAAATAATTTAAAGATATTGATTATTTAAATAATCAATTAAAAATCATGCTATTATTTTTATCAACCACCATTCTAGGTGTTAGTTTATTTGGTTATCAATTTTACAAAAGTTCTGGTTTTAGACGGTGTATAATTGAAAATATGTTTACTACTTATGATTATTGTTATAATATTTTTTATAAACTATGGTATGATGATAAAATTAGAATTAATACAATTAAAACGGAAAGAGTTGACCTGATTAATAAATTAGTTTTACTTAATACTAAGATGGATGATGAGACTATTACTCATTTTTTAACTGAAGATATAAAATACCAAAAAGCATCATATAAGGATAAATCATATTATTTATTGGGTCCTAAGATGGAGGCATTTTTTGGGTTTAAACATATTTTGGAATCACCATGGTTAGCAGCTTCAATTGAAATTCAAACTAAAGACGGTAACGAACATTCATTTGATATTACAGAATCAATTAAAGAATATTGGATTGAAGGAAATATGTTACCATTCCATCTAGAATATTATGATTATTGGATTTATAATTTGCTAAGAAATTCTAGTATGCAGTTCCGTGAAAAATTATTTAAAATGGAAATTCAGACTTTATCATTGCAGGTAATTAATAGTATGGGTGATATTGAATCATATAATAATGTTTTAGTTTTACCTAAAAATAATGACGTAAAAATAATTTATTTCAAGGATAGAACATAAAGAAAATTATATTACAAATAATAAAGAATAAATAAATGACTTCAACTGAATTACATTATCTTAATCGCAAATGGGATTTATGGTATCATGACCCTAATAATACCTGTTATACTTTAGAAAGTTATATTAAACTAGGGACTATTGATACGATTGAATCGTTTTGGAATTATTTTTATCAATTAAAGTTAACTCAATTACAAAATGGAATGTTTTTTCTAATGTCTGAAGGAATTAAACCAACATGGGAAGATAATATTAAAGGTGGTTCATGGTCATATAAAATAGATAAAAAAGATATTGCTCAAGCATGGACTAAATTATCTGTTCATCTATTATCTGATAATTTTATTGAAATGAATGAGATGAAACCTGAATTACATAATCAAATGGTTGGGATTTCAATTAGTCCAAAGAAAACATTTTCAATCTTTAAAGTTTGGATTGACAACCATGAAATGCAAGAATATGTTAAAATCATTGAAGATTTACCTTTTTTAAAAGACGAAACACCGATGTATCGTTCACATGAAGAAGTAAAAGCAAAAGAAGAAATGATTAAACAACAACAAGTATCTGCATAAATATTACATTACTTTTTTATGTTTTTGATATTACTTTTTAAAAAAAAGTATTGAATTAATAAAAAATAAAAACAGAATCAATTATTTTTTGATATTTTTTGATAAAACTTTTTTTCTAAAAAAGTTTATTTTAATCATCTGATGGGTTAGGTGCTAGGCAGAGTTTAATATCACCAATTAGACCAATCTTGTAGACAATTGTGAGAGGAAGGTCATTTTGAAGATGAACATGGATAACTTCGCAAAGTTTTGAACATTTGGTGAAAAGAATAAGATATTTGAGGCTAAAGACACCTTCGATAATCTTTTCAGGGTTATCATTACGTTCAAATACTAGACCATCAGTGCTTTGACCAATTGTTGTGGCTTGGTCAACTGTATCACCTTCACAACTAAGTGTGAGTTGTGAATCAACACATTTGATTTCGATATTTTCTGACCATTCAGACATAAAACGGCAAATCTTGTGGAAAGTATCAGAAGGAATCATAACAACCGATTTATATTCAATATCCGGAAGTTTACGAATTTCTTTGGTAGCATCCATGAGATTGAGATAATAACGGGTTTTAATTTTACGTTTTTCATTGGTAATAAAGATACCTAGACGGTTACTATCTTCTTCGTGGGTTAGTGTAAGAATATCATCTTTTTCAATAATACGAATAAGTTGATAAAAGATTTTCATGTTAACACCTAAAGCAATGGGTTTCTTGCAATAATATTTTTCTAGTTTATCACCATTGATACGAACATGAACAGCTAGAACATGACCTTTATCAAGAGTAAAAATACGAAGACCTTGAGCATCAAATTCAAAGGTTGCATCTTCAACAATTTCTTTGAGAGCTTCAAAAAGGTTTTTAATTTGAGGTACATTAATAGTTTCAAAGATTACATCCATCTTTTTGCCATTTGGAGCGAGTTTTTGAGTGGGAGTATTAGATTCAGTTGTGGTTGACATTGTTGTATTAAACTAATTAAAAATTCCTTAAATTCAATTTTTTTAATCATTATAATATCTTAATAACATGACACCAACAATCATGAGAAGTAAAAAGACCATTGATAATTCTCTAAATTCTTCATATTTCCATAATAAAAAGATTGAAACTAATAATAATAAAGCTGATATTAATATGATAAAGTTATTCTGACCAGTTTGTGCAGCCATTTAATTTATTTATTTTATTTTATCTTTTATTATCCTTGATAGATTTTATTTTTATAGATAAGATGATACTAAATAAAATACAAGTGAGAATAATAATGCTTGAACTATTAATATATCTACTCCTCTAGGTAGTAACCCATTGAACATTTCTGCAGTTTGTGGTGAAGCAATTAAATAAAATACTAATGTAAATAATAAACTTCTTAAAGCAAGTTCACGGTCCATACTAAACCCTTCAATTTGTTGTTTTTCTGTTTTATATTGTCCTGACATATATCTATTTTATTATTATAATAGAGATTTAAAAAATTGAAATAAAATATAAAATATAATAAACAAAAAAGTAAAGATGTCACTAGAACTATATTATGATAAAGACTTATTAGAAGTTGGTGTAGATGAAGTAGCTAGAGGATGTCTTCTAGGTCGTGTTTATGCAGCGGCTGTTATATGGCCGCAAGAACATCCTTCTGATGCTTCATTTTATCCACCAATCCGCGATTCTAAGAAACTAACACCTAAGAAGAGAGAACAACTCAAAGAATTTATTGAAGCTAATGCAATTGCGTTTGGTGTTTCGTATGCAACTGAACAAGAGATAGATAAACTAAATATCCTTGCTGCATCACAACTAGCAATGCATCGAGCATTAGATAAAGTTCGTAAACAAGTAGATTTTGATCACATTCTAGTTGATGGTAATTATTTTATTCCATATCAAACATATACATATAATACATTTGAAAAGGGTGATGATAAGTTTTATTCAATTGCTGCCGCTAGTATTTTAGCTAAAGTTTATCATGACCATTACATTATGGATTTAGTTAAAGAATATCCAGACTTAGAAAAGTATAATATTCATGAAAATATGGGTTATGGTGCTAGTAAACATATGGAAGCAATTAAAATGTATGGTGTAACACAGTTTCATCGATTGACTTTTAAACCATGTACTGGAAAAAAAACTATTATTAAAAAAGTAACTAACTAATAATTAACCTATTAAATATGATTTTTATTTTTATTTTTATTTTTAATTCTTCTTCAATTCGGTACCGATGTCCTTACCGCGAAGCTTAACCCCTAGAATACGTTCCATCTTTCCAAGAATTTGGACATTTGGAATAGCCTTTCCAGATTCGTAATCGTTAATCATGTTTTGCTTCTCGTTGATTTTGACACCGAGGTCCTTTTGAGTAAGTCCCTTTGCCAGACGAGCTTGTTGAATTGCCTTAGAGACAGTCAAAGAAACAGTTGGGATTGTTCCAGCATCATTGTATTCATCTAGTTTACGAACACTACCTTGAATGTTAGGTTGAGTCTTGTTGGTGCTGATATTTTTGCTGTCTTTTTCTTCGGCGACAGTTGCAACACGTGTGCGAAGATAAGGGTCAGCAGCAATCTGCTTAGCAGTCTTTTGAAGAACAATCGTTTCAGCGTAAGACATTATGAATTGTTTGTTAAAATATTAATATGAAAAATATAAGATTCAATTTTTTGAATATGAAAGTGTGTTTAAAATAGCTTATAAAAATCATTTTCTAGATTAAAGAAAGAAAATGACTTATGACAATGCTATTAGATTATATCCTCATGATTTAATGACACGTAAAAAATATATGAATGAAACTTTTAAAAAATATATTGCTAGTATTCCATTATATATTAAGACAAATGAAATAGATATTAAAACATCATCGTTTACCTATGTATTTGAACATATCAGAAATAACATAATAGATATAATTTCTTTATTTGTTTCATCGGAAGAAAGAAGATATCTTTCTGCTAAGAATTGGATTGATATTAAATATCGTAAAAAAATATTTGATGTTTTGATTGAGCTAGAACACAAATCTATTATGATGTGGATGTTCTTTCATTTTAATTACTTTAATTTAACTAATCTTGACCAACAACGTAAAATATTGATGGAAAATATTGAAATCTTTTATAAATATTATCCACAATATATGTATTTTTCAAGTATTGCGGAATTATATGAATGTTGTTCTAGTGCTAATTTATTATTTTCAATTTCTTACCAAAACCGAAATAATAAAGTTATCCTAGAAAATTATTCAAAATTAATAAGAAAAATTTGTCCGGATATCAATTATGAAGCAAATCAATTTAATATTGACAAATCTTTAGACCAAACAAATCCATTAAATAGAAAAAAGGTAACTGAAGAAAAAAATAATAAAGATAAACGTAATCAAACCAGAAGAAAATTAGAAAACAATATATCATCACAATCTAAAAAAATCAAAGTGTGTTTCTTTTCTGAATTTTTAACGATGGATTCTTCAGTTCTAAGAGACCGTATGGGGATAATTACACAATTACCCCAAGATAAATATGATGTTTTTTACATGTCTTTCACTAAACCTGAAAATATTAAAGGAACTATCAGCAAGAGTCTTTATAATAAGTTACAGGATAAATATATTCAATCACCCGAAAATATTATAGAAGCTAGAAAATTCATAGGTTCACAACAGTTTGATATTATAGTTTATTGTGAGATAGGCATGTTAATGAGACCTTTATATTTATCATATGCTAGATTAGCACCTATTCAAGTCACAACATGGGGTCATTCAGAAACATCGGGTATTAGTACAATTGATTATTTTGTATCTAGTAAATATTTTGAAATTGAAGAGAGTAAAGCTCAAACTCACTATTCTGAAAAATTATATTTAATGAATAGTCTTTCAACCTATTACTATCAACCAACTAAAATGTTATTACCATCAAATTATGTATTTAAAACTAGAAAAGACTTTGGTCTAGATGATAGAATGATTGTTTACTGTTGTATTCAATCTTCCTTTAAAATATCGGAAGAATTTGAAAAAATGATGAATGGTATATTAAAAGGTAATCCAAATGCTAGAATACTCATGTCAACCAATAAACCATTTTGTAATAGTCAAGTCAAAAGATTAAATGATTTAATGGGTCCATATGATTACAAAAGATTATTATTTTATCCAGCTTTAAATATTTCTAGCTATATTAATATCTTAAAATTATCAGATGTTATGTTAGACCCTTATCCATTTGGTGGATGTAATACTAGTTTTGAAGCATTTGATTTAAATATTCCAGTTGTTACAATGCCAACAAAATATCTTAATGGACGATTTACTTTTGGTATGTATAAAAAAATGGGATTTATTGATATGGTTGCAGATTCACCTGAAAATTATGTTAAAATTGCTATCAGAGCTGGTATTGATGTTCGTTGGAGAGATTCAATCAAAGAAAAAATAAACCGTAATAAAATTCTTCTATTTCAAGAAACAGAAGCTGTAAATAATTGGGATGACTTCTTAACAAAAATTTATAATGAAAAACATAATATCTCACAAAGCCAACTATCTCAACCTTCACAACCATCTCAACCTTCACAACCATCTCAACCATCTCAACCATCTCAACCACCACAACCAACTCAACCACCACAACCAACTCAACCACCACAACCAACTCAACCACCACAACCAACTCAAATATCACAATCAATAGAATTAACTGAATCAACACAAATATCACAACCAACTGAAACATTAGTGTTAGATAAAAATGAAGTTGTCAATCCAATTGATTTAGAATCTTGGGCTAATCAAGTTAATAATACTAATCTAGAAATAAATGAAAATGAAAATGAAAATGAATTTATGAATGATGAAGCGATTAATGATATGTTAGACGAAGTAATGCAAGAGAGTCTTAATTTTGATACATTCTTAGAAAATTCATAAAAAATCGTAAAGAGATTTTCTTATTATAGATGTAAAAAGAAACATTAATGTTAGACGAATCAAAACAAATTTTAATACTATTAATTGTTATAAATTTAGGTCTATGTTCATATTATTTTTTATTATATAAAGATGCTAAACAAAAGAAGTTAGAGGATAGTTATTTATTAGAATTAGATAAGAAATTTACAGAAAAATATGAAAATGAAAATGTAAATCTAGATAGTAGTTGTAACAAAGAAGAACCCTCATCATTATGTAATCCTTTCCATGATAAGTTTTTTAATAATAATAACTATTTAGGTTGGAGACGTTTTTATTTAAAAAATCAAAATCATCAAGAAGTTGAACCCACATATAATTTTGAAGGTATCATTACTCGTAATTACTTAGATAGTATGAAAAATGTTCAAAATGAAGTTACTCCACCACAATATCAAATTAGATAAAACTAAAACTTTCCAATTATATTTTTCTTTTTATTTTAGTAAGATAACATAAAAAATATGTCATATGTAGCTAACGACAATAAACTGGATTATCAACACCCATTTCCTGTTATTTCAGATAGTCATAATATATGTCAAACATGGCAAGATGCATTAAGAAGTCGTTCTTTCAAAAAAACATTTGAAACATTTCCAGATGATGTCAAAAATAATATTAAAGGTAATCTAGATAATCGTAAATGTCAAACTATTAATAATGTTAGCCAATGTTTTACTTTGAATGGTCAATTAGAAACATGTAATAATATTGGTAATGATGATCCTAAAAGTATTAGAAATATAATGATGCAAATTGATAGAATTGCTGAATCTAAAAAAGGTCCTATTATTCGAAAATTAAATCAATTTGTAGAGAAAAAAAGATTAATCTTGGATAATTTAATTGAAAATTATTCAACTAGACAAAATATGAAAAACATGAATCAAGGATATAATTCTTTAGCTGAATCAAATATCTCTAAAAATGAAGAGACTAAAAATATGTTAGGTAATGATATGGTTAAAGTTGATGAATTAAAGGATTCATCACAAGGTATATTGAATAAAAAAAGACAAACTATTAGTTGGTATGTAAAAGGACAATCATTATTAAAAAAAATATTATGGTGGGCATTAGTAATACTTATCATTGTTGAAATTCTATATATTCTAGGTATCAGATTAGATAATAATCCATACAATAATAATACCAATATCAATACCAAATAAAAAATTTTGTTTTGTTTTGTTTTGTTTTATTTTTAAAATGATATGATTAAGATTCAATATCATCATCTTCATCATTGGGGTCAATAAGTTTCCAACCTTTCCATTTCTTGGCGGTATTACATTGACCAAGAATTTTATTCATTTGAGTTTCAAATTCAGGACGTGCATATTTTTTAGAATAAACTCCAGCCTTTTCAAGGAATGTACGAAAACATGAGAAAATATCATCGATACCAACTTTAGAGGTTGGATCTTCTCTTAAGAATTCATTTGCAAATTGTTGGTAATAATCGCTGGTTTCTTGCCAAATTCTAGAGGCTTCGAGAACAGGTTTAGGTTCTTTAATACCATTTGGTTTATAAATCTTTTGAAAATATTGAATAAGCATATACATAAAGACCTCGCGCCAATCATTTATTTTGTTTTGTAATTCGCGATCAATCATAAATTCGTATTTTTTTTTAGGATTGGGATTATCACAAAATTTAGAAATAAATTTAACAACACGAATGCGTCTCCATGTACCATCATCAGTTGATGGAATTTTAGGTAAGATATTGCAGGTAAGAACAAGTTTAAATTTAGGTCTAAATGTAATTGATTTTTTATATAATTCACGAGGACTAATTTCATCGCCACCAGTAAGTTGTTTCATAAAGCCAACTTGAATTTCATCATTCGCTTCACCTTCGTCAAGAGAAATAAAACGTTTACCACGAGTTGCCGCTAGGACTGGACTGGCATTCTCAGAACCACCACGACCAATAGTTAAAGCTGTAATTGACATTGAGCCATAATAACTACCAATTGTTTTTTTATATAAGTCGATTAACATAGATTTACCATTACCACCACCACCGGTCCAAACATGAAACTTTTGTTCTTTATTAGCTCCATGTAAGAAACTTGAAAGAAGAGTAAGAACATAGATTTTAACATCTTCCATCGGAAAAATTTTATTTAAGAAACTTTCAATCTGCGTCATTTTTTCTTGATCTTCTATATCTGGTTCTTCAATAAAATTAATACCTGTAGTCAAACTAATATTATCTTCTGGATATCCCTCTCGGAATTCATTTTTATCAAGATCATAAACACCATTCAGAAAGTGAAGAAGATTATCATTCGAATCTAGAACAGATTCAAATTCTTCATCGAAAAATAATTCTTGACATTGACTAAACACTGAATTACAGAAAGAAGTGTTACGTAACTTAAGGGATAATTCTTGTGCTGTTTTAGAACGGCTTCGCCAATTGTCTTTTTCTGGTTCATCTTCACGAAATTCACCCGATTTATTATTACAATATGTTGAATATTCAGAGTAATCACGTGCAATGTCTGCACCGATACGTTTCTTTAACAGATGACCACGTTCATTAGGTACCCATCGATGATTCTTGTAATGATACCAATTATTATAACTAATAGATGAACATTTAAATTCATGTTTATATTTTTCATAAATATATAATGCAATATCTGTATGTGTTTTATTCATTGAAATATACATTAAACGATCAAGAGAAACACGACAAATTTCACGATATTTAGGTTTGTTATCTTCTTTAGCCCATTTGTGAAGGGTTCCAATCCCCAAAATACTTTCATTTTTTTTATTTTCCATAACACGAACCTGAGAACGTGCCCATTCATTACGACATCCGATTTCATCAAATTTAGTAGGAGGTGCTTTACGACTAAAAGCAATAAATGCATCTTCTAGACGATAATCAATATTGGAAAGACACCAACAAACACGAATCCAATCTTCATAATATGTAGCACGTTTACCAGATAAACATTCTTTAGCTAGACGTTGTGCTATTTCAAAATCTTTATCATCAATCTTATTCATATTAAGTTTTCGAGAATCCATATTATTTGGTTTATATTGAGTAATATGACCAGATTTATTCATTTTTCGTTCAGAATTGTCTTTGTCTTCAGTTGGCATATTATCATATTTTTCTTTAACTGAATCTTCAATACCACTTTTAGTCTCAGTTAGAGTTTTCTTATAACTAATCGATAGTTTCTTAAGAAGATTCAAATGATGTTTAGGAGTGTTTTTTAATTCAGTTTTAAGGTCGATGTCAACACATTTACCTGAACCAACATCGTAAATATGTGTGATTTTGTATGGTTCTGACTCAGGTTTACATGAACCATACATAAACCAGTTATTATTACGAATAACTGCATGGTCAATTACATTACGAGGTGTATTTGTGGTTTTAATTCGGTTAAAGATTTTTTTAACTACATCACTTTC
>JACCEB010223880.1_pt1 | contig 16753 bp, 18 predicted proteins | sample 7454761 | NCBI WGS metagenome assembly JACCEB01 (sample SAMN15323454, study PRJNA562643) | freshwater metagenome | isolation source: river surface water | place: USA:Blue River Watershed | collected 2017-08-18 | reverse complement strand
GACATGATGACGGCCATGATGGCCTTCTTTTTGCTCATGTGGTTGCTCGGCGCCAGCAACGAAGACAAACGCAAAAGCGTGGCCGACTATTTCAGACCCGCCTCTCACAGCCAGATCGTTTTTGGGGAAATGGCCGGCTCCAATGGTTTGTTCGGTGGCAAATCCATCATCGACACCGATGGCTTTCCATTCACAGCCAAGCAAACCGCCATGCTGGAGCGCCTGACCCCGCAAGCCCAGGGTGGTCCAGCCGAAAGCTTTGGCTCGTCAAAAGAAGAAAACAACAAAGACGGCCCCTCTGAACAAGACCCTGGCAAAGACAGCGGCAGCGGCTCGCCTGGACAAAAGCAGGACAAAGAGAATTTCGAAAAGCTTGAGAAAGAAATCAAGCAAAAACTGTCCGAGAGCAAGCAGTTTGAAAAAATCAAGGACCAAGTCAGCATCACCCGCGACAAGGACGGACTGCGCATCGAAGTGATCGACAAAGCGGACTTCGCCATGTTCAGCTCCGGCGGCTCTGACATGGGCGCCAAAGCAGGCGCCTTGATGGCCGAAGTGACCAAGTCGCTCAAACCCCTGCCCAACAAACTCTCCATTCGTGGACACACCGACAGCTTGGGTTTTGCACCCGACAGCATGCGCAACAACTGGTCTTTGTCGACCGAGCGGGCCGATGCCACACGACAATTCATGCAAAGCCAAGGCATCAGCCCGGATCGTTTTTCGCGCATTGAAGGGGTGGCCGACACCAACCCCAAAGTGCCGGGCAACCCAGCCGACCCGCGTAATCGTCGGGTCAGCATCACCGTGCTCAATCAGTGAAAAAGATCGGCGAACATCGGTTCGTTGAGGCTTGCCTCACAATCGGCTCTTTCACCCTGCAAGAGGTTTAACCATGTTGAAAAATACGGTGATCGGTATTGTCATCGGCCTGCTGGTCATGGGGGGGATTTGGGGTCTGATCCACCTGATGAGCGAGCCCGCACCCTTGCCCGAAGAAACAACGTCCAGCAGCATGCCTGGTGGCAACAAGGGCGTCATGGACCTGATCTGCGAACTCGAGTTGGACCTGGACGGGCAACTGGCTCTGGGCATCAAGGAAAACGAGCCTTCGCGCATCACCATGGCCCAAATCGATTTCGAGAAAAAATCCGGCTGGTATCAAGGCAGAATTGCCATCTCTGAAAGCCGGGCGGGTACCCTCAGCCTGATGGGGACCCGCTTGAAAATCTACCGGCCTGCCATGTTCCAGCGTTTCGGCGTCATGATCACGGGTGAAGAATTTGTGATCGACCGCAAGACCGGCAGCTTCAGCCAATCCCTCAGTCTGCAAGATGGACGGAACATCCGACTGATCAAAGGGACCTGCGCCAAGGTCATCAAGCCCCCATTCTGAGACAGCTACACCGACTGGGTCGGTGCTGTCACAGCCCCCGTCGGGGGTGGTCAAGCCGCGCCACGCAACTCGTATTTGTTGATCTTTTCGATCAGCGTGGTTCTTTGCAGTTGCAGCAATTTGGCGGTTTGGGAGACATTGCCTTGCGTGCGCGCCAAGGCCTGCTCGATCAAACTGCGTTCCACCTCCACCAGATGCTGCTTGAGTGACATGCCCTCTGGCGGCAATGTCTGAATGCCTTGCGCCAGCAAAATCGCCTGTTCCACATCGTTGATCTCATCGTTCGAAGCCGACAAGGGCGCAGGGCTGCAGATTTTGACCGGTGGAACGAAGGAGCCGACCGATTCCGTCAACAAGAGGGCCATGGGGTCGTTCTCGTCGAAGAATGGCCCCCTGCTCTGCTCAGCCTGCACCGCAGGCACCACTTGCTGCACACCCGGAGCGTCACCCAAAGAAGGCGGGAAAGTCGCTGCAGTCAAACCTTGCTGAGCCAACCACTCAGCCTGCAAAGCAGCCAGCCCCATTGGCATCATGCAAGCGGGCACAGTCTGAACCTGCAGCAACTGCGACGGGTACAAAGTCGAAAAACGGTCCACCAGGTTGGACAACTCCCGCACATTACCTGGCCAGGAATAGGCCTTGAGCATCTGCAGCATCTCGGGAGAAAACTTCAAGGACCTGGCGCCGGGCAATACATGCTTGTCGGCGTAGAACTGCAGCAAGGCAGAGATGTCCTCGGGTCGTTCACGCAGCGGCGATGTGCTGATGGGCAGCACATTGATGCGGTAGTACAAATCCTCACGGAACCGTCCGGCTGCCACCTCCTCTTCGAGGTTCTTGTGCGTGGCTGCGACCACCCGTACATCCACGGGCACTTCGCGTGAAGCCCCCACCGGCAAAATGCAGCGCTCTTGCAAAACACGCAGCAGCTTGACCTGCATGTCCATCGGCAAATCACCGATTTCGTCCAGAAACAAGGTGCCACCATGGGCCAATTCAAAGCGCCCCAGGCGATCGGACACGGCGCCCGTGAAAGTCCCCTTGCGATGGCCAAACAACTCGCTTTCAATCAACTCTCTCGGAATGGCGCCGCAGTTGATGGGGACAAAAGGACCTCCCGCGCGCGGCCCTTGCGCATGCAGGGCCTGCGCCACCAACTCCTTGCCTGTGCCACTTTCTCCGGTCACCAAAGCTGTCGAAGAAGACGCCGCCAGGGTCTTGATCAGTTCCCGCAAAAACTGGGTGGCATTGCTTTGACCAATGATCTGTGTTTTGGCACTGGCTTTCATGAGGTCCAAGTTTTCAGGGGTGACGCAAGTCCGTTGTCCCCGAGCCGGGGGCTGGGGCTCGGTCGTGGCGGCTTTGAGGTTGGGGTTGAGTAAATTGATAAATTAATCAATTTATACAGAGAATACCCAATACTAGCAAACAAACCCGATCAGACACCATTAAATTGTGAAAATTAACAATTATTTGAATATTTAAAAACTCAAATTTCGCGAGCGCCTACAGAGATCAAGCCCAGGTCGAGTGCCTCAAGAATTGCCCTGTGCTGCCGATGTACCCATCAAGCGCAATCAAACCCACGCAGCACCCCTGACTTCGTGGATGTTGACTCATGGAGAAGCTCAATGACCCGCACCCGATCCGTCGCAGCCACACTGCTCGCCACCTGGGCCTTGGCCGCATGCCAATCCGTGCCCTTGAACATCATGGGACAAGACAAAACCCCGACGCCCACAGCGCCGCCGTCCATGATCACCCCCTTGGTGGAAAAGCGTGAAACCCTGGTGGCCACGGGCTACGCCGTCGTCAGCGTGCAAAACCACCGCAACCCCTCACAACAACGCCTGCTGGCCATTCGCGCCTCCAAACTGGATGCCTATCGCTCCTTGACCGAACAGGTCTATGGCCAACAACTCGATGCCACCACCACCGTGGCCGACATGACCGTCATGAGCGACACCTTCAGGGCCAAAGTCGAAGGCGTCATTTACGGTGCCACCTTGGTCAGCATCACACCCGTGGGCGAAGACACCTACGAAACCACCCTCTCGCTGGATCAACACGTCGTGCGCGACCTGCGCACCCTGTACCTGGGACAAATGGCGTCACGCCGTCGCTGAAAGCCCTCCACTTTTTAGCTGCTCAGACCATGCCCACTTTCAGCATCACATCCCTGCGTCGTCCATGGCCTGCGAAAAGCCATCGCCCAAGCCTTTGGCTGGGGGCCTTGGGCTGCGCACTCGCTTTGGGGGCCTCGGCTCAGGGCACCAGCCCCGCCGAATTGGCCGCCCAAGCGCTGAATGCGCCCAACGTGCGGGCCGTGGTCAATGCCCGCGCTGTTGCAGCCAAAGCCACAAAACCCGCAGTCAACGAGCATGAAGTCCAATTGGCGGCCATTCGGCAGGCCATCCTCGAAGCCACGATCGACCGGCCGACTCGGGTCATCAGCTCGGCCTGGGTGGACGACAAAGGCGCCCTGCATGAAAGCGCCCATTTCCACTCCGAAGCCCAAGTGCGTGGGGTTCGGGTCCTGTCGTATCTTCAAGACGACACCCCGCAAACCCGCGTCAGTGCCGAAGTTTTGCCCTGGGGCTGGAAGCCCACAGGTGCAGACAAAACCTGCTCAGCGCCACCACGCGCCTGGCGCTTACCGCTGGCGGTCCAAGTCCACACCCCCGATGGCTTGAGCGGAACGCAGCATTTCGCGACCCACACTGTGCTGAACCAAGCCCATGTCGCTTTGATGCACAGCATGCAAAACTCCCAGCGTTGGCGCACCCACAGCCTGACGGCCAATGAGGACAGCACGTACCACCGCGCCCTCATGGGGCATGAAGAAGTGCCCAGCGGCTGGACTGCCGAAATCAAACTGCAACCCCACAACCGCCCCAATCCAACAAGCTGGACTCAGCACCTGGGCATGGGGCAAGCCGAACCCACCTGGCAATGGACCTTGACCTTGACCTTGGGTCAACGGCACCAGCCCCATGACCGGATGGAGCCCAAGTGGCAAGTGGAACAGCTCATTGCCATCTCTCCGGCAGCCATGGTGAACAACCCATCGGCCTGGGCGCGGCAAATGCAAGCCGACCTGCAACAAGGCATGCGCCAGTGGGTCGCACAACTGGACAAACTCACCGAATGTGAGCCGGTGCAATTCCATGTTCGCCGCCAGGGCGGTAACACCTTGCAATTGCAAGCTGGACAGGGCAGCGGATTGCGCCCTGGCGACCGTGTCCTGCTCATGAACCCCAGCCATGTGCCCAGCCGCATGCTCGAAACCGGTGTCGCACAGCACCTGGCGCTGGCCGAAGTGGTCCGGGTCGGTCGGCACCGCACCGAGCTTCAACAACTGGCGGGTCCGGCACTGGCCAACCAAGGCCCATGGATGGCACTTCCCTTGTGAGCACCCTTCAGATGCACCAGGATTTCCCCATGCAATCTCACCCCATTGATCTCCACCGGCCGAGGGCCCAGTCAACCACGACGCGCAGTGCTTTGAGGTTTTTTTGGCCGTCGCTGGCCTTGGCCACAGGCCTGACCCTGACCCTGACTGGCCCTGCACCCGCGCGCGCTGCCGAGCCCTCGACCCACGCCACAGCGGCCCTGGCGACCTTGTTGGGACCCATGGGCCAGATCCAACAAATGGGCAATGCCCCTCCCACCCCCACGCTTCAGGCCATGGCCGCATCTGCGGCTTCGGCCTCGCCGGGACCCGCAGCGGGTGTCAAAGCCCGTGCCACCGTCACGGCTCAAAGGGGTGAAACCCTGGACCGACTGATCCGTCGAGCCTTGCCAGGCATGCCTTTGCACCCGGATTTATTGCGTCAAGCCTTCGTTCAGTTGAACCCTCAGGTTTTCCCCAAAGGCACCATGCACGCCATGCGCGCTGGCACTGCTTTGGTGGTACCGGGCAGCGAAGACCTGCTGGACTTGCTCAAAACACAGCACCCCGAATTCATGGCCCTGATGGTGGTCAAGAAAGATCTGCCAGTTTCTGCTGAAAGCGTTAAAGTCGACCAACGCCGATGGGTTCGTTTCCCTTGACACTTTGACAATCAACCAGGTCAGACCATGATCACCGGGGCTGAAACCGCCCACCTCACACAGAAGACCCCCACCATTTATCTGGAGGGGCGCTTGCCCCTGGTGGTGGAGCGCACTGCCGCCGATTTGGGTTTGCGCGACGGCCAAGTCATCCAAGCCATTGTCGAAGCCCGCCCCGAACGCCTTCGGCTGAACCTGCAAGACCCCCCTTGGCTGGGCAAGTTCATCGATTTGCCCAAAGAACTGCCCGCCGGTTTGCGGCTGGCCGCTGGCGACACCGCCTTGTTCAGGGTTCAACTCCAGGCCGATGGGTCCATTCTCTTGCGCCCCCTTCAGGCCCAGGCCCGAACCGCGCCTCTCCCCCAGGACACCCCTCTGCCCAACCGCACGCAACAGCTGGGCTTCAGGCCACCCGACATGGGGGCCTTGGCCCTGCTGCTGCGGCCTGGCTTTCTGGACACTTTGCTCAAAGGCCTGAACCCGGCCGCCCCCGAGTTGGCCGCGCTGCAGCACTGGCAGCGCTTGCGCCCTTCCATGGCCCAGCTCAGCCCCGAAAAACTCCAGCAACTGATGCAGCGCAGCGGCTGGATGACCGAAAACCTCTTGGCCAAAGGCGAAGGCGGCGGCCTGGTTGACCTCAAGTCCAGTCTGAGGCAATTCATGCGCTTGCTGCAAAGCACCAACGCCGAAGGCGCCGGGCGCATTCAGGACGCGATTGACGACATTGAATCGAGGCAACTCACCGCCAGCGAAACCCTCACCGGCCGCGAATGGGTGTTCTCGATGATGCTGCCATTTGTCGATGCCGAGCCCGTCGCCCTGCGTTTTGTTCGCAGCAGACGCCGACCTGGCGAAGAAAAAGCCCCCTTCATCATCCACCTGCACACCCGCAACCGGGACTTGGGCGAGGTGTGGCTGCAAACCCGCATCAGCGAACAAACCGAGGTGGACATGGTGATGTGGGCCTTGCGCGAAGACGTGGTCCATCGGGCCAAATCGCAGACGGCCAATTTAAGGGACGAGCTCGACAGCGCTGGCCTACAAATGACCCGGCTGTTGGTGATCCATGGGCCAGGCCCCTCCGATCCCCTGCCCTGGAGCCCGCCGGAAACCGGCAGTTTGCTGGATGTGCAGACATGAAGCCCCCCTTGAGAGAAGCGATTGCCCTCGAATACGGGCAAAGAAAAACCCCGGTGATCAGCGCCAAGGGTGAGGACGAGTTGGCCCAACGCATCATCGAAGAGGCCCAACGCCACGGGGTTTATGTGGCCGAAGACCCGCAATTGCTGGCCCTGCTGAGCCGGGTCGATCTGGACCAGGAAATCCCCCCCGAGCTCTACACCGCCGTGGCGGTCATCTTGTCCTGGGTTTACTGGCTCAAAGGCATGCGCCCCGGCGATGAAAAAAGGCCGTCATGACGGCCTGTATCTTTTTGGTTGGCACAAGGCCGATGTCTCAAGCGGCATAAAAAGAAACGCCACCCTGTCGACGAGAAACCTGACCCAAACGGTCATACAAATCAACGGAAGCCGCAGATTCCCCCTGCAAGGCCTGTAAAGCGCCCTTGACGGCTTGCAACTGCCGCTGCAAGAGCTGGATATTGCGCAGATGATCTTGCTTGCATTGCGCCAAAGCTGGCAACAACTCCAGCCATTCGGGGGGGGCAGGCGTGCGCTCAGCATACGATTGGGCGAGCAAGGCCAAACGCTCGAGCACCAAAGTTCTCTCTTGCTGCAATCCTTCAAAAGCCGCCATGTCTCGGGACTTCAAAGCCTCGAATTCCAGGCTCAACAACTGCGCCAGACGCTGCACGTCCTGCGGCGCGGACTCCAGCAAATCCTCAGCAGCCGCCGTGGGCGTGGCCAGTTCTGACGATGGCAGCGAGACACTCATGTCGGCATCAGCCCTTGATCATTTTTTCAATGGCCACAAAATTTTCGGCAATGCGTCGGGTGTCCATGGCGTACTGACCTTGCTGGATGGCCTGCTTGATGGCCTCCACCTTGGCGCGGTCAAACGAGGGCTCCTGCATGGCTTGTTGGGCCACTGCGCTCAATTTCACCTCGTCGGTCTGAGAAACCGCAGGGGCACTCACCTCGGAAGACGCATCGCTGGAGCGCTCCTGTGCCTTCGCGGCCGATGGGCGACTCGACGAATCCATTTGGGCGATCCGGCGGAAACTGGAGATGGGATCGGTCATGATGTTTCTCTTTTCTGGTCTCTCAACAAAGAGCTGAGACCTCGCTCACAGTCTGAATCGACAGCAGATTCTAGAACTTGAGAGAAAAAACGGTTTTTTTTCATGTCGGGGTGCCCGCTGCGTCTCAAAGGCCTTCGACTTTGTTGGGGCCGGTCACCGTGCCACTCAAAATTCGGCCGGATTCACGGTTTTTGAGCTTGACCTGCTCACCAAAACGGCCATCTTGCATCGCTTCCACCCGGGCCGAAATCTGAAAACCCTGGGTCTGACCGACCGACATCAGGACCAATTGGCCCCTTTTGACCAGCACCGTGGGTCTCAGATCCTGGGCTCTCAAGGGCGCATCGGCGCGAATATCTCGCACCAACTCGGCATGCATCACCTGGCTGACTTGCTCCAGCACATTGGGGGGCATGTTCAATGTATCGACCTCAACCTGCCGAACATGAGCCTCTGTCAAGATCATTCCGCGCTGCAAAGGCATGGCGGCCACCAACACAGAACGCTTTTCAGCTGGGGCTTTGGCTTCGGCTTGGGCCGCGGCTGCAGCGGAGGGTCGGCCACCTGGGCGCCCAGGCACCGAGACCCGGACATACAGCTGCCAGACCGGCTGCGCGCAGCGCACCCGGACGGTTTCGGTGCTCGAAAATGGCAAATCCATGGCCAAGGGCTTTTCACAAGGCCTGATTTGCAGGCGAGAGTCCAAGGGTGCCAACACCACGGCATCCGGCGCCACCGATTGTTCTTTGGCGACCCACTCGGTCACCGATTGATGCAGCACTTTGGCCGGCGACAAGCCTTTGGCTTGCGGCGCTGCCATGGCGACCGCCCCGCTCATCCACAACACAGCGCCCAGCCAAAGGCCCCTGAGGGCCATCTGGTCCAAGAGTCGGCACAGCATTTGCAAGCGGGTGTTCATCGGTGTGGAAGTTTTGACAGTGTTCATGATTTCCTTGTCATAAGCAAAAAAGAGACCAACCCTTGAATTCCCCTTGAAGTCGCCCACTGCATGAGCACCTCGCTGTCACCATTGCCCAGTCTGCAAGCCCTGACCGTCTCGGCCCCGATCGACGGCGGTGCCCTGCCGCCCCTGAACGGCAAAGCCCAGGATTTCCAACAGGTGCTGGCCACGGTGGCGCATCGCCCTTACAGCGTTCAGGTGCAAGAAGGCGACACCCTGATCGGTCTGGTCAAAGCCCACTACCGGCAAAACCAGCAAGACATCAGCGACAACGAAGCCATGCGGCTGGCCCACCAGGTGGCCGCGCGCAACCAGATCGACAACCCCGATCTGATTCTTCCCGGACAAATCATTGATTTTTCTGAGCTGCGCATGCCCCCCCTGGCACGATCGCAGGCCCCCGGACCCCTTGAGTTGAACCTGCGCAGCGCCCAACAAGTCTGGCAGCTGCAAAGTGACACCCCCGCCTCATTGACCGCCCATGCCTTGGCCAACCGGGCCTTGTCCTGGCCAGGCCCCTCCGCCCCACAGGGGCCTCATGGGGTTCTTGAGCGCACTTTGGCGCGCGCGGTCGCCAAAGGCTTTGTCCCGGCGAGCGAGCTCGCGGCCGTACGCGACAAAGTCATCGCCTTGGCCGAGCGTTACAACTTTCAGCCCGACGACTTTGCCCGCCTGACCCTGATGGAAAGCGGCGGCATGAACCCGCAAGCCAGCAACGGCAATTGCCACGGCATCATCCAGTTTTGTGATGGGGCCAACCGCGGTGCCGCTTCGGTGGGGTTCAAGGACAACCCCCGAGCCATTTTGGGCATGGGGTTGTTGCAGCAGCTGGACCTGGTGGACAAATACTTTGCCCAAGCGGGCCTGCGGGTCAAAGGCCCCCCCATCGGACTGGACGACCTGTACCTGACCGTGTTGACGCCAGCGGCGCGCCAAGAAACCCGCCCAGACGCGCCCTTGCCCATCGCTGGCCCCCAAGCCCGCTACCTGCATGTGGACCAAGACACCCGCGCGCCCATCACCCGCAACTCGATTTTGGCGGGCTTGCACCAATTGACCCAAGCCATGTTGCCAGGGCTCCCGTCGCTTCAGACAGGCCTGCCAGCCCCTCATGGCAAAGCCAGTGCCATGCGGCTTTACGACAACGTCGCCAAAGCTGCCACACAGACCCTGCGATGAGGCTCGGCAAAGTTTTGCCGCATCGAGTGGCCAGCGACGGCAAATTGCCGCTCATGGCGGCAAGCCCGACAGGCCTTAGCCCCAAAGAACTCATATAGAGCTGGCACATCTTTTGCTGCTATCGACCACAAACCGCAGAACTTGAGCGCCCTCGTCAAAACATTGACGCGGCGGCAGGAACGAACCGAACACCAGGAGTCGAGATGAATTTGTTGAACAACGCACTCGGCGTACACGAGAAAGCGCTGAAGCTCAAAAGCCAGCGCCTGGAAGTGCTGGCCCAAAACATCGCCAACGCCGACACGCCGAACTACAAAGCACGCGACATCGACTTCAAGTCGGTCATGAACGAAACCCTGCAACAAAGCACAGGCATGAAAGCCACAAGCCAGGGGCATTTTTCGGTGGGCCAAGGCCTGGACGCCGATGGCATGCGTTACCGCACCCCCTTCAACACCTCGTTCGACGGCAACACGGTGGAAATGAGCGTCGAACAAGCCCAGTACGGTAAAGCTGCTGCCGACTACCAAGCCACCCTCAACTTTCTGGAAAGCCGGGTCAGCGGCATCCGCAAAGCCCTGCGAGGAGACTGATCATGAGCATGGACAACATCTTCGGCATTGCCGGCACGGCCCTCAACGCCCAGTTGACCCGCATGAACGCCACGGCCTCCAACCTGGCCAACGCCGGCACCGTCGCGTCCACCGAAAAAGAGGCCTTCAGGGCCAAGCGACCCGTGTTCAAAGCCTTGGTCGATGCCCAGATGACGCACAACGGCGCCCCCTATGTGGGCGGCGTGAAGATCGACCGCATGGCCGATGACACCGCCATTCCCCGCCGCGTGTCCGACCCCAAAAACCCGCTGGCCGATGAAAACGGCTACGTCTACCAATCCAACGTGAGCGAAGTCACCGAAATGGTCGAAATGATGGCCGCGGCACGCTCTTACCAAAACAACGTTGAGGTGATCAACACGGCCCGTCAGCTCATGATGCGCACGCTGGACATCTCCAAGGCCTGATCCGAAAGCACCCCATGGCCACCGAAACAGTCACCTCCTCCAGCCTGCTCAAGAACGTCACGCGGTACGAAGACCTCAAGAACGCGCCGAAGAAAAGCAGCGAAGAAATGGGCAAGCAGGACTTCCTGACCTTGTTCACTGCCCAATTGCAAAACCAGAACCCGTTGGACCCTGTCAAAAACGAAGCCTTTGTGGCCCAGCTGGCGCAGTTCTCTCAGCTCGAAGCGCTGACCAATATGCAAGACTCGCTCGACAAGTTTGTCACCTCCATGTCCGGCGAACGCATGCTCAACAGCGCCTCCCTGATTGGCAAAAAAGTGGCCGTCACCGACACCCCCACTTTGCTGAGCACCGGCGGCAACATTTCCGGCAGCATCGACCTGCCTGAGGGCGCCAGCGGTGTGCAGGTCAATGTCGTCGACAGCCAAGGCCGATTGGTGCAAGAGCTAATCTCCGGCCCCCAATTGCCCGGCGCCATGCCCATTACCTGAGATGGCAAAGGCGCGGCCAACACGCCGGCCCCAGCGGGTTTGTACCGCCTGAGCGCCACCGCCGTGGTCAATGGCAAAACCAGCAACGTTCCCGTCAACACCTTGTCCACCGTGCGCGCCATCGCCACCAACCCGGCCGATGGCAGCGTGAGCGTCGAAGTCGATGGCGGCAAGACCGTGCTGCTCACCGACATCAAGCGGGTCGGCATCTGACCCCCGCCCCTCGCACCCGTCGTCACCCCTTACCTCTTTTTTCATCTGACACAACGCATCACAGGAGCCTTCCAGCATGTCGTTCTATACCTCGCTCACCGGATTGAACTCAGCCACCGCCCAGCTGGCCGTCACGTCCAACAACATCGCCAACGTGGGCACCTCGGGCTTCAAGCGCTCGCGGGCTGACTTTGGTGACATTTTCTCGACATCACCTCTGCAAAAATCCTCCAGCAACATCGGTCAGGGCGTTTCGCTCAAGCAGGTGAGCCAGGAATTCAGCCAGGGCAACATCTCCACCTCGGGCAACTCGCTGGACCTGGCCATCACGGGTGACGGCTTTTTCCCGCTCAAAACGCCCGACGGCTTGCAAGACATTTACACCCGCAACGGCTCGTTCACCTTGAACGACCAAAACAACGTGGTCAACTCCACCGGGCAACGTCTGATGGCCGCATCGGTCGACTCGTCCGGCAAAGCCGACTTGACCGACCTGAACGCCCTGACCATTCCTCCCAAAACGTCTGGTGAGGCGGTCGAAACCACCCAAATTCAGCTGGGCCTGAACTTGCCCGCCGACTCGGCCGTGATCACGGCCGACTTTGACCGCAGCAACCCCAGCACCTACAACAAAAGCACGGCCCTGACGGTGTACGACAGCGGCGGTAACGGCTACCTGGCCACGGTGTATTACGCCAAAACCCAGAACGCCAGCCAGGACCAAACGCCCCCCAGCTCCAAGTGGCAAACCTACTTTTTTGTGGGTGACACCCAGGTCAAACCCGCTTTGCAACAAGCCACCGACAAAGTGGGTGGCGCGCTGTTTGTCAACAAGTACGGCGATGTGCTGCCCAAGAGCGACCCCCGCGTGGTCCCCAGCTCCGGCACCACCGAAATGTATTCGCTGGACCAACTCACAGACATTCGCCGATCTTCGCCAGCCACGGCCATTGGCGGTGCATTGACAGCAGCCGGTTTTGCCAATGGGGCATTGGTCAACGCCACAAGCGGCACCTTGAGTTTCAGCATCAAAGTGGATGCCGCAGCAACCGCGCAAACCATCACCTACACCATGAAAGCCGGCGACCAGGACCCCGAAGTGCTGGCCCGTAACGTTGAAATTGCCATCAACAACGTGCTCGGATCACTGGCCGACACCCCGGACAACACGGCCACCGCCGACGTGAACGAATTCCGCAAAAACGCACGCTTTGGCATAACCGTTGCTTTTGACCCTGACACCACCAGGCTCTCCATCGCCTCGGGTACCACAGGTGACGGGTCCAGCATTGAGGTCGCCACTGCAAACGACAACGCCATCCGGGTGATGGGCTTGACTGGCACGGGCCTCAAAGTCGATGCCTCTCCCAACGACGCTCTGCGTGGCAAACCCAGCGAACCTGCAGTCTTGCGCGGCGAGACCATGACGATCAACACCACCAAGAGCATCAGCACCTCATCGTCCAATAAAGACTTCTTTGTGTCCGTCGATGGTTATGCCTTCAAGGTCGAACTGCCCTTCCCCACCTCTTTCACCAATATCGACAGTTTTGCCAAGGCCCTGCAAGACAGCATCAACAGCAAAACAGACCCTACCACTGGCCGCAAAGTCTCCGGTGTAACGGTCAGTTTCGACCCCAAGGCCAAACAATTTGTGTTCACAACGGGTACCACTGGTGAAAACTCAGCTATCCAGGTCACTGGCTCTGCCGATTGGGGATTGGCCAACACCGAAATGCAATTCGGCGCCACCAGTGAGTGGAAAAAATTGACCCAATTCACGGAAAACGGCGCACTGCAATTTGTTAAAAATGGCGTTCAAACCGAGGACGCTACAGGCTTATCCACCCAAACTGAATGGTGGCCTGTTTATTTGGACCGTGGCGAGCTCAGCTTTGACCTGACCGGTAAACCCATCTCGCCCCTAACCGGAATGCCCTTCGAAACCGCTTTCTTGGCTGGTGGTAAGGGTGCCCTGACCATGTCCATCGACTTCACCAAGTCCACCCAATACTCCAGCGCATTTGCCGTGTTGTCTCAGTCACAAGACGGTGCTCCTGAGGGCGAGTTGATGGGTCTGAACATCGGTGTCGACGGCTTAGTCAACGCCACCTACTCCAACGGCTCCCAGGTTTCACTGGGCAAGATCGTGCTGGCCAACTTCTCCAGTCCTTCCGGCCTGCGCCAGGTGGGTGATGCCAGCTACTTGGCCTCTGCCACATCGGGCGTGGCCAAAATCGGTGAAGCCGGTTCTGCCGGCTTCGGTTCAATCCGCGCCGGTGCCACCGAGCGCGCCAACGTGGACTTGACCCAAGAACTGGTGGACCTGATCACCGCACAGCGAAACTTCCAGGCCAACGCCAAGGCCATTGAAACCAGCTCCACCATGACCAGCGCCATCATCAACATCCGTTCTTGATGCGCTGAAACACACCTGATTGAACCGCAGAGTACAGCACCATGGACCGCCTTGTCTTCACCTCGAACGCCACCATCAAAGAGCAGGCAACGGCACGCCAGGTGCTGGTCAACGACCTGGCCAACGTGTCCACGGTGGGCTTCAAAAGCAGCTACGACTCTGCTTTGCAGTCGGTCAAAGTCGAGGGCCCGGGTTTTGACACCCGATTCCAAGCTCAAACCATTGCACGCGACCTGATCCGCATGGAACCTGGTCCGATTATGGCCACTGGCCGCCCCATGGACGTGGCCTTGGCAGGCAATGCGGTGCTGACCGTGCAGGCGCCCAATGGAGATTTGGCTTTCACGCGCCGGGGCGATCTGAAACTGAACATTCAAGGGCAACTGGAAAATGGTTCCGGCCACTTGGTGCTGGGCGAAGGTGGGCCCATCACCATCCCACCGGGACTGATGGTCAACATCAATCCGGACGGCAGCATTTATGCACGCGACCCGGCCCAGGTCGGACCTGCCGCCGATGTACTGATCGACCGCTTGCGCATGCGCGATGTCACCAATGTGAGTCTGGGTCGGCGCAGCGATGGTTTGTTCAAGGTGTCGGAAAAACCCGATGGCACAGACATTGCATTAGGGGATCAACTGCCCAAAGTGATTCCGCAAGCCCTCGAGGGGAGCAACGTCAGTGCCATTGAAGCCATGACACGCTTGATCGATCAATCCCGAAGTTTTGAAACCCAAATACGCATCATCAAGGAAATGAAAGGGCTCGACGAGTCCGGCGCTTCCATGATGAAAGCCGTTTAACACCTGACAGGAGAGCCCCATGGATGCCTCAATGTGGATTGCCAAGACCGGCCTGGATGCACAGCAAACGCGCATGTCGGTCATCTCGAACAACCTGGCTAACGTCAATACGACAGGATTCAAACGCGACCGCGCCAGCTTCGAAGACATGCTCTACCAGAATCTGCGTCAACCCGGAGCCCAGGTAAGCGCCGACGCCCAAGCCCCCACGGGCTTGATGCTCGGCACCGGCGTGCGCATCGTCGCCACCGAAAAAACCCATACCCAAGGCAGTTTGGTCACCACCAAGAACGCGCTCGATATGGCGGTGCAAGGTGATGGTTTTTTCCAGATTGCCCAGCCTGACGGCACGATAGCCTACTCGCGCGACGGCAGCTTCAAACTCTCGGCCACCGGTCAGTTGGTCACCGCCAACGGCGCGCCGTTGCAGCCAGCCATCGTCATCCCACCGAACGTGGCCAGCATCTCGATTGGCCAGGATGGCACGGTGTCTGTGGAAACCGCTGCCGGCGGGGGCGCACAGGTATTGGGTCAGATCCAAATTGCCCGCTTTCCCAACCCCGCAGGACTGCAAGCCGTTGGCCAAAACATGCTCAAGGAGACGACCGCAAGCGGCGCGCCCATTGTCTCGCAGCCTGGCCAAGCCGGCGCAGGCCAGCTCATGCAAGGCGCACTGGAGGCCTCCAACGTGAACGTCGTCGAGGAAATGGTCAACATGATCGAAACCCAACGTGCCTACGAAATCAACTCCAAAGCCATTTCTGCCGTGGACGGCATGCTGCGCTTCCTGAACAACAACATGTGAGCCCGTCATGACTGCACGCTTCGATTTCATCGTACGAGCCTCATGCCTGTGCTTGCTGGCTTTGGGCCTGAGCGGTTGTGCCACAGCGCCTGCCCCTTTGGCCCATTCACCCGAATTTGCTCCCGTCATGCCGGTGGTCATCGAAAAACCCCGCGTGGCTACGGGCGCTATCTACAACGGTCGGCACAGCGACAACTTTTTTGGCCGTAGCCGCAACTACCGTGTGGGTGACTTGATCACGGTGGTGCTCGACGAGTCGACCCGAGCAGGGCGTGAGCAAAAAGGATCCGTTTCGCGCGATTCCGAAAACAACGTCATCCCCAGCGGTCTGGTGCCCAAAATCCAGAGACTGCCAGGCAAAATTCTAGGTAGTAAATTCGAAGGTTCGATCAATGGCATCAATCTGAACGAATCAAGCATCAAAAGCAGCGGAGTGGGTACAGCCGGGCAAAGCGCCAGCCTGACAGGCGCAGTGTCGGTCACCGTGATCGAGGTGCTGGCCAACGGCAACCTGGTGGTACGCGGCGAAAAACAATTGGCCCTGACCGAAGGTACCGAGGTCATCCAGGTCAGCGGCATCATCCGCCCAGACGATGTATCGCCCAACAACATGGTGCAGTCGCGCCGCCTGGCCAATGCCCAGATTGCCTACCGTGGAACAGGCGACATGGCGGCTGTGGCCAAGACGGGCTGGGGCACCCGCGCCCTGCTGAGCCTCTGGCCCTTTTAACGCACTGACCCAGTCATCCAAAAATTCACCGACAACTCAACGGATCGGCCATGAAAATCACCCTCTTTGCCCTGGTCTTGCTGCTCGGCCTGAATGCCAGCGCCTGGGCTGATCGCATCAAGGACCTGGCCAGCGTGGCCGCAGGCCGCACCAACCAACTTATTGGTTACGGCCTGGTGGTGGGTTTGCAAGGCACAGGTGATGGGGCCGATGTGTCCTTCACCGCCCAAAGCATGAAGTCCATGCTCAGCCGCATGGGCGTGCGCCTGGATGGTCCATTGTCAGACTTTGAAAGAGGTGGCAGCGAAGGCAAGATCGACATCAAGAACGTGGCCGCCGTGATGGTGACCGCAGAACTGCCCCCATTCGCCAAACCAGGACAAAGAATTGACGTCAACGTCTCGGCCATTGTCAAGGCTTCCAACCTGCGCGGCGGCAATTTGCTGTTGACCAGCCTGCGCGGCGTGGACGGCGAAGTCTAT
>JACCEB010758342.1_pt1 | contig 16758 bp, 21 predicted proteins | sample 7454761 | NCBI WGS metagenome assembly JACCEB01 (sample SAMN15323454, study PRJNA562643) | freshwater metagenome | isolation source: river surface water | place: USA:Blue River Watershed | collected 2017-08-18 | reverse complement strand
TTAACTAAAGGAATCGAGGTTCGTTAAGCTCTCGACAGACCTCATCTAGTCCAAAGACCAGATAGCTGCCTGTTCCCGAAAACCGCCCGCTTTCTCGATCAAAAAATTCATCCCAAATTGTCAAAGAACTCCACTGCCTCTTCAGAAGAACTCGCGCCCTTCTGTTTCGTCAGCGCCGCTGTCGTTTGCGGTGTTCGCGACATGTAACGTGACCCCCGGTGCGCCGCAACAAGAAAATTCAAAATTTTTCAGAGTCACTTCTCTAGAAGCCCTCTAGGAGCCCCTTCGCGAACCTTGTTAAGGTTCTGTTAATTGAAAAAATAACGCCTGTAAAATCATTGAGTTCAACAAGGACACAGGCCGCGCCTTAACCTTGAAAAAGCGGGTCCTTGCGCGCTACCTTCTTTTCATAGGGAGCGAGGAGGATTTTTCAGGAATGGCCCATGGAGAATGGGCCAACCGAAGAGGTGGGCAATCCCTAACCCCCTTTGAAAAGGGCAAACCGGTCGAAAGGCCGGGACGCAAAGCCAACGGGGCTTCGAACTGTTCACCCCGACAGTTCATGCCAGCCGAGCTGCCAAAGGAGGAAACAGCCCCCAAGCGGGGCTCACAGCAGTTTCAAAGGGGGGTCCCCTACAAGACCCCCCTCTTCACCCCGAGGCCCGCGGAGCACAGGATCGCTCCCCGGGCCTCACCATTTTCTGTTATCCAACGTTCATGGAATCGCAGAAGCGCCCCCTCCTCATCACCGAGATTTTCCACAGCCTCCAAGGAGAAACCTCTTTGAGTGGCGAGCGCTTTGCTTTCATCCGTCTGACCGGATGCAATCTGCGCTGCACTTATTGCGATTCCGCGTACGCTTTCAAAGGGGGAGAAAAGCTATCGATCGAGGAGATTCTCGGAAGGATTGCGCCTTGGAAAGTTCGGCACGTTCTCCTCACGGGCGGAGAGCCTCTTCTTCAACGACCGATCGTTGATCTCTTAGACCGACTGAATCAGGAAAATTACACTGTCAGCATTGAAACTCACGGCGAAGTTCCGATCGATCGCGTAGTGGGGAAAGCCAGAATCATCTTGGATATCAAAACTCCTTCGAGCGGGATGCAGCGCGGGGGTTATCTCGAGAACGCCCCTCTCCTCGGTCCGCGCGATGAAGTGAAGTTCGTCATCGCTTCCCGCGAGGACTACTTCTGGGCCCGGGATCTCGTGCGTTCCCATTCCTGGAGGGCAGGAACCATTCTCTTCTCTGCAGCGGTTCCCGCCAAAGGAGCTCCCGGCACGATTCAGCCGGTCGAAGCGAGGTGGCTGGCCGAACGAATTCTCGAGGACCAGCTTTCCGTCCGGCTCCAAGTCCAACTCCACAAGTTACTCTGGGGAGCCGATCGCACCGGGGTCTAGAGAGAAGTCCCCTTCGATGACCGAACCCTGGGCATCTCAATGCGAAGTTGACAGAAAGGAGGGGGGCTTGTTACCGACAGCCTTCCTCGTCGAGATGGATCGCGGGGTGACGTGCCGGAATGGCTAACGGGACGGTTTGCAAAACCGTATTTTGTGAGTTCGATTCTCACCGTCACCTCCATCCCAACTGAAAATCAGGTGTGAAGCTCCAGCTGAACCCTGCTGACCGACGCGCGCTGAGACCAAAATGAAGGCAACCAGCCCAACCCCCCCGCTAAAAGTCGTCCTGATCCAGAACCAGGACGAGCTCGATCTTGCTCTGGCGATTCGCCATCAGGTCTTCGTTGTCGAGCAAAAAGTCGACCCCACCGAGGAGTACGACTCCTTTGATCCGCTCGAGGCTCACACTTCGCTATGCGCTCACTTCCTAGCGCGAATCGCGGAAAAAGCGGTCGGCACGGCGCGCCTGCGAAAAACCGAGAACGGCGTCAAGCTCGAGCGCTTTGCGGTTCTCCTCGAAGCACGCCAAAGCGGTGCCGGACGAGCACTGATTCAAGCGTGTCTTGAACACCTCCCCTCAGGCACTCGCCTCGTGTACCTGCACGCCCAAGAGCACGCCTTAGGATTTTACTCGAAAGCGGGATTTCAACCGGTAGGTGAACGCTTCTTCGAAGCCGGAATTCCGCACTTCAAAATGCAGCTCGAAATCGAACGCGCCTGAAGTTTTTCCCATTTCGAGCTGACCGGAGTCAGTGCAAACTGAGACTTCACGGAGCGCGAACGCCATGACTACTTTTGAAGGCATCATTTACGCATTGATTCACGGCATCAGCGAATTCATCCCGGTCGGAGCTCACGGTCACGAAATTCTTGCGAGCAAGGTCCTGGGCCTCAACTCTCCGAGCGCTGTTGGTGCGGGCGGCTTGGCGTTGGGCGCTGCACTCGCGCTCCTCATCGTGTTTCGACACGACTGGGCCAGTATGGTTTCATCCTTTCTGCAAATCCTCGTGTTTCGCAAATACCCGATGACCTTGGATGAACGGATGCCGTTTTTCCTCCTTCTGAGCTGCCTTCCCGCTGCAGCAGCGATGCGCGCCCTTGAGAGCCAAATCAGTCCGATCGTTTCCCATCCCATGGGAGCAACACTCGCTATCGCAGCAGGCGCTTTGCTCCTTTGGATTGGCGAGAGCTTGAGCCGAAGGACCAAGAACATCTACGACCTGAATATCGTGGACGCGGTTTTGGTTGCCTTCAGCCAGCTCGGAGTCCTCGTGCCCGGCCTCGGCCCACTCACTGCCACCCTGGCGCTCCTGCTATTGCGAAACTACCGACTTGAAGCCGCAGCCAAGTACGCTTTTTTCGCAGCTCTCCCGATGACGATTGTCACGGCTGTGCAGAACCTTCAAAGCATCGAACTGAGCGCACCCCAGGCTGACACGACAACCAGCTGGATCACACTTTCAGTGACCGTGGTCGTGACCGCGGTATTCGGAACTCTGACTCTCGGCGGCTTCATGCGCCAGATCCAACGCAAGGACCTCGGTGGCTACGTCGCCTACCGACTGGTCGCAGGGATTGCCCTCGCTGCATGGCTCCAACTGGGCTTCTCAAGCTAAGATTCGGCCTCAACGAAGCGATCGCACTCCGTCACTTGCACAACGGTCGATTGCGACCGCCTGCCTGAGGCCCCGCGCACCTAGGCGAAGACTTTTCGCTTACGCTTCTTTTTTCGCGCCGGAAGCGGCCGCTACCGTATCGACCATTTCCTTCAGCTCTTTGCCGACCTTAAAGAACGGCACACGCTTCGGGGGGACATGGACCACCTGACCCGTTTTCGGGTTGCGGCCCTGGTAGCTTCCGTAGCTGCGATTCACAAAGGAGCCAAAACCGCGAATCTCGATCCGGTCATCCTTCTTCAAAGCGTCCGACATCATGTCGAACACCAGATTGACCACCATCTCGGCTTGCTTGTGCTGAAGATGGGCCTTCTCTGCGATGACATTGATGAGATCTGCCTTGGTCATGGACAACAATGCTCCTTGATCCCTAACGCTACGGACAACCTCATGCTTTTGCAAGCATTTTCATTTCAGACCTGACGAACTTCCCGAACCCCGTTCAAGCTCCACAGGTCGAGGACGAATTTCTTCTGATCCGAGCGGTGGCCGCTGTACCGAAGCTTCAGCAAGCACGCACCATTCTGAGGGACTTGGTCAAATTCATTCAAAACCAGGTCGTTTCTCGACAAAAGGTCCGTGACCCGCATCCGAGCTTGCTCTTCGCGGTCGTCCACGAGGACCTCAGAAGCGAAACTCAAAGAGCGCCCGAGGATTCGGTCCTCAAACAAGTTGGCAGCAGTCAGGATCAGCACGCTGACCAACGAAACGGCGATCGCAACCCACCCGTAACCTGCCCCAATACAGACCCCAAGCGCTGCAACCACCCAAATCGTCGCTGCCGTAGTCAAACCCAAGATGGTGCCCCGAGCTTGAATGATGGCGCCGCCACCCAGAAAACCAATCCCCGAGACAATCTGAGCGGCAATTCGGCCCGGATCGCCCTCGCGTACCCCTGAGGCAGGATCATGAGCAATCAGCACGGAAAGCGAGGTGTAAAGCATCGCGCCCAAGCAGATCAGGATGTTCGTTTTCAGGCCTGCAGCCTTGTTTTTCAGCTCGCGCTCGATTCCCACCAGGCCCCCGCAAGCAATCGCTGCGAGAATCCTAGGAATGAAGAACTCGAGAAGCTCGTGAAACCCCCAATGACCGGCAAGCTGCCCCATCTTTTCAGTGTGGCAGACACCCGCGCGAGGATCAAGCCGCGGCAAGAAAAGTGGTGGAGCCACCAGGAATCGAACCTGGAACGGCCCTTTAGGAAAGGGCTGTTATATCCATTTAACTATGGCTCCACTGACAACGGCTCCAAGAACTTCGGGCCATCCGAACCGGAAAACCGTTCTGATGCGCGAGATAGACCCATTGATCTAACCCTACCGACGCGTGGAGGCAAGACGCGAGCGCGAACGAGACAGCACTACCGTGGGATCCAAAGGCAAAGCGCCTTGGCGCACCTCAAAATGCAGGTGCGGCCCGGTCGATCGGCCCGTTGAGCCAGACAGAGCAATTCTTTGCCCGCGACCCACTCGCTGCCCCTTTTTCACAAGCAGCCGAGAATTATGGGCATAGACCGTCGAAAGCCCGGAATCATGGCGAATGACGACCATTCTACCGTACCCGCCGATTCGCGAGTCAGCGTAAATGACCTGTCCTGCGGCAACGCTGCTCACAGGAGTTCCACTCGGAGCGCGCAGATCGATCCCCTCGTGAAAATCGCGTCCTCTTCGTCCGTAACGCGACGTGAGCGTCCATTCCTGCAGCGGCAAGACCCAAGAGGAGGCTTCTTTCTGAGCCGCAAGCGACCTTCCGGCAATCTGCTCGTGCTGCTTTCCGTGAGCTCGGTACCCTGCGCGATCTCGATAAGTATGAATCGAAGAGCAGCCCAGCCCGGCCGCAAGCAGGAGCGAAATTTGAAACAACATCCCCCTCAGGCGCTTCAAGTCATGCCCCCAGAGTCATCCTCATTTGGCAGGCCACACTTCGGAAAGCGCGACCAAGGTCGGCAAATCCGTGGAATCGAGCTTCACCGGCGTCAGCGAAGCAAAGCCCGCTTCGACTGCCACGCAGTCGGTCTCAGGCTCATCACGAAAACCACGGTACTTGCCCCCAACCCAAAAATAATCTCGTCCCCGGTGATCCTTCCGCCTCAGAACATTTCCGCTGTAATAACGGAATCCCTGACGTGCCAAACGAACTCCGCGAATGCGTGAGTAGGGCAGATCCGGAACATTCAAATTCAGCAGCGTGTGCTGAGGAAGCTCTCGGCTCCGCATTTTCTGAAAGACCTGTGCAGCCACTTTTGCAGCAGCAGCGTAGTTGCGATCTTCGTCCGCGCCCGCGTGTGCAAAGTCGATACAAAGACTCACCGCCATGGCTGGAATACCCAAGATCGAAGCCTCACGCGCTGCCGAGACAGTCCCCGAGTAGTAAACATCCTGCCCCAGATTGGCTCCACGGTTGATTCCTGAGATGACGAGATCGGGCATCTGTTTGAATACTTGGCGAATCCCTAGATAAACCGAATCGGCCGGCGATCCCGAGCAACCATGAAAGTGTTTTTCAATCGGTACGAGCCTCAATGGCTTATGCAAAGTCAAAGAGTGACCTGCCGTGCTCCACTCTTCCAACGGTGCAACGACTTCGACTTCCCCAAACTTTTTAAATGCGCGATAGAGAGCGCGAATTCCGGGAGCATGAATGCCGTCGTCATTGGAGATGAGGATCCTCATTCTTCCATTATACGGGGATCAGAATGAGAACCAAGACGAGAAGACCCGACACTCTCGCGCGGGCAATTTCTGCAGCAACCACGCCTCGCGTCAAAGCCTCAACAGATCTTCGATCACAGGATATTCAAAGTAAAAGCGAATCTCTCAGGCTCGCTTCGGCCTCGAGTTTTCGATTTCGAGCTTCGCCTTCTGGAGTGTTCACACTGGTGTAGACACTTCGGTGCCCTAATGCTTCCAAGCGTCCGCAGGCGGCCACCAAGATCGAGTGTCCAAGAAGCACAGCGCCCAACGTCGATAGCGGTCCAGCTTGGACGCCTGGAATCACTTCCACACAGGCATCGCCAATGCGTCCGCCCAGATCGATCGTCTCATCACAGACCTCAAACAACCGTTTGCCGGAAGGATGGCGCGACTGAACCGCCGAACTATGAACCCGACTGGTCCACGCCACCGTATGCATCCCCAGGGCCTTGGCTTCCAGCGCGAGATCAATCGCAGCTCCGTTGATTCCGCTCTGCGACATCAGCCACAGCATCTCGCCTTTTCTGGGAGCCGCGCGGCGAAGCAACGCAGAAGTGAGACCACTCATTCTCTCCAAAACTCGAACGACGGGAGGACCTGCTTGCGGCATCAGGAAATCAGCAACCACAGGAACGACAAAAGAAGCCCCTCCAGCACGGTGATAGAGTTCGAGCGGAAGAAGCGCAGAATGCCCGCTCCCAAACACGAAGAGCGAGCGTCCAGCCTGAACGTCTTTCACCAAACGCCCCACCAAGGACTCCATTACGGGGCGATTCAACTCCACCAAACCTTGAAGATGAGGGATCGCGACTTCCGAGTATGCAGAGACATCTAAGCCCGCCCCTCCGGGAACTTCGCGAGCAGAGGTCTTCCGTGCTGAAGCCGCCCGGACTTTTTTCTTCGGTTTTTGCTTCTTCTTTGCTGCCACGTCATGCCCCCTCAATGAAACCATCACTCACCGTGCACCAGGGCCAAAATTCCCAAGTCCGCCAAACCCCGAGCCTGTCAGATTCAACGCCAAATCGATTCCAAAATCAAAGCAGAAGCCGGGCGCCCGATCGCAAACTCGTCGACTGGCGGCAAACTCAAGACTCCAGCAGCGTGACGGACTCTGAAACCGAAGTGAGGAATCGAGCGCCAGCCAACGACCCGAAATAAAATCTCTCGAAAGCGCCAAGCGCGGCATCACGTAGTCATTCAGCGACCAAGTGACATTCCCAGTCAGGTTCGAGGTCCGCGAGGTCAAGGCAGATCGCGAGTAGCCGACGCCCAAACTGCGATCAAAAGCGAGGATCTGCTGATGCATGGAGCGATCAACAATGAACGAAAGGGAGGAGGAGAGCAGGTGACGATCCAGGCCTGGCCCGATTGGAGCATAAGGCACGTAGGTGTAGGCATTCTGAGCGTTCCACCGGTCGAACTCGAAATTCAGCGCGGAGAAAAAGCGCGAAAGCGGCTCACGATCTTCTGGATTTTTACTGAGTTCTCGGAAGTTGAAGGCTTGCCCCGCCTTCAACTCGGCCGAGTTTTGATAGCGGACCTCGCCGTCCGATTCACGCCGACGAATCAGCTGAGTGCTGAAGCCGTAAGATAATGCGTCACCTTCGGGCAAAAAGTAGTTCGTGCTCGTTCGACTACTATCGAGCGGAACGACGTCGAAGTTGTCAAAATTGTAACCCGAAAAGCCGTTGGTTCTCGCGTAGTCCATCTGACGAAGGAAAGGGTGTTTGACTCCAGCGACACTTCCCGACTCGTTCACCCAAGGGATCCGAGAGTAACTCAGAATGGGGCGAATCACGTGCTTCACGCGTGGAGCACCTGGGTCGTCAGTCTCGTAGATTCGCTCAAGCTGGGTGGAAAGATCCATTCTCAGCTTCAGGTAGCCGCGAGTCAGCCCAGGCAGGTTGTCCTGAAAGTCGTAGTGGTAACCGGAATACTCAGCTGCCGGAACGAATTGAAAAATATCCCACGGCCGAAGCGTCGTGTAGACGCGAGGAGAGAAGGCGACTCGCGTCGTCTTCCGAATGGGGTCGATCCCTGCGCGAAAAGGCTCTGAAGGACTTGACGCGGGAATGAAAAGATCCTGATCAAACCCAGGCCCGGCACGATCAAATCGCGTCATCCCCAGTGTCAATCCTGCAGCCAAGCGAGACCCAAACAGGGGCCGATCATTCGTCGTGATCGTCGCCGAGGGATAAACTTGAACGAGTCCGGCATCGAAATTACGAGGATCCGGATTGAGAAGGTTTCGAGTCCTCCGCACCTGCACGTGACTCGAAACATGGTCTGAGGCCCCGGACAACACCAAGTCCGAGCTAATGTAGGCCTCTCCAGCTCCCGCGATGTCACCCACCTGATCGGGGTAGCGGTTATCGCTGGACTCTCGGATTCGAAGCTTCTGAGTAATTCCACCGGGGAGCTCTTGAATCTGCGCAACGTCGAGAGCCCATCGAGTCCGCGTCGGGAGAGTGTCGAGCGCGTTGTACTCGGCAATATCTTTGACGTAATTTTCGAAGATCGTGTCTTTCAAAAAATAGAAATTGAACTGACCACCACTCAAACCGCTCAAGCGATAACGAAACTCGCTTTCCGCGCGAACCCCTCGCCCGCCATAGCGCCCTAGGCCCAGAGTCGCGTCCATGCTTCTCGAAATGGCCCAAAAATAGGGCTGCACGAAGCGAAAGCCATCGATCGTAAATCCGAACTTCGGAAACAAAAGGCCCGATTGACGCCGGGTTTTCAGCGGAACCACCAAGTACGGCATCCAGAGAACCGGAGCATCGCTGATTTTCGCGATCACATTCTTCATGTGAGCGTAGCCATCAAACTCCAGGTCCACATCATTCGCCGTGAGCGTCCAACTCCCCGGGCAATCCCGGCAGGTCGTATAAGCTCCTCGCTCGGTTCGAAACTGACGAGCACCCAACTTCTCAATGCGTCCGCCTGTCAAAGTGAAGCGATCACTTGAGACTCGGCCGCCCAGAATCACTCCGGCCCGAGTATCCAGATCGAAGTGCATCTCATCGCCTTCAATCCGAGTCTCTGGCGACAAATAACGGCAAGTGCCGCGAGCATCAATTTTCCGCTCTTTCAGATCGATGACGATTTCGTCGGCCGTGAGGGTCTCTCCTGGCTGACGAACCACCCCATGCCCCGTCAGAAAGACTTTTCCGGTTTTTCGGTCCCAAACCGTCTTGTCCGACGACCAGTGCATCGGATTCCCGGCAGAACCTCCAGACTCCTGAGATCTAGCCGATCGAGCGCCCCCAGCCAGGACCACCGCGAGGCATCCGACCGCCAGGAGGAACCGCCCGAAAGCACCTCTCAAATCAGACGCCTTTCGGAAACTGGCAGGTGTTCCGGCCTAAGCGCAGCAACCATTGACGAAGGACACCCGCGAGCTCTTTCCGAGGCACCACTTGGTCCAGGAAGCCATGCTTCACGAGAAATTCGGAGCGCTGGAATCCTGGAGGTAGTTTTTGGCGAATCGTTTGCTCGATCACTCGTGGTCCCGCAAAGCCGATCAGCGCCTTGGGCTCGGCCAAAATCACATCGCCCAACATGGCAAAAGAAGCAGCGACGCCTCCGGTGGTCGGATCCGTCAGAATCGAGATATAGGGAAGTCCCTCCTCGCGCATCCGGTGAATCAGGCCGCTGGTCTTCGCCATTTGCATTAACGAAAGAATGCCCTCTTGCATCCGGGCGCCCCCGCTCGCAGAAACGACTACTGCAGGCAATCGATCTTTGAGAGCGCCCTCAAAAACGCGGGCCACTTTTTCGCCCACGACCACGCCCATGCTTCCGCCCATGAATTTGAACTCGAAAACTCCGAGATGGTAGGGCACGCCGCCAAGCCGGGTCTTTCCGACCACGAAAGCATCGCGCATCCCAGTGGAGCCGGCCGCAGACCGCAAGCGTTCGCGGTAAGGCTTCACATCATCGAATTCGAGAGGATCGGTCGATACGAGATCCTCAGCGTATTCATCAAAGGCCCCATCGTCCGACAAAAGCGCGATTCGCTCGGCCGCAGTCATGCGGAAATGGTGGGAACATTCAGGACAAACCTGAAGATGATCTTTGAGGACTTTCGATTGCAGGATTTCCCCACAATTTACGCACTTCACCCACAAGCCTTCAGGGACTTTGGAGGTACGTTGGGCCACCTGACTCTTAAAACGAGGAGTCTTTAGATCGTCAAACCAAGCCATAAGGGTTGAGAGAGACCCTAACAGGCTCGACCGACGAGATCAATCGCCCGCTGCGTATCGACTCCCCTTCGTCCGCTGCCCCATTTTTTCATTCTCAAACGCCTGACAAAAGGCATCGACCACCCGGGGATCAAACTGGGTTCCCCGGTTTTGGACGATTTCATCCCGAGCCGCCCCCGGATCCATGCCTTTTCGGTAGGGACGGGTGCTGACCATGGCGTCGTAGGCGTCGGCGACCGCCACTATGCGGGCCATGAACGGGATTTCCTCACCTCGAAGCCCCAAGGGATAGCCTTTTCCGTCCCACCGTTCGTGGTGAAAGCGCATCGCTCCGAGAACGTCTTTGAGCGACTCCACGCGCCCCAGAATGGAATGCCCGAGTTCCGGGTGTCGCTTCATGACTTTCCATTCAGCTTCATCAAGAGGAGCGGCCTTTCGAAGAATGCTGTCATCGATCCCGATCTTCCCCACATCGTGCAGGAGCGCTCCTAAGCGCAGCCGTTCGACTTGCTCTTGATTCAAAGGCAAGTACTTCGCGATACACAGGGCGAAGTGAACCACCCGCTTCGTATGCCCCCCCGTGTAGGAATCCTTCTTCTCGATCGACTCGGCCAGCGCTTCGACGGTGTCGTAAAAACTGCCGCGAAGATCTTGATAGAGACGTGAATTATCGAGAGCGATCGCTACCTGGTGCCCTAAACTTTCCAGCAGATCGGCATCTTCGGGCTCAAAACCTGCGCCTACGGGTCGCTTATTGATTGCTTCCAGAACCCCGACTACGCGGCCTCGCGCATAAAGCGGAACCGCAATGAGGTTCCTCGTTTTGAATCCACCCGTCAGTTCTCCCGATCGTGCGAAGTGGCGTGGATCGCGTTCAGCGTCAGCTACCACCACTCGCTCGCCACTCATCGCAACTCGGCCTGCAACCGAGCGGTCATCGATGGGTAACCGCGCTGTCTCGACCAAAATTTTTCCCGCCTGACCCAAAGCCGTGTGCCAGAAAAGCTCTGCACGCTCGAAATCAATCAAGAGCACGGAAGCAGTCTCACAACTGAGCAATCGGCAAGTCGCTTCGAGTGCTCGCTGCTCGACTTCACGAAGATCGAGACTGGAATTCAAAAGTCCCGAAAAGCGCGACAACTCCTCGAGCTGCTGAACTTTTCTTTGAGTCAGAACCGTCACTCGGCGGATCTCTTGCTGAAGCGCCAGGATCTCGACCTGCAGTTCTTTGAGGCGCGCCTTTTTTGGCGCGTCTTCAGGCTTTCCTGATTCTTTTTTCCAGCGCACCATTCCTGATGGCGAAGCTCTTCGGGATCGTGTTTCCGGCATCCTGCCCTCTTCCCGACAGCTTCCGGAAAAATGCCTCAGTGAAAGGTCATCCTAACCCCACCGAGGCCCACGAGAGCTATCTTGTCTCCCAAGAATCCTTCCATGGATTCTTTCCACAACCACACCATTGAGTCTACGGGGCTTGCCGAATCGGTCAACCCCCCTGCCAACGATTTTAGTCCTTTTTCTGTCCAGCGCGTTTGAGCGCATTTTCGTACGTTTGTTTACGAGAAACGCCGAAGGCCTGAGCGACGCGCTTGGAGGCCTCAGATACTGAAACCCCTACTTGAAGAAGCAGCTCCAAAGCCTTGTCCCAGTTGGCACTTTCGGAAGATCCACCGGCTTCAGACTCTGCACTGGAAAGATCCCCGGGACGTGAAAAACGAAGCACAAAGCACCACTCGCCTCGGGCTCCTTGTTCGGCAATTTCTGCCTCGACCTGCTGCGCAACAACCGAAATCGTTCCACTAAAAAGCTTCTCGTGGCGCTTAGTCAGCTCCTTTCCAACGACTGCGCGCACGGAACCAGCGGAATGCTCGGCGATTTTTCCGAGCGTCGCGACGATTCGCTCGGGGCTTTCAAACCAAGCCACGACCGAGACGCCCTCCATTCGGGAAGCTGCTTTGATTTCCGCCGCTTGGTCGGCATTCCCTCGCGGAAAAAATCCGCGAAATGCGAAAGGAACTTCGCTAAAACCCGAAACCGAGAGCAGCGCCGCCACGGCAGAGGGACCGGGAACCGGACTCACTGGAATGTCTGCCGCCTGAAGACGCGCCACCAAAGCGGCGATCGGATCACTGACCCCAGGAGTCCCAGCGTCACTCACATAAACGCAGCGACGAGAGGCTTGAACCCACTCAGCTGCCCGGTCCAGATCCCGCGTCGTGGCGTGAGCATCTAGGCGCTCGAGCCGAGGGGCGCGGAGCCCCTGTGAAGTGAGGAGTTGGCGAGTCCGACGCGTGTCCTCGCAGAAGATAATCTCGGCCTGAGCGAGCGTGGAGAGGGCTCGCGGGGAAAGATCGCCCAGATTGCCGATCGGTGTCGCCACCACCCGAAGGCCTGACCACTCTTCTTCCCGGGAACTCGCGCCCAGGGGGCTTTCCGGCACTTCCTGCCCCGGCAAATCGTGCCTCTTCCTGTCTTCCATCTGGAGAAACATACTACGAATCAAGGTCGAGGAGGACTGAAGAGCATGGCGATCAAGACGGAGATCAGGAAAATCGGTGACACGATGGTAGTCAGCATGGGCGGTAAGCTGAACTACGAGATCCAGGAGCCTTTGCGTGAAAACCTGCACAAGCTGGCCAACCAGGCCCATACCGACCAAGTCCCCAAAAAAATTATTTTGAACCTCCAGGAGCTCGAATTCGTAGGTTCGAGCGGAATTTCAAACTTCGTGCAGACGCTGCGCGACTTCACCGAGTCGGCGCCCATCAAGCCCCGCTACTGCAACGTGAAGAGCGAGTTTCGCCGCATGATGCAGGCCCTGGACGACAACCAGATGTTTGAGTTCCACGACAACGAAGAGCGCGCTCGCCGAAGCTTCGATCAGTGATTCCTCCGCCTGCCTGTGGGTGGGCGCCTGGGGCGTTCTTCCTTTCGGAAGGACGCCCTATTTTTTTGCCCTCATCCGGACCCCGGATCCACGTTCTGAAACCAAGACCAAGTTTGTCCGTCCCAAAAAAGAAGATCGATCCTCATGGTTCGCGCTTTGCCCTGATATTGGAGCAAGAAAGCCTCGGTCGCTCGCCTCAAGCTCTGCAGTTTTTGAAAATCGATGACTTCGAGGTGAGTTTGCCAGGCGCCCTCCCCACGTCCTCGCACCTCGACGATAACAAGCTCCAACTGCAAATCTAAGCCCATCTCCACCACCAGATCGAGTTCTCCTCGACGGGCATAGAAATTTTTCGCGATCAATCGACAGGGGATTTCAGCCTCTTTCTGCTTCTGTTCGAGCCAGAGCCAAGCCTGCTCTTCCAGCTTTTGACCAAAATGCCTGCGCTCAGACGGCTTCATTCCTGACACGCGTGCCGCTCCTTTCAGATTCGTACGGAATGATTCCGTAGGCAGGCGGGCCGATGCAAAGAAAACGCCCGGAGCAAAAAAACGACTGACTCAAACGCCCAGCGTGAGCTGAGCGACGGGACCGAAAGATTGGCGATGCCAAACCGTCGGTCCGAGCCTGCGAAGCGCTTCAAGGTGTGCAGGAGTGCCGTATCCCTTATGAGTCCCGAACCCATACCCCGGCCACTCGCGCTCGAGCTCCACGAGCTGACGATCGCGTTCGACTTTGGCAAGAATCGAAGCACACGCAATCGACACCGATTTGGAATCGCCCTTCACTACGGCGGTTCCAAAGTGCCGCCAAGCTTTTGGAACATGATTCCCGTCGATCAAAAGATGTTCAGGCTGAAGCGCGAGCCCGCGCCAGGCGCGCTCCATCGCCAGAAAAGATGCGTGAAAAATATTGATTCGGTCAATTTCCTCGACCGAAGCTTGAGCCACCGAATAAGCACGCGCCCAAGACTGAATCTGCGGAACCAGCCATTCGCGGCGCTCAGCGCTGAGCGCTTTGGAGTCCGTCACCCACGCCATCCACTCCGGGCGATTTTCCGGAACAGGATCCCATTCGCCGGGAATCACGGCTGCGGCCACCACCGGGCCTGCTAGGCAGCCCCGACCCACCTCATCGCAACCAGCGACGAGGCGAGTGGGGTGTCCTGCTTGGGCTTCGAAGGAGAAATCCGGGGGCGGGGTTTTTCTCGCCATCTTTCCGGATTCCCCCTTCGAATGATCGTGAGATCAGCCCTGTTTCTTGCCGGCCTTGGCGGCATCGCGCATCGCGGCTGCAGCCTGGGTCTCGACTTCGCGCTCGATCTTGGCAGCTTTGCCTTCGAGTCCGCGCAGGTAGTACAACTTCGCGCGACGGACTTTACCGGACTGAGCCACTTCAAGCTTCGCCACTTTCGGGGAAGACTCGAGGAAGATTCGCTCGACGCCCACACCGTGGGAAATCTTACGAACGGTGAAGGACTTCGAAGCGCCGCGATTGCCTTTCGCGATCACGACCCCTTCGTAAACCTGAACGCGTTCCTTTTCGCCTTCTTTAATGCGGACGTGCACGCGGACGGTGTCGCCGGGGAAGTATTCAGGGAAATCGGTGCGGAGTTGAGAATTCTCAACCAACGCCATTTTTTCTGCGAGGCCTTTCAGGTTTTGGGGCTGAACGCCTTTGGAAGCTTTCTTTGCTTTGATGACTCTTTTTGCCATGACGGAATAATCCTGTCGTTACGGGTGTCACATCTGGTCGTTTGACACCTGAAGTTCCGAAAAACATCAGGCCGGTTATTTGCCCAAAAGCCGGTCGAGAATAATCGCGACCGCCGATCGAACCGAGAGGTGGTTATACCCCTCTTCGCCTTCAGGCCCGTGCACCGGGACCAGTCTCCGGTGCACCTCGGGATAGAAGGCCTCCGAAACTCCCCATCCGGTTCCAAACACGACGAGTGCCGGTTTTTTTCGGGCGGGATCAGTCAGTTCGTTGCGATACTCCGCGTAGCTGACTGAATTCGGAGCGGGCCTTGCATCCGTGAGAACCACTTCGGGTTCTTCGCCATGTTCAGCCCGGATGGAGCTTTTGATCTCGTCGAAAGTTCGAACGAGACGGACCAGGGAAAGCGCCTCAAACCGGTCCGGATGGTAGGCTTGGGATTCGGAGCTGCGCCAATGGCGGAGAATCCGGCCAACCACCTCATGCTGCATTTCGATCGGAGTGAGGATGAAGTATCCCTTCATTCCGAAAGTCCGGGCCGACCGAGCGATATCGTGGATATCGAGGTTGGTGACCGCCGTGGTAATTGGCTCCCCTTTCCGATTCGTCATCGGATAATGCAAAAGCGCAATGTACACCGGTGCAGACACGAGGTGCTTCGGATAGCATTCCAGGCGGCCTCACGGCAAGGAGGAAACCCTGAAAATACGCGCCTATCGGCCCTTTCGGGAGGGTTTGGGCGCTTTCACTTCTTCAGGCACGCGATCCCAAAGATCAGGGCGCTTGCGCTGCGTCCTTTCCCGACGCTGCTCGGCCCGCCAAGCTTCGATTTTGGGATGGTTTCCGCTGAGAAGCACTTCGGGGACCCCCTGCCCCTGCCATTCGCGCGGCCGAGTGTATTGAGGGTATTTCAGAAGCCCGGCCTCAAGGCTATCCTCTGAAAGCGAACGCTCATTTCCAACCGTGCCAGGCAAGAGTCGCGTCACCGCGTCGGCCAGCACCAAAGCGGGAAGCTCCCCGCCGGTCAAAACGTAGTCCCCGATCGAGACTTCCGCGTCCACACATTGATCGATGAATCGCTCATCCACGCCCTCGTAATGGCCGCAAATCACGACGATTTTCGTGTAATTTTGAGCCAATTCTTTCGCCCACTCTTGAGTGAGGGGCCGCCCCTGGGGCGACGTCAAAAGCGTAATGGCTTTCGGACTTTTCTTGGGAAGGGCCTCTTTCCAGGCCGCATGGAGGACATCTGCTTTCAGGAGCATGCCTTCGCCGCCACCGTAAGGAGTGTCATCGACCGTCCGGTGACGGTCGGTTGCAAAGTCGCGGAGCTGAATGAGCCGATACTCAACACGACGGGCTTCTTGAGCCTTCCCGAGAAGACTCGCTCCAAGCACTCCCGAAAACATTTCGGGGAAGAGCGTGATGAAATCAAAAACCAAGCGCTTTTTCGGCTTGGGCTTACTCGATGATTTCGAGGACGGTGCGTTTCCGGAGCTTCGTGGATGCGCCATTAAGAACCGTCCGAACGGCTCGAGCCGTGCGGCCCTGCTTACCGATGATTTTGCCCAGGTCTTCCTTGGCCACCTTGAGCTCAATCACGGTCGTGTTTTCGCCTTCGATCTCATTGATCTCCACTTTTTCAGGGAAATCCACGAGAGCTTTAGCCATTTTTTCGATCAGAGTCGAAAGCTCACCGATCGGTTTGCCTGCGCCTTGCGATCCTTCACCTTGCGCCATGCTTCGATCTCTCCTCCGCTTAAGGGTCCTGCCTGGACCCTCGTTCAAACTGAACCGAGACCATCGCGACCCGCTCATCCGAGAACGGGGACCAAACTCACTTCTTCTGAATCTGCTCGCCGAACCGACGAGACAGATCAAGAATTAGTTTGCGAGGGTTTTCAGGAGTTGTCCAATCGTTTTAGTGGGCTGAGCGCCTTTGGCAAGCCAAGCGCGCACTTTGTCAGCGTCCCACTTCACCTTCTCGGCGGTTGCTTTTGCCTTCGGGAAGTAGTGACCCAACTTCTCGATGTAAGCACCATCGCGCTTGCTAGCGCTATCGACGGCAACGATGAGGTACTGGGGGTTTTTCTTGGCGCCTTGGCGCGACAAACGAATCGAAACGGCCATAATTCCTTCGAATTCCTTTCAATCTCGGACGAAACAAAAGAGTTTCGAACGGTTAG
>JACCEB011104687.1_pt1 | contig 16774 bp, 16 predicted proteins | sample 7454761 | NCBI WGS metagenome assembly JACCEB01 (sample SAMN15323454, study PRJNA562643) | freshwater metagenome | isolation source: river surface water | place: USA:Blue River Watershed | collected 2017-08-18 | reverse complement strand
TTTATTGAAAGGAAGTTTACACAGGAAGCTCCGACACCGTGAAGACCACCAGATGCTTCGTACCCAGATCCATCATCACCAAACTTACCACCAGCGTGAAGCTCGGTAAGTACGATTTCAAGAGTTGAACGCTTTTTTGGATCTTCTTGCTTTACTGCTACAGGAATGCCACGACCATTATCAATTACAGTAAGAGTGCGATTATCTTTTGAAACAATTACATCAATCTTTGAACAATGGCCAGCCATATGCTCATCAACAGAGTTGTCCAAAATTTCCCAAACAAGGTGGTGAAGTCCCTTTTTGCCAGTGTCACCAATATACATAGCAGGACGTGTACGTACTGCTTCCTGGCTCTCCAAAATCTGAATGGAGTTTTCGTTGTATTGATTTGCCATTTGCTTTCCTTCGATTTATTCCGAATACAGGCATAAAAAAATGCTGTGATTTATATTACCACAGCATTATACCGAAAACAAGCGAATTTGGCTATTTTCTACAGGATACGATCCGCTACACTATACAAACCTAATAAATCCAAATTTTGTGCTAATTTGACCATATTATCAAGTTTTCTTGAAGCCATACCAGGCATTCCACCACCAGGAGCTCCACCGCCTTGCTCTTTTCCTTTGTTTTTTGCAAATCCAAACGATAAGAATTTTACTGCGTTTGCCATATCATCAAGGGAAATTTCAAGATCATTCAAATTTTGACCCTCAGGTAATCTTTCCCATCTAGTTTTGTCAGTAGCTTTAATTTCTTCTTCAGTGGCTTCTTCAGAATCTTTTCTCTTACCACGCTTTTCTTCATCCACGCCACCGTCTTCAGTTCCACCATATTGAATCCAGACATCATTAGCAATACCTTGTTCATTGTCTTCAAGTTGCTCTAATAATCTTTTTTCAATTTCAGAATCTGCTAAGATCAAACCTAAATTAGCTAAAGGAACTAGAATGTTCTTTTGCCCTGATGATGGAGGAGCAGGAGCTGGCATAGCCATAGGAGCAGCTGGCATACCCATCCCAGCCATAGGATCCATTGGTGGCATTTGTGCTAATTTTACGTATTTCATATTATCTAATTGGAGCTGAAATAAAGTCTGAACGATGTCTGCCTCTTCCAGGTGTGTTAAAGGCTTCTGATGTTTGTTGTGCATTTTCTAATTTAGTTTCAGAATCTGGTTCATCATCTTCTTCAAAAGAGAATGTATCTTCAATTACATCTGGATTCAATATATCCATTTGTCCCCAGCTTGGCTTGGTTGTATTTGCAACTCTTCTGATTAATTGTGTATGCGAAAGTCCTCTACCATCAAAAATCTCATCGCCTTCACTGTCCCAGGAAGATAAAGTAGACATTGCAACTAAGATTGCATCAGTCATTTGAGATTCAACAACTCTGCCATCAGTTTTAGCAAAACGTCTTGCAGTAAATTTTTTAGAAATATTTGCTGATGCTAAGGCAATGATCTTCGCTTGCTCTTCGTGTGAGTGAACGTCTGGTGCAATATCTTCTAAAAGTGTATGTAGCTGGGACTCTAAATTTTGCATATTTTATCTCTCTTGATAAATTGTTAATACTATATTTTAAATTAGACTGGGGTTATACCTTTACTAATCTTTCGCTATAATGTATTCTACTTTGAATTTCATATTTCTTACCTGCCCATTGGAGGTAATATTGTTAGTAGAAAGTACAGTGGAACTAGGTGTTTTTACAGCAATGCCAAAACTTTTACTTTTAGCTGTTTGATCTATACCCAATTTAGCTCCACCTAAATAGACAGAATTATCATAACCGGAAAGTAGTTTTTGCCAAGTTTCTGGTGATGAATTATACAATTGATAATTTGCAGTATCAATCCAATCAATGTTATCAGTACCCAAAATGTATGCTGTAGTTTGAGTATTTGTGATAGTTCTTGGTGTAGGTAATTTTATTCTGAAATTTTTATCAGCATTAGTTGTTCCATAACCAACTTGTATTGAAAGTTGTGGTAATAATTCACTGTTTGCATCTAAATCAGTTGATCTTGTCCAAACATTTGAAGACCCAATTGAAGAAACGACATATACACCATTTTTAGTTTTATCAGTTTGGTTCTTTACTAATACTCTGTCATATTTTTGTAATATGACATCATCTACTTTGCTTGGTGGATTAGATAAAGATATTTCTCCAACAGTTGCCACTTTAGCATTTGTAAGATATGAGTTTGTATTAACTTTCGTCCAGAAAATATTTGTTGAATCAATAGCAGGAGTCAAACTCTCATCATACACCAAAGCATACACGCCACTATTTGCTGTACCGCTAAGGACATTTACCCTTTGATTTACAGATATTTCAGAAGAACTATCTAAGGCTTCGTGTCTGTTTAGATAATTTAAGATTAATTCATCAATAGAATAAATTCCATTTTGTAATTTGTCTGTTTGATCCTTAACTAATAATCTGTCGCCTTTTTGTGATCCAGGGATGTTTAAGTTAGAATTTAATGTTAAATTTGTTGTGCTAGCAAACGAACAATTGGTGAAGTTTGGAATCAATCCTTGTTGGAACCATTGAATTGAATCTGTACCAACTGAAGTGTTTGAAGGATTGAAATACAACTCATAATTGATATTTCTATTTGCATCATTTACATACAGACTGGTTATTTGAAATTCAGTTGCTGCAGATCCACTACCAACTCTTACAAAATTTGGCTGAATAGTTTTATTGATTCTAGCAACTATATTTTCAGAACTGGTTGTTTGAGCAATAAATAAAATTTTATCATTTTGTGTTGTTGCAATTCCATTAATGTTATCTGGTAAAGCAGACAAATTAGAGAAATTTGTATGCCCAACACCAACAACATCAATAGTATATTCTGCGCCGACACCTTTCCAAAATAGTGGAGTGTTTAATGCAGAAGAGCCTAAGTTATAAGCAGATGAATCTTCAGGTAAATTTAGCTCATATGTTCTATTATTGAATACTACTCTTCCTAACTCATATAATTCATTCGTGGCATCAAGGTCTGCAGATCTAGTTAATGTATATCTGTTTTTCAAAACAGCAGTGTAAATTCCATTAATAGTGCTATCTGTTTGAGATTTGATCAAAATTGTATCACCAGCTGCAATGGTATAACCATCGAGCATAGCAGTACTTCCAGTTCCATAAGGTGCTGACATTGGTCCAATCACCGGGATATAAGAAATATCTCCAAAATCAGAAATATTACCAGTATTACCAGCAGCTGCAGCAAAAGTAGTTCTTGTGCTTACATCAATCCAAGATCTTGCCGACGTATTGATATTCGTACTAGCTGGATCAAAATACAAACTATATGTACCAAAACCAGCAGAATTAGAAAGTCTCACAGTGGTCGGATATAAAGATGACCCAAATGCAGCACTATAATTTAATGTAACTTCTTGGATTTCAGATCTCTTGAAAGTATATAGTTTTTGATCTCTTTTACCAGCTTTATTATGGGTGACAAGTCTGTTGATATCATCATAATAAGAAGTGATAAATGAAGAATCTATAGTTGTGTCAGAATAATCTGTACTTGTTTTATTTTTCAAAACAAGAACATTGATGTCTGTAGATAAACCTAACCCAGAATACCAAGATGTAAGAGCAAATCCTGATGGTTGATAGGCTTTTTCTAAATACACATCTCCAGAGAATAAACCTATGGAATTAAGTGTTACTGGGTCTATAAAACTTCCACTGAATGTTGAACTATTAGCAACTCCAGTTTGAATATAGTAACCATCTTGAGAAAGTCTACTAGTAAAGAAATAATCTGTAGTAGAATCATTTTCAACAATTACATTAGCATTAGATGAGAAATTTTTACTAGCAACATATGTAGATAGCCACGAACTTCTATCTCTATTGTATTTTACTTCTGTGGTTGTTGCTGTTCCAATGACATTTACAATTTGGAAGTTTTCAGAATCTACAGCCCAAGTAGAAGATAATTTAGCGCTTGGAGACAAAATGTAAGCTTTATCTTTCAAAACTTGAGGTATATAGTGGTATCTATTTAAGGTTTGCTTAGGTTCCTCATCGTATTTAGGAACGGTTGAATCTTTATATAAATATGCATAAAGAGTTCCTGTCCATCCTGATCCGGAAATACTTAATCTTCCTGAAGATGCATCAACGGTATAGTCAGTGCTGTATGTTTTGTTAATTACAGTCCCACCAGTTGAAACAACATAAACATCCATCAATGCGTCAGGATAATTTGAAGTTGACCAAGTATACACAGAGCTTGATGATTCTGGTCTAGCTAAATAAATAGTGTTTCCAAACGAAGAAGAGTGACTTACTAATCTTTTAGCATAATCTAAATGACCATTGACAGAATTATATTTAACTTTTCTCAAGTAATAATTGTAATTTGTGTCAATGTAAACAATTTGATATATACCACTTGTTGATTTTCTGACAGTAGAATTATAAGCATCTTCATTTGCTGAATAATAGAAAACTCTGTCGTCTATTTCATAAGGATATTGAACAACATCGCCAGGTATACTACTAAATAATTGATTGCCATTTCTTCTTACAATTAAAATATCTTGATTTAATGTATCTAGTGTAGTATCTGCAGCTAAAATGTGTTGAATAGGAGCTAGTCTTGGGAATTTTGCTAGATCTAATGGATTTGCATTTAACCTTATTTCAGAATCTTGATAATATACTTCTGAACCTGTATGCAAATATTTATCCAAATCTAAGCTAGCATAATCACTTCCAAAAGTACCCTCTCTTATGCCTACTTCTGCTTGCATATAAACTTTGTCGTAAGAGAAAGTTGTTCCAGCTCCCATATATCCATAATCAATCTTGACTAAAGTGGGTCTTTCATATGGGGATGCAAGAGACTTTTGATCTGATCCTAAGTTAAATTTAGTATTGAAATAAAAATCTTCGTGAGGAGTGAAATATACACTACCAATACCAGTAAATGTAGGTCTAAATATGCCATTAGAAACGCTTGAGGAAGAATAACCTGACCCTACAAACACTAAAATGCTGTCATTGCTTTGTAAGATTGTTCTTCCAGTTCCAGTGGTGCTTCTTATCAAGCTTGAAATTGCTGTTCCTGAGGTTGTTGGTAAAGATGCAGAAGAACTTACAAATAAAACAGCTTTGACATTATACTTTTGATAATCTTGCTCGTACCAATCAAAGTCTAATTCTTGTAATATTGAACTTCCTTTACCTTCAGAGCTAAAATAATTTTCATAATTTTGAAAAGATGGAAATAAAATTTCAGGTACAAAGATTTCGCCATAATGAGTAGAAGCAACTGAAGCAACTTGTATGACACCTGAAATTTGTTTTTTCAAGTTCGGCGAAATTGCGTAAGTACCATTTCCATTACTTGAAAGAATGTTTGAGAAAATATTTTGAGTCCAGGATGATAAATTGTTATCATATTTGAAAACTTGCTTTGTAGAATTACCAATAGCAGTAACAGAATAAACTCCATTGACTAATTCATTTGTTGTATTTACTAAAACTGATGTACCAATAGCTACAGGCACATCAAAATGAGTTGGTGACAAATATGTTGAATCAAATTTATCTTCAGTTGTAGAAGCTGTAACAAATAGATTGTTCTGATTGGTCATATTAACCCAAGTAACACCAACAGAACCTGAAGCTGTTGCAGTACCTGGTGCGTACAAGAAATAAGTAGTACCAGCACCCACAGTACCATTTGAAATTGTTGCTACACTTCCACGTAATACTGAATAATTTGTAGCAAATTCAAGCCCATAAACTGTTTTACAAACCGAATCTACCTTGTAAAGTCCATTTTGTGATGGATATGCTGTTTGACCAGCAACTAAAACTCTTTGAGATATAGCAATACCTGAATTTGCAAATTCAGTTTCATTTACATCAGTCAAGTCGGACTGATTAGTAAGAATTAGATTAGCAACTGGCTCGTATGTATATGGATAGAATCTTTCTTGAACATTGATGCCATCCAAATTCATTTTAAATGTTGAGTTATATGTAGTTGATTTGCCAATATACCAAATATTTCCGCCCAATGTGTTTTTAGAATTAGAGGCATAAACTATTTTTTGAGTAATTTCAGCAGGTGTATCAAAGTCAGTTGCTCTTACCCACAATCCAGTACTGCCAAAACCAACATTTGATACAGAATATATACCACTATAATTTTCGTTGTAGTGTTTAACTAAAATTCTATTTGCAACTGATAATGTTGTTGCAACACCAGAATAATTAGTAATAGTTCTTGGAGTGCTAGTTAAGGATCCAGTATTAGATCCAAAGTCATAGCTGAAACCTATTGCACTACTAGAAGTAATTTCATAATAATAGTCTACACTGGTCTGACCATAATTGTATGTTGCATCTGACCACTTCATAGAAGCCGTAGACGCAGTACCACCAGTCAATCCAATAGCTGAATAATATCTAAAATACCCACCACTTTTTGCAACACCAGCATTAATAAATTGAACATTTACTGGCAAATTAGCATTGATATAATTTATTGCAGTTTGCCAATAATCATCAGCTGAATCAGTGCTATTGTAAGGATTAAACAAAGAAGATGCATTAGGTTTAGTCAAACTTGAAACGTAATAAATTCCGTTTTGTGATTTTGTAGTTTGATCTTTTACTAAAACTCTTTCATTTAAAACAATTGTATGATTATCTATTACAATCGAAGAACTAGTTAATCCAGTGGAAGATTGTTGTAAATTTTCTGTTGTAGCAAATTGAACAGGAGACAAAGCATAACGGCTTGTCCTATCTACCCAAATAAATGTAGTAGAACCAGCAGATGCAGTTTCAAAAGGATTTAGATATGGACTATAGAGATAATAAGAAGAACTTCCAACACTAGTAATTCTACCTGCAGTCAAGATATCTTCTGCTACAATTGCTCCTACAGTTCCACTACCAACTTGTGAAGAAACTCTATATAGCCCATTCTGAAAAGCAGAATTTTGAGATTTTACAAGAACAACCTTAGTATTGTCTAACTTTACTCCATCTACATAAGTTGGTGCAAAAATTACACTTGTTCCACCTATTGTAGCTGAAGATAAATTTGTTGCTGTAGCTACATCTGCATTTAGTTTATTAATGATAAAAGAATCAAATAATGTAAATCTAATATCAAATCCCAAATCTTGAAGTAATTTTATATTATCTGTATTTTTGATAACAGGATAATGTTGGTTTGTATAAATGTCCGCAAACTCGTTATCAATCCAAAGTCTAATATCATCGACATTAGTATTGATCCATTTTAATCTGAATAATTTCTTATTCCAAGTGCCAGATATGTTAGTACCAAATCCAGCACTTGAAATTTCTCTAGAGATTTCAGATTGTGAATTATCAGCGTTTACTTCAGACCAAATGAAAGCGTGGGACATTTATACTACCAATACTAATTTCTTCTAGCTTCTGGTCTATTGAAAATTTCACTAGCGACAGCAGCCAATTCGGATCTTTCGACTTTACTTAATGTTACAGAAGCAACTAAATCACTTTTCTTTCCACCAGAGATAGCGTGTGAAAGACCATTTGATTTGGCATCGAGATAAGGATTTTCTACTTGAGAAAGATCGCCAAGAAGGATGACTTTACTGTCTTTTCCGCATCTTTCTACTACCATCCTTGCTTCTCTTGGTGAAATATTTTCAGCTTCATCAAGAATAATGATAGATCTAGGAATGGATCTACCTTGAATGAAGGCCATTGCTTCTACTTCAATGATTCCGTCGCGTACCATTTCTTCAAACATATTGTTAGCAGAAAGTGACTTAGATCCTAAAATTTGATCGATGTTGTCTTTAATTGGACCTAACCAAGCAGAAATCTTGTCAAACTTATCGCCTGGAAGAGCACCGATATCTTTTCCACCTACAGCAATGAGAGGCTTCATAACAACAATCTTGTCATAGATACCTTCATTGATCATTTGTAAAGCAGCTGCAAGAGCTAAGAATGACTTACCTGTACCTGCTGGGCCAGAAAGAGTTACAAGAGGGATAGTAAGATCAGCAAGAATTTCTAAAGCACATTTTTGCTCTAAGTTTTTTCCTTGAACACCAGAATAACCCTTTACTTCTTTGGCATTTGATTTTTCCTTGAGAACTTTTAAAATGCCTCTTCTGTAAATAGCTGGGCAGATTTTATCTCCGTAGTGAAATAAAATAAATTCGTTTGGAAAAATATCGCCAAGTTTAGTAACTGTTTCTTCAGATAATTTCTTAAGCTCAATTTCATAATCAGACCAAAGTAATGCCCAGTCTGTTTCATTATTAAGTTCAAACTTTCTGATACCTGTGTAAATCTCATCGCTAAGTTGATCTGCTCTGTAATTTTCAGCTGCACAACCCCAAGTGATAGCACGAATACGAAGACCAGTATCCTTAGTGATAATGGCAACTTTCTTTCTAGGATTTGCAGACTTAAGAGCTAAACAACACTCAATAATTGCGTTGTCAGAATGTACTTTGACAATATTAGGTCTTTCGTTTTTTTGTAAAGGAGACTCTGTATTGTAGACAAACAATCTTCCACCAAGTTCGTTGATTTTAACACCTTTGAGAAGATCTTGAAGTGAATAATTTTCTAAATTTCTAAATACTTGTCTGGCTGACCATCCAACATTTTCTTTTCTTGTCTTGATGTCGTCCATATCATCGATGACAGCTAATGGGATATAAATATCATTGTCACCGAATTTGTAAAGAGCAAGGGGATCGTGAAGTAAGACACAAGTGTCGATGATGTAAATATGCTTTGCCAAATTATTGGTCTCCTCGCATTTTTGTTGATTTTGTAATCACAATATTGTTTTCTTTTTTATGCTTTGTAAGCCCTACTAAAAAGGTAATTCAGGCTTAGCTAATTTCTTAAAAACTGGTCTTTTATTATCTATATTTTCTAAAAATTCAGCAGCTTTATCATCATTATCAAAAATAAATTTTCTAATATTCAATATTTCAGAAAGCTTATCTTTGTCAAATTTTTTCATTTCTTCACTATCCATCATCTTTGCTTGGTTAGCTTTGACTGTTGGTTTTAGTTCTCCGTTTTGAAATTTGATTAGATCTGTTTTTAGTTTATTTTTAACGTAATCATTTGCTGTATCTAAATTTGTTGTTTCAAGTAAATCTAAATCGTTGTACCCTGCTTTAGTGATGTTTCCATTTACCAGAGTTTTACCATCAGGAGACAGAACAGAATTTTCTTCTCTTACAAAAACAAGATTAGCTTTAGGTATGCATATGTAAATTTTGAATGGCAATGCTTTTTCCACATCTTCATTTGATGTTAATCGCAAAACCTCATTTTCATCATTTACAATAGAAATCACTAATTTTGTCTTTTCTTGCCCTTCAATAACAAAGTCCCACTCGTAATTGTGTTCATTAGTAGTTGGGAAAAATGCTGGCACTAAACCCAAATCTTTTTTCACATCACAAAGCTGCAAGAATAAACTAAACCCAATAGTATCTTCTGGTGTACCTTTTCGATAGGTCCCGATTTTTGCCCAATCTACTTTAAAACTGTCATTTTCATCTACAAGAGTATATTCTTCAAAAAATCCTTGATCATAAATTTTTCTGAGCAATGGATCTTCTAATATTCTTCTTGCTCTAACAATATCTAAGAACGCTTCATTAGATCCACCAAAATCAGGATGACATTTCCTTGCTTTTACACGGAATGCTTTTTCAAGGATTTCAGAAGTTTTTATAACATCTGCTCTTGATTTACCCATTGGAAAATCAAGTTTTTGCAATCCTAAAATTTCATAATAATCTTTATCAAAATCAATAATTTTTTTAGGATCAAATTCATTTGTCATAAGGCTGTTATAAAAGAAAAAGAGAATAAAAGATTTATGTGGTATCGACTTGCTAAAAAATATAATATGTTTGGTCTTCCTATATCTGGAGATCGTAAGTTCAATTTATTTGCTGACGAAGATGTAGATGAGACTGAAACAGCTGAAACTCCTTTAGAATTACCATCAGAAGAATTACCTGAAGAAAGAGATGAGCAAATGGGCGACAAATCTGGCCCACCTAATCCTCTTGAGATTACAGTAGATGATCCTTCTGGTGATGATAATTTTACACCTGAAGATTTACAAGACAATGTGCAAAAGATTGAAAATGATCCTACAGCATTGATTCAATTACCACCACTCCACGATAGATGCCATTGTGTAATTGAAACCTTGCCTATACTTTCAATGCCTGGAATAAGAGATGGCAAAAGAGTATGGCAAAAGAGTGATAATTGTTGCCCTAAATGCCACGAAACTGCAATAAGATTTAATGAAGCAGAAATTCAAAGATTATTAAACAAGGGCGTTGATGTAAATAGAATACCCTGATAAATCTACATCAATCTTTTTATTTAATATCTTTTTATTTGGATTCTTGATTTGCTTGAGACATAAAAGCAATCTATCTTTTAGCACATTAGAAAGTTCAGATTTTTTTATTTCTTTAATTATTGCGGGTCTAATTTTAAATAGTTCAATCTCAATGTGCAATAAATTATAAAAAATTTTTTCTTCTAATAATTCAAAAATATCTGAATTATGTTTTGCTTCTTGTATTGATAAACATTCGAATATATGAGATACAAAATATTTGATCAAATTATATTTTTGTAAATTTTTTAAAGATAAATCCAATAGTTCATCAAGGTCAAATAAAAGATCTACATCACCCACTATTTGATATAAATTACCTTCAATATCTAAAATATAAAATGCAACAATTTTATTTTTAGAAATTATTGGAAGAATTGGCTGTCCAGATTTAAGGCCTACAAACAAGATATCACAAATGTTAGATGGATTTTCAATACCTAACATATGCACATCATCTTCTTTTCTTCTAGCAAATGTCAAATAAGCTTTCATTTTATGATAAGGTGTTCGATCAAAGTTGAATCCTTGTAATTTGTAGAATGACCCCAGATATTTGTCCAATAATCAATAATTTTATTTTTTCTAGCAATTACAAAGCAAGTTTCATAAATTTGATGTTCAATACTTGCTTCCTCTAACAAATAATTTACATCTTTGTTTCTTGTCTTGTAAGTGTCAATAATATTTTTTGAAAATTGGTCTTTGTGATCTTTGATAAAATTATATAATACATCCTCGTAAAATGGGTTTAGGCGTATTTTATCGTAAACTACTTTTAATTGTAAATCTTCAAAAATTTCTTCAATTAGATTTATTAAATATAGTTTTTTATTTTTGGGTAATAAATATAAATCAATAGGTTTTATCCCAATCTTTTTTATGTTATCTTCATTGATCTTCTTAAAAAGATTTGGATTTAGGATTTGACAATTTATTAGATCTTGTTCATAGTTATTCGAATATGTAAAATCGATCCAATAATAAACTGGGCTGTCAAATAAAAAAGCTCTCAAACTGATGATTATTTCCAAACGATCATTTTGAGAGCATTGAGTTATTTTATTGGAAATTTCAATTAATGTGTTCAACTCTCACTATTTTTTGCCAAATAAATGATAAACAGCTTCTGATATGATTGGCTGTAAACTCATTCCTTTTGAATATAATCTCACGTTAGCAATTGAACCATAGCTTTCTTCCAAATACTTAAATAATCTTTTCAATTTTCTACTAACTTCAACATTAGAAGGATTATAGTTTTTTTGAAGAGCAAGAAGTCTCCTGATAGCATTTTCGCCATCAATCTTTATGATCTTCATTTCGTATGTTGGATTTTGCTTGTCCGGTTCTTGACTCATATTATTTACTTATATCTAAATTTTGTACGTGAATTTCATTATATGCAAAAGCTACATTCTGGCTAGGAACGTTGAATAAACATATCACCATCTTTTCATCCTTGTAAATGGTGTAGAAATCTTTATTCACTATAAGAACACCCTCTATTGGTCCTATAAGTGCTGATGGATTGTAGGTTTGAATTTTCCACTTTCCATTGCCTCTATTTTGTGAATTGTTGTCAACAGTTGCCATATTTTTTCCTCCAAAGCGATTATAATATTATTTGCAGACTGGCATATTTCCTACCTATCTGTATAATATTTAGGAGGGAAATTTATGAATAAGAAGACATTAGTTCACGCCTGTAATTTTTGCGATAGACCTGCCACTAAAGATGTTCTGGGTGAATTAGAAATATTTGAACATAGGATAGCAAAAATCTATTTGTGTGATCAATGTTATAAAAGTTACAAAACCGGAAATAAGTTTGGCCAATTACAAATCCATCAAAACATTATGTCTTTGATTATCAATGCAGAAGATGAAGCTCCTGTATTAAGTTTAAAAGAAAAGCTGGCTGAAGTTGCTCCTCTTTCTAAAAAATTCTTATTCGAAAAAAGATTAAGCACATTCAAGAAAGTTGCTCCACAAGATCTTTATGACAACCTAAATCAAAAAGTTGTTGGTCAGGAAAATGCTAAGAAAAGAATTAGTATCGCAGTATTTGAACATATGCGAAATATTGTTCATCATCGAATGAATGATAAGCAAAATATACTCTTTTTAGGGCCATCTGGTAGTGGTAAGACATTGATAGTCAACACTATTTCTAATTATCTTGATGTACCTTATGTTTCTGGCGATGCAACTTCTTTCTCTCCTACTGGTTTTCAAGGTTCAGATGCTGATTCAGTAATTACAGATCTTTTGGTTAAGTCAAATGGTGAAGCTGGATTAGCAGAGAAGGGTGTTGTATTTATTGATGAGATTGATAAGTTAGCATCTAATATGAGTGCTGCTACTAGACTTGAAAGTTTTCATTATTCAACTCAAAGCACATTACTTAAGCTAATCGAGGGCAAGAAGGTTAAGGTCAATTCTTCTGCTCTTGGTGGACAAGGCACACCACCTGTTGTTGTAGATACATCTAGTATTTTGTTTTGCTTTGGTGGTGCTTTCAATGGTTTGGAAAAGATTGTTGCAAAGAAGCTTGGTTTGACTGAAGGTACCATTGGATTTAGAAATACCAAGACTGCTGATTACGACACTCAAATCAAAAATTACGAGATTTACAATCAGGCTTCTCACGAAGTTTTGGCTGAAAGTTTGATTGAATATGGTATGTCTACAGAATTTGTTGGAAGAATTCAATCTATCGTTCCTCTAGTGCCATTGTCAAAGGAACAAATGCTTTATTGTTTACTACAACTAGAAGATTCTCCAATTATAAAGAATCAAATTATGTTTGCTGAATCAAATGTCAAGCTTGAGTTTGATGAAAATTACTATGACGAAGTTGTTGAAAAAGCTATCAAGTCAGGTACAGGAACTAGAGCTTTGAATTCTATTGTCAAAGCTTCAGTATCTGCTGCAGCTTTTGAACTTTTAGGCTTGAATCATCCAGCTCCTAAAAAAGTTTTTATTGGAAAAGAATGTGTTTCAAATCCTAATGCTTTTGTTGTTGAATAAAGGACGTAGAAAAACTTATCTAGTAATTTACTAATGAGTAAGTTTTTTAAAACTTGATGTTAAACAGAAAAGTGATAAGTAATTTGAAGGAATATTGATTATTATGCCAGGTACAAATCCTCCAAGAAAGTCAGAAACTAGATTAGCTGCTAAACCAAGTATTCTTGATGCAATTAAAGTTTTTTTTGGTGCAAAATCTAAAGATTTCAATGAAGATGAATTAAAACAAGCTGCAGAGTATATTACAGCTTTGTTGCCTGGATTGACGACAGAAAGATATAGTCCTTCAGCATTTTATCACGCTTTAGAAATGGATAAAAATAGAGGATACAACGATACTATTCATTCTCAAGGCGCTTATGAAATGACAGATCCTAAATTCCTTAAAGAAATAGAAGATTTTAAAAACAATCCTCCTGCTAATTTAACAAATTTACTTACAAACGAACCAATCGATAGTCTTGAAAATATTAATGTAGATGAAACTTCTGATAGATATAAAGCTATGAGAAAAAATCTTTATGCTGAGAATAAAACTTCTAGTAAACCTAAATTTATTAAAACATCTCAGCAATCTAATGTTGAAGATTTAAAGAAAGTAATTCCAAATTGGAGCATTACAGATGTTCTAAATGATATGGCTAAAGTTGCAGCAAGAAAAGATTTATCTAATGCAGAAAAACAACAAGGTATGGTAAATATTTTATCTGAATATGAAAAATCTATTTCACCTTTAAATCAATATTTGAAAAATAATGACATCAAATATAAGTAAGCTGACAAAAATAGCAAATTATCTTGACCAGAGAGGCAAATATGCTTTATCTGACAAGGTAGAGAATTTAATAAAAACTTCTCAAAATTTATTACCTACAATGCCTGGTGAATACGAAGCTACAGGTGCTCCACGTACAGGCAATCCTCTTATTGATGCTATGTATCAAAATTTGAGTGATACTGCTGCTGGATCAATGTTTGCTGGAGGAGAAATGTATGATAGATTTTCTCCATATAAATCAAAGTATGGTCCTGAGGGTCCAGGTATTTTACCAACATTAACACCAGCACAATTTGCAGAATTAAGCAAAACAGAAAAGGGCAGAAAATATCTTGCTCAGTTGTCATTATCTGGTGGTATGAAATCTCAGCAATTTATGAATCTTTCAAATGTAGGTTTTGCAAGCTTTGGAAAATTCGTAGCACAGAATCTTGCTCCAGGTGTTGCTCAAGAACGTAAGCAAGAATTTGTCAATAATATATTGCCCGGAACAATTGCAACTCAAGCTGCCAATTTATTAACAAGATTTCCAGTCTATGAGTGGCAACCTAGATTAGATGAATTTTACAAGATAGCAAATACAACCCCAGATTATTCTTCCCAATTAAAGAATATGATGAATCAAGCAGTAAAATCAGCTTTACAAAACTTAAAATATCAAGATGCTGATTATTACGCTAAGATTGTAAAAGATCCAAAATACAAACCATTTGCTAGTAAATATGGTGTGTAATATCTCATATTGTATAAAAACAATATGTCAGAATTATGTCCAGTTTATTTATCCTCTGGTGATTGTTTAGTCAAAGTATTATCAAACCCAAGACTAAGTTCATTTCTCACTAAAATTCAACTTGATGTTGTTGTAGATTCTTGGGGTAAAGATTGTCAAGGCAATACCCATTTATGCACGTTCAAGCATCAAGAAGAACAATCTACGCCAGCACCAACTCCAGAACCAGACCCAGAGCCAGTTGTTGATACTAAAACTAAAATTAGTATTCATAAGATAGAAAACCCATATCTTGTCAAGGCTGATGTTTTGGTTTACCCGACAAATATTGGTTTAACTATTGACGATCCTTTACTCAATAGAATGTCTCGTGGTGTCATTCAAAACGAGCTTGATAAATTCCAGAAACCAATCAATATGGGTACAGTTTATATAACCTCTAGTGGTGATGACAACACTAAAGTTAAAGCTAAAAAAGTTTATCATGCTACAGTGTCTGGAGAAAGTAGACTGGTAAATGAAGTGGATCTTAAGTCTGCAATGAGAAAGGCCTTATTGTTAGCAGATGAAGAACAAGCAAGAAATGTACTTGTAATTCCTGCAGATTGTGGAACTCACGATATCAATGATACAGCTAGAGTTCAATTAGCAGCTATAAAAACTTATCTGCAATCAGCCAAAGAATCAAATATCAAAAATATTTTTATTGTTATGGAAGACGAGGAGAGTTATCAAGTCTTCGAAGAATATTACAATAGAATATTTCTTTGAGGCATAAATTAATGGAACAAAAAATAGAATGTAAAAACCCATCAAATTTACTTTGTGGTCTTCTTGATACTTTTAGTTGTGCAGCTTATATTTTAGATGATGATAAAAATTTGATAATGAATGACAAGGCACGAGAACTTTTTTTGAAAGGTCTTGACATAAAAAACTATTTATCAGCATCTTATATTCAATTCAGAGATCAAAGATATTGTTTGAAGCAAAAAGATATAAATCACGGGACAAAAAGTAAATTATTTATTCTTGAAGCTGTTGACGATACAATTACAAAACTTTCCGAATCCTCAAAGAAATTACGACAAGTTCTCTCTGCTCTTTAATTGGAGGATAAAATGCAAGATAACGAAGTCGGATTAGAACAACTTAAGAGCGTCTATAAAGCACAAACAGAGGCATATTTAGATTTCAATATGGCTCTCATCAATATTCTTACAAATCAAAAAGAAATATTGGCCCGTGTAGAATCCTTAAAATTATTATCCGAAGATGAATTTAAAAAACTTTCTAAAGATTATGCAGTGTTAGAAAGATTGTTTGAAAATTTCCAAACAGCTCAAGTCAAAAGAGATTCTGATATAGAAGAAGCAACCTTAGAATACACCGCACAAATTTCTGATTTTGGGTCTGATATTAGTGAAGTGAAAGATGATATCAGAAGTATGAAGAAAATCTACTGGGATGTTAAAAATACAATAAACAGAATTATGTGGACAATTGGTGGTGTTATAGCTTTCTTAACTGTGCTTCAATTATTCACTGGTAAAACTGTATCGGATTTTGTAAAGTAATGCCAACTGTAGCTTGTTATTGTGAAAAATGTGGGCAAAGTTTCTTTTTAAAAGATGAACTTTACTTGCCTGGTCTTAAAAATAGATACAAATTCTCTCGAGCTGAAAAGAAAGAATTGAAAACTTGGGATGATTATGTCTTGCATCTTTCTACAAATTGTGAAGATTGCAGAATAAAAGAAGTGCCT
>JACCEB011172512.1_pt1 | contig 16786 bp, 16 predicted proteins | sample 7454761 | NCBI WGS metagenome assembly JACCEB01 (sample SAMN15323454, study PRJNA562643) | freshwater metagenome | isolation source: river surface water | place: USA:Blue River Watershed | collected 2017-08-18 | reverse complement strand
GGCCGCTTCAACACGCCGCTCGGGCCCAAAGCGGAGCTGGTGGTGAAAGCCCGCTCGGTCTATTACAAATATCGCGACGACACGCTGGGCCGGAGCCTCGACCGGTTCGAAAACCTCTATGGCCTTTCCGCCGATTACGCGGTGCTGCCGGAGACCAAGCTGGTCGGAGAATACCGCCGCCTTGAGGTCTACTACGACAAGACCGGCGAGACCAAAAACAAGCGCTCGAATTATCTGATGGGCGGCCTCGACTACCTCGTGGCCCGCAAGTTGTCCGCTTCGGCCCGGCTCGGCGCCGAGTGGCGCAAGCGCGTCGGCGAGCGGAGCGCCACCTCGCCCTACGCCGAAGTGTCCGCGAAATACGACTACACCCAGGAATCGTTTCTGGTGGCCGGCGCGGGGTATTCCTTCGAAGAGACCTCCGACACCGCCCGCTTCAACGACACCAAGGTCAAGCGGGCGTTTGTTTCGGTGCAGCACCGGGTCACGGCGCTGATCGTCGCGTCGGCGTCCGTCAACTACGAGCCGGCGACCCTGCAGGGCCGCCGCGGTATCGCGAGCGTCGGGGAGAAGACGACGCGGGTGGGCGGCGCCGTCAGTTACCTGCCGAACAAGAATTGGGTGATCTCGGCCAGTTGCGATTACGACCGGGTGAGCTCGATCGACGCGCAACGGAAGCTGCGGCGCGAGCGCGTGGGCCTCAGCGGCACGTATTCCTTCTGAGCGGCGCCTCTCCGTTCCCCCCGGTCATGGTTCAACTTCCCGCCGGCAAGGAGCACGCCACGCTCGCGGATTTCCTGCAGATCCTGCGCCTCCGGAAGGCGCTCATCGCCCTCATCCTCACCCTCGTCGTCGTGACCGCGGCGGGCGTGACCGCGTTTCTGCCCCGCTGGTATCTGGCCACCACGAAGGTCCGGGTCGAGAAGCCCGAAGGGGAGGTGAAGCTCTTCCAGGCCCAGGCCAACACCGGTTACGACCCGTATTTCCTGCAGGATCAGTTCAAGATCATGCAGTCGGAGAAGATTCTCTATCCGGTGATCGAGCGGCTCGGCCTCAACGCGCGGCTCGCCACGTCGGTCGGAGCGTCCGTCGCGCTGCCGTCCTCCGTCACCTACCGCTACCTCGTCGACAAGATGCTGCGCGTCGAATCGCAGCGGAGCTCGTCGCTGATCGAGATCAATGTCTTCGCGCAGGAGCCGCAGCTCGCGGCCGACATCGCGAACGAGATCGCCCGCACCTACAACAACGACCGGCTCGCGCTCGCGACTTCCGACCAGAGCGAGGGTCTCGCCCACCTGCGCAAGGAGCTCGTGGCCCAGGAATTGGTCGTCACCCGCCAGCGCGACGCCGTGGAAAAGCTGCGCAACGACCTCAACATCTCCGGCGTCGATCTCAACGCGCGCTACTCCGACATGGAGATCGAGACGCTGCGCCAGATGCAGAACACGCTGATCGCGCTGTCGGTGGACGCGATCGGCCGCAAGACGCGCTGGGAGCGCTTCAAGTCGATTCCCGTCGAGGACCGCGTGAGCCTGGTGAATTCCGAGCTCATCCCCGACCAGAATATCCAGAACCTGCTGCAGGCCTACCTCGTCGCCGACCAGAAGGTCACCCAGCTCAAGCCGCGGTTGGGCGAAGCGCACCCGGATCTCGTCGCCGCCATCGAGGCCCGGGCGAAGATCCGCGAGCAGCTCGACGTGCAGCTGCGGGGATACGAGAGCGCGCTCGAGATCGCCTACAAGGAGGCGGACGCGCGCGTGGCCGAGCTGCGCCGGCAGCTGCAGCAGGCCCGGGTCGACCAGATCCTGTCCGCGCGGGAGCGCATGCGCCCCTTCGAGGACGCCACCAACAAACTCGAGGACGAACAACGTCTGCTGACCACGCTCAAGCTCACGCTCCGGCAGCGCGAAATCGATTTCCAGGTGCCGAAGAAGACCATCGAGATTCTCAACACCGCCGAGGCGGCGCGCGGCCCGAGCCGGCCCAACTGGATGCTCAACCTGACCTTCGCGTTCCTGTTCGGCGGGGTTTTCGCCGTGGGCGTGGCGGTGATGCTGGAGTATTTCGACACGAGTTTCCGCAACGTGGCCGACGTCGAGGCGCGGCTCCGCCTGCCCGTGCTCGGGGTGATTCCGTTTGCCCGCGACCCGCTCGGCCGCAGCGGCGACGATCCGGCCGAGGAGGAACCGATCCGGGTGCTGCACACCAACCTCAACCTGACCCTGGCGCCGGGCCGGCCCCACGCGCTGGTGCTGTTTTCCGCCGGTCCGGGCGAGGGCAAGTCGACCACGCTGCACCGCTTGGCGGCGCTCATGGCGACGGGCGGGGAGCGGGTGCTCCTGATCGATTCCGACCTGCGGCGCCCGACCCAGCACCGCTTGGCGGATCGCCGCAAGGACCCGGGTCTCAGCGAACTGCTGCTCGGCCAGAAAAGCATCGACGAGGTCGTCCAGAAGGACATCGCCCCGGGCCTCGACTTCATCCCCAGCGGCGGGGCGACGAATTTCACGCTGAGCCTCGTTTACGCCAACCGGCTGCGCGAACTGATCGCCTCGCTGAAAGGTCGCTACGACAAGGTGGTGTTCGATTCCCCGCCGATCATCGGCGTCAGCGATGCCAGCGTCCTGGTGAGCGTGGTCGACGGTGCGGTGCTGCTGATCCAGCACCGGCGAAATCCCCAGAGCATGGTGTTGCGGGCGCAGCAGATCGTCGAGGAACGCAAGACGCCGTTGATCGGGGTGGTGTTGAACCAGGTGCCCGCCAATGCGGGCGGGGACTACGGCTACTACACCCACAACTACGCCTATTACCAAAAGTCCGACGGGGGGCGCGCGCGCCGCAATACAGCCGGTCCGGGATCCGGCGGGCCCTCCCCGGGCGGGGATCGCTTGGTGCTGGGCGAAAAGGAGTCGTGACCGACCCGCGGTCCGATGTCGTCCCCCATGCCTGCGTGTCGCCTCCACCGTCCCGCGCGGCGGGCGCTCCGGTGGACGATGACGGTCGCCCTGCTGGCGGCAGTCCCGGCCGCGGCGACCCCGGTCCGGATCGTCGGGTCGGATCTGCTGGGGCTCGAGTTTTCCAAGGCGCTTTACGGCTTGGCCGGGCGGGAAGGCATCCGGCTGGCGCTCGCCTTTGACGGGACGAAGGCCGGGGTGGCGGAGCTGCAGGCGGGCCGGGCGGCGGCGGCGCTCCTTGTGGCGGCGCCGGAGATCCGGCCGGTCTTGGCGACCCACGAGGTGCGACCTGTGGCCAATGCGGTGGTATTCATTTGGGCCGGCGCGGCGTGCCCGCTGCGTTCCGCGACCTACGAGCAGCTGGCGTTGATCTTCGGGTCCGGCGGCGCGCCGAGCACCGTCCGCTGGCGCGACCTCGGAATCGCCGGCGAGGCGGGGGACACCGTGGTCGCGGCCCAGGCACCCGAAGCCGGTGCCGGGCTGGCGCTCGATCTGTTCCGACATGCGGTGCTGCGGGGCGGCGCGCTGCGCAAATCGGTCGAGCGTTTCCAACTCCCGGAGGAAGCCGGGCGCGCTTTGGCCGGCGCCGACAGCGGCGTGGTGTTGGCCGGCGTGCCGCCGCCGGAACGCAGCGGCATCCGGGTGTTGCCCGTGATCGCGACGAAAGGCGGCCGGGCCATCGCCCCGGCGGCGGAGGCCGTGCGGTCCGGCGAGTATGCTCTCCAGGTGCCGTTGGAACTGGTGATCCGCGCGGATGCGCCGGCCGAGGTGCGCCGGCTGCTGCGGTTTGTCTACTCCGATGAGGCCGCCGCCGTGCTCGCTGCGGCCGAATTTCTGCCGCTGGCGGCCGAGGAACGCCGGCGCCAAGCGGCGACGTTGGATCCGAAATAAAAAACCGCCGGAGGAAATCCGGCGGTTTAAAAATGGAGCGGGCGAAGAGACTCGAACTCTCGACGTCCACCTTGGCAAGGTGGTGCTCTACCAACTGAGCTACGCCCGCAGAAGAAAATCAGGGTGCTGAGAAGTAGGGTCGCCGCGGCGTCCGTCAACAGCTTTTCCAAGGAATTTTTCGGGAGCTCCGGAACGGTCGTCGCCGCCAGCGGCGGATGGCCCCTACGCCCGGCGGAGGCCGCCGGTCACGGGGCGCCCGGGCACCTTTGTGCACCGGCAAGGTGCGTTCTGAACTGTATTTCCGGGCCATTCCTCTCCACGGTGCCTGCGTTTCGTCCCTTCGTCTCTCCACCCATCACCCTCATGAAATTGCTCCGTCTCCTCGTTGTGTTGTGCGCCGCGTCGGCCGTCGGCCTCACCGGTCTGGTTGCCCAGGAAAAGAAGGAAAAAGCCAAGAAGGCGCGCCCCAGCCCGCCCTCGACCGTCGTCGCCACCATCGACGGCAACGACATCAGCATCGCCTACAGCCGGCCGTCGGTGAAAGACCCGCGCTCCGGCGAGGTGCGCAAGATCTGGGGCGGCCTCGTGCCGTGGGGCAAGGTGTGGCGCACCGGGGCAAACGAGGCGACGATTCTCACCGTCGCCAAGCCGATCGTGATCGGCGGCTTCGAGCTCGCGGCCGGCAAGTATTCGCTTTTCACGGTGCCGTCCGAGTCCGGCACGTCGCAGCTGGTGATCAACAAGCGCACCGGCCAGTGGGGCATTCCCTACAACGAGGCGGCGGAGAAAGCGAACGAGCTCGCCCGGCTCAATCTCAAGCGGGCCGCGGTCATGCCGACGGTGGACCTTTTCACGATGACGGTCGAAAAGGCTCCCGCCGGCGGCGGCGTGATCAAGATGGCGTGGGAAGGCATCGAGTTTTCGATCGGCTTCACCAACAAGTAACCGGCACTCGGCGGGCGCGGGGTCGCGCCCGGTCCGGTCGCTTTCCCTGGGTGCGCCCGCGTCCACTGTCGACGCGGGCTTTTTGTTCCGTTCCGGAGCCGGCCCGCGGCGAACCGCGACGGACCCGGGCGGGATGCGGTGCCGGCGCGGCGTGGGCGCGGATCACTCGGGAAAACCGGCGGAGGAGAGCCCCGGGAAGATCTTCAGCGCGTTCTTGTAGTAGACCTTTTTCAGCACGTCATCGGGGAGATCCAGGCCGTAGAGCTTCCAGATGCCGTGGTATTTCCGGATCGGATCGAAGTAATCGTCGTCGGTTTCGAAGAGGCGGAAATAGACGTAGTATTCGGGCACGCTGTAGAGGTCTTTGCCGAAGAGCACGCGATCCTGGTATTTGACGAAGAAGCGGCGGGCGGCGCGGGGTTGGCGCCCGAGTTCGCTCGTGATCGCGCCGACCTCGGCGTAGACATTGGGCAGGCGGTCGAAAAGCGCGCCGAGGCGGTCGAGGTCGTGGCCGAGCCAGCCGAGGTGGGCGTTGACGAAGGTGGTTTTCGGATGCCGGGCGAACAGGTTGTGCTGCTCCTCGATCAACTGCTCCCAGGTGAAGTTGGTCTGCTGCGACTGGTTGCGGGTGGCGCGCAGCTTCAGTTCGAGCCAGCGTTCGTTGTTCTTGTCCATCGGCTGGAAAAGGCCCCACGGGTCGCCCGTGTGGATGAGCACGGGGATCTTGTGTTTGGCGCACATCTCCCAAACGGGATCGAACCGCGGGTCGTCGACTTTCACCCGGCCCTTGCTGTCGTTCAGCATCATCCCGAGGTGTTTCCAGACTTTGAGGCCGACGGCGCCGGCCTTGATGTCGGTCTCGAGTTGGGCGGCGACGCGGGCGCCGTAGCCGGGATCCTCGAGGTTGTTGTAGTCGATGTTGGTCATCACCGCGAATCGCTCCGGAGCATGGCCCTTCATCGCCGACACGGCATTGGCGAGCCACTTGCCCTGGCCGCCGCTGACGGGCGAATTGATCAGGATCCGCATGTTGAGGCCGTCCATGTCCGCGATCAGCTGCTTCAACTTGTCCGGGGTGACGTCGCGCTGGTGGTTGTGGACGTCGATGAACGGGAACTTGGCGCGGGTGAGGCGGTGTTCCGGGACGCGCAAGGTGGACTTGGGTTCGTAGTCTTCGATCGAGATCGATTGGGCGGCGGCGACGGCGGCGAGGGCCGCGGCGATAAACGGGAGAAGGAAGAGTCGCATAGGGAACGGGAAAGGGGAGGGGACGCCTAGGTTGGGCATGGTCGGTTGTGCCCGACGTGTCGAATCGCGAAACGTGACATCCCGCGGCGCCGACCGTCCGCCATGCAAGGCGCCCAGTTCTGGGTTGAATCCCCGGTTCCTCCGCGTTCACGGTCCCATCCCACATGACGCCCCCGCCGATTTCGCCCCCGCCGTCCGAAGGTGCCGGTCGTCGGACGCTTTCCGTTGGCGGGACGACGCGATCCGTGGTCGGGTCGGTGTCATGAGCAAGCCTTCGTCGACCGACCGGGACGATCCCGAATCGCCCGCCGTGCCCGGATTCCGCTCGTGGGGCGGGGTGTATCTCTTCGTTTTCTGCGCCTTCGTCGGCATGGTGATTCTGCTCACGGTGTTCTCGGAGGTGTTCGGATGAACCTTCTCGATTGGTTCGTGCTGCTCGGCACGATGGTGGGCATCGCCGCCTACGGCACGTGGCGCACGCGGCACACGGACAACCTCAACACCTACCTCAAGGGCTCCGACACCACGAAGTGGGGGACGATCGGGATTTCGGTCATGGCCACGCAGGCCAGCACGATCACCTACCTTTCGCTGCCGGGGCAGGCCTACGAGAACGGAATCGCGTTCATCCAGAATTATTTCGGCCTGCCGCTCGCGCTGATCGTGGTGTGCGCGGTGTTTCTGCCCATCTACCGCAAGCTCGGTGTCTACACCGCCTACGAATACCTCGGGCAGCGCTTCGACCGGAAGACGCGCCTGCTCGGCGCGAGCCTCTTTTTGCTCCAGCGCGGTATCCAGGCCGGCATCACGATCTACGCCCCCTCGATCATTTTGGCGACGGTGCTCGGATGGTCGCTGGAGCTCACCATCGTTTTCACCGGCCTGCTCGCCATCGTCTATACGGTGACCGGCGGCAGCGCGGCCGTGAACCTCACCCAGAAGCTGCAGATGGGGGTGATCTTCGGCGGCATGTTGACGGCTTTCGTGGTGCTGCTCGTGAAGTTGCCGCCCGATGCCTTCTCCATCGCGGGAGCCTTCGGGAAACTGGAGGCGGTGAACTACGCGCCCGATCCGCGCCAGCGCTACACGATCTGGAGCGGATTGCTGGGCGGTTTCTTCCTGTCGCTCTCGTATTTCGGCACCGACCAATCGCAGGTGCAGCGATACCTCGGCGGTGCGCGCCTGCGGGAAGGCCGGCTCGGCCTGATGTTCAACGCGCTCTTCAAGATCCCGATGCAGTTCGGCATCGTGATCCTCGGGGCGCTGCTTTTCGTCTTCTACCAGTCGCGGCCGGACACGCCCGTGATTTTCAACCGGGCGCAGTGGGATCGTCAGGTCGCCGGGGCCGACGGCGGGCGGTTCCGGGCGCTCGAGGAAAAACACGCCGCCGCCCACGCCCAGCGGCAGGCGGCGGTGCGGGCCTGGCTCGACGCGACCGACGGGGGCGACGCCGCGGTGGTCGCGACGACGCGCACCGCCGTGCGGGCGTCCCAGCAGCAGGTCGACACGATCCGCAAGGAGGCCCGCGACGCGCTCCAGGCCGCCGATCCTTCCGCGAAGAAAACCAAGGACTCCGACTATGTGTTCATCACGTTCGTGCTCACCCAGCTGCCGCACGGCGTGATCGGCCTGCTGCTCGCCGTCATGTTCGCGTCCGCGCTTTCCTCCAAGGCCGGCGAACTCAACGCCCTCGGCACCACCACGACGATCGACCTGTGGCGCTCCTTCCGGCCGCTCGCCGAGCGCGACGAACCGCGCAACGTGAGAAACGCGAAGTGGTTCACGGCGCTGTGGGGCTTTTTCGCGATCGGCTTCGCGCTCTTCGTGAGCTTCGCCGAGAACCTCATCGAGGCGCTCAACATCGTCGCGTCGATTTTCTACCCGGCGCTGCTCGGAGTGTTCGTCGTCGCCTTCTTTTTCAAGCGGGTGCAGGGCACCGCCGCCTTCTGGGGCATGATCGCCGCGCAGGGCGCCGTGCTCGCGATCTACTTCGAGGGCAGCATCGCCTACCTGTGGCTCAACCCCATCGGCTGCGCCGCCTGCGTGATTTTCAGCCTCGTCCTGCAGGCGATCCTCGGGAGCGGCAAACCGGCGGCCGCAAACGCCGCGACCCCGCGATGAGCGCCGCTCCGGTCATCTGTTTCGGCCAGCAGCCCTGCGGCTTTTTCCCGCGGCGATTTCTTCACGCCAAATTCGTCACCGCGCGGCGCCTGCAGCGCGAAATCGGCGGCGAGATCGTGTTTTTCTACCACGACAGCGACCACGATCCGCGCGAGACGCAGACGATCCTGCGCCACCGCAAGACGGACGAGCCGGCCACGCTGAATTTCACCTTCGAAAACAAGGTGCAGCGCAAGTGGTCGCCGCTCTTTTTGAAGCGCATTCCGGCCGGCTGGTCGGCGACCACGGCGCGGCAACTCGGCGCCTACGTCGCGCCGGAGCGGATCGAGGCCTTCAAGGCTGTCGTCGCGACCAACGCGGCCGACTTCTGCCTCGAGCTCTACCGCCGCCTCGGGCTGCTCGAGGGCGTGCGCGTGGTGCGTTCGGGCGACCCGGCGGTGCGGCTCGCCGCCTGCGCGGTGGACGATTGTTTCGTGGATGTGCCGTATGCCGGAGAGATCGTCCGGGCGCGCCGCATCGACGGGACGTTGAAGCTTCATGAAGGCGGCGAAAGCTACCTCGCGCTGCCGCCCTGCGACTACGCCAAGACCCAGGTCACGCCGACCCGCGACACGCGGCTGCGCTGGATGCAGTCGGTCGTGCGCTGCACGCACTACATCGCGGGTGCCGGCGAACAAGCCTACTTGCGCAAAGACGACGCGCCTGAGATCACTTTCGTCAACCGTGACCCCATCGACCGCTCCGACGAAGCCTGGCATTGAGACCGGCGCGCTCCTCGCCTTCGGCGCGCATCCCGACGACATCGAGTTCGGCTGCGGCGGGATTGTCGCGCGCGAGGCGTCGCTCGGCCGCCGCGTCCACTGCGTGGTCTGCTCGCGCGGCGAAGCGGGGACCAACGGCACGCCCGCGGTCCGCACCCGCGAGGCGCGCCGCGCGGCGGCATGGCTCGGGGCCACGGTCGAATTCGCCGACCTCGGCGGCGACGCGCATTTCGACGTGCGGGCGGCGCACGCCATCGCCCTGGCGGCGATCATCCGCCGCGTGCGGCCGGCGCTCGTGCTCGCCCCGACCGTGGTCGAGAACCAGCACCCCGACCACGCGAAGCTCGGACGCATGGTGCGCGACGCGTGCCGGCTCGCGCGTTACGGCGGGCTGAAGGATCTGCGCCGGCTGGAGCCGCACGCGGTCGGACAACTCTTCTTCTATGCGGTGACGCCGGACGCGGAGCCGGCCGACCTGGGGCGCGTCGTGGTCGACCTCTCCGCGCCGGGCCTGCTCGAGCGCTGGACCGCGGCGATGGAGGCGCACGCCTCCCAACTCCGCACCCGCAACTACGTCGAGCTGCAGCTCACGCGCGCGCGGCTGTGCGGGCAGCGGGCGGGGCTCGCGTATGCGCTGCCGTTGTTTCCGGCGGACGCGATCGTGGTCGATTCGCTGGCGGCGCTCGGGCGCGGCGCGCGGCGGTTCTGAACATGGACGGGCGTCCCTTGAAACTCGGCATCACCTGCTACCCGTCCGTGGGCGGCAGCGGCATTCTGGCCTCGGCGCTCGGGGAGGAGCTCGCGCGGCGCGGCCACGAGGTGCATTTCATCAGCTACGAGCGTCCGTTCCGCCTGCCGGTCGGCGCCCCGCGGCTCCATTTCCATCCGGTCGTCATCAACGACTACGAGCTCTTCCGCTACCCCGACTACACGCTGCCGCTCTCCGTGAAGATGGCGGAGGTGACCCGCGATTTCGGCCTCGACGTGCTGCACGTGCACTACGCGGTGCCGCACGCCACGGCGGCGATCTTGGCGCGCGCGATGTCGGCCGACCAACGCACGCCGCGGGTGGTCACGACGTTGCACGGCACCGACACGACGTTGCTCGGCCGCGACGCCGGCTACGGCCCGGCGATCCGGCACGCCCTGCGGCGCTCCGATGCGGTCACGGCGGTGTCCGCCTGGCTGCGCGACGAAACGCAGCGCCTGCTCGCGGTCGACGCGCCGATCGACGTCATCCACAATTTCTTCCAGCCGAAAACGCCGGCCCGTTCCCGCGAGGCGGTGCGCGCCGAGCTCGGCCTGGGGCCCGGCGAAGCGCTCGTGGTGCACCTCTCCAATTTGCGGCCGGTGAAGCGGATCGATCTGCTGCTCGAAGCGGTCGCGCGGGTGCGTCCGCGCGAAGCCTTCAAGCTCGTGGTGCTCGCGGGGGGCGACTGGTCGCCCTTCGCCGCCCAGGTGCGGCGGCTGGGCCTGGAGGACCGCGTGCTCGTGCGGGAAAACGTTTTCGAAATCGAAGACTATCTGCAGGCCGCGGACCTCGGTCTGTTCGCCTCGGCCTCGGAGAGTTTTTGCCTGAGCGTGCTGGAGGCGATGTGGTTCGGCTGCCCGAGCGTGACCACGGCGGTCGGCGGCATCCCCGAAGTGGTGCGCGACGGCGAGACGGGGGTGTTGGTCGGGGAGGCCTCGCCGGACGCACTGGCCGGAGCCGTGGGCGACCTGCTGGCCGATCCCGCCCGGCGGGAACGGATGGGCCGGGCGGCCAGGGCGCGGGCCGCGGCGGAGTTTTCCGCGGATGCGATCGTGCCGCGCTACGAGGCCCTCTACCGGCGGGTGCTGGCGCAGGGCTGAACCGCACTCCGCTCTCGCCAACCTCCGGCGGCGTTCCCATAAGAGGCGGCGTTTCCGACCCATGCCCACCTACGAATACGCCTGCCCCAAGTGCGGACACGAATTCGAGCAGTTCCAGTCGATGCGCGACGAACCGCTCAAGAAATGCCCGAAGTGCAAGAAAGCGGGGGTCAAACGGCTGGTCGGCGGAGGCGCCGGACTGATTTTCAAAGGCACCGGCTTCTACATCACGGACTACAAGAAGAAGAGTTCGGGCGGGGAGAGCGGCGGCGAAGCAAAATCCTCCGCGTCGACCGCCGCCCCGGCGCCGGCGAAATCCACTTCCGACTCCGGCAAAAAATAATCCTTCCCCATGAGCAAGAAAATCGATCGCGCCGCCCACGGCCCCAGTTGGTCCGAAGTCATCCTCGGCGCCGCGCTCAGCCTCGTGCTCGGCGGCGTGCTCGGCGCGGTGCTCATGGTGGTGCGCCCGGTGGTGGTCGCGAAGGAGGAAATCAAAGAGGCCGACCGCAAGCCGGGTCAGGTTTATTACATCGAAGGGTCCAGCGACACCGGCAAAGGGAAGCAGGGCCTGGCGAAGCGAAAGGCATTCTCGGGCGGCCAATCCGTGACCGTGATCGAGGACGAAATCAACGCCCTTACCGGTCCGGCGCCCGCAGCCGCGGCCGGCGCGCCCGGGGCGCCCAAGGCGGCCGACAAAAAGGGCGACGACAAGAAGGGCGCCGCGCCCGCCGCGGATGATCTGATGAGCGTGGGAACGGTGAAAGTCCGCATTGCCGGCGGCGCCCTGAATCTCGGCGTGCCCGTCACATTCAACCTCCTGGGGATCGCGCAAAAGGTGATCGTCCAGATCAACGGCGCGTTCGAGAAAAGCGGGGACGCCTTCGTCTACCGGGCCGACCAGATCTTGCTCGGGTCCTGCCCGGTCCAGCGGCTGCCCTTTGTCGGGGGCTTTGTGCGCGAGAAGATTCTTTCCGCGATCACGGTGCCGGAAGACATCAAGACGTCCTGGGCCAAGGTGGCCAACGTCACGATCGAGGATCGCGCGCTCAAGCTGACGATGCCGTGAGCCGGAGCCGCGGAGCGGGGCGGCGCGCCGGAGCCCTCGGGCTGGGCGTCCTGCTGGCTTGGACCGGCGTGGCCCGGGCCCAGCCTGCTCCGACGATCGTGCAGGGGGCGCCGGGCCGCATCGAGGTTTCCGCCGTCGATCCGACGCTGGCGCACGCGGTCAGTGCGGCCGCGGACGAGGGATGGCGCCTGCTGGAGGGCCCGCTGGGCTTGCCGGCGGCGTTTCCCAGTCCGGTTTTTGTCCGTCTGATCCCCGCGAGCGAAGGGCCGTCCGGGGCGCCTTTCCGGGTTTCCGTGGAGGCGGGCGGAGTGGTCTCCGTGTGGCTGCGGGTGGCGGCGCTCTCGGAAACGATGCTGCGGCGGGCGCTGGTGCAGGGCCTGCTGATGCGGCTGGCCGTGGCGCAGCATGGTATCCATGAAACCCTCACGGCGCCGCTGTGGCTCGAGCACGCCTGCACGGTGCTGTGGCGGATCCGCGCCGAGCCGGCCCAGCTTGACGCGCTCAAACTCGCCTCCGCCGGCGTGCCGGTTCCCGCGCTGGCCGACCTGCTGGCCTGGCCGCGTGGCGCGGACGAGCCGGCGGGGTGGACGGCCGCGTCGTTCTGGCTGCTCGTGCACCTCCAGGCGGAGTCGGGCCGCGGCCGGGAGTGGCCGACGGCGCTCCGCCGGTTCCTGGGCGGCGAGGAGGCCGGCGCGGCGCTCGCCGCGGCCTATCCGGCGGCGTTCACGTCGGCGGCCGAGCGGGAGTTGTGGTGGCAGACGGGCTGGCACCAGTCCGTGCAGGCCCGGACCCTGCCGGTGCTGGATGCGGCGGCGTCGCGCCTCCAGCTCGGGGCGCTGGCCCGGTTTGTTTTTGCCGGGGCGGACGAGACGCAGGATGTCGTCGTGCCGTTGCGCCGCGTGCTCGAGCGCGGCAGCGACGCGCCGGTCGTGGCCGAGCTGGCGCGGCGCGCGGCCGAGCTCGGCCGGCTCAATCCCGCGCTGCATCCGTTTTACCGGAACGCCGGGCTGGCGCTCCTCGAGGCCTGCCGGTCCCGGGGCGAGAAACCCGCCCGGATCGACGCCCTGTGCGCGGCCTTCGAGCAGGACTGGGCGGACGGCCAGGAACTGGAACGCGTCACGACCGCGGCGCTGGACGCGCTCGAGGCGCGCCGCGGCGCGCGGGGCGTCCCGGCGTCGCGTTGACGGGGCGGGCGGCGGGCGGAGCGCCCGTCCGGGTAGTTCTTGCCCGGCGGATACGGCGGCGCGCACACTCGGGCGGTGTCGAAGAGTCTCAAGAACATCGGCGTGGTGTCGGGCGTGACGCTGTTTTCGCGCGTCCTGGGCCTGGTGCGCGATGCGCAGATGTCGGCGGTGTTCGGCCTCGACGCGCTGGCCTCGGCGTTCGTGACCGCGTTCACGCTGCCGAACTTGTTTCGCCGGCTGCTCGGGGAAGGTGCGTTGACGGCGGCGTTCGTGCCGACCCTGCAGGAGGAGCTGCGCGAACGGCAGCGCGCGGGGGCCTTCGCGCTCGTCAACCAGGTGGCCAGCTGGCTGCTCGTCGTGACAAGCACCCTGGTGATTCTGGGCATGGGTCTGCTCTGGCTGGTGCCGTTGGCCGGAGGAGGTTTGCAGGCGATGGGGCTGTCGGCGGGCGTGGTGCGGCGCTGGACCGAAGCGGCGGGCCTGGGCGTGATCCTGTTTCCCTATCTCATCACCGTCTGCCTGGCGGCGGTGTTCAGCGCGGCGCTGCAAAGCCTGCAGCGGTTTCTGGAGCCGGCATTGTCGCCGGTTTGGCTCAACCTCGCCATGATCGGCCTCCTGGCCGGCGGCGCCTACGGCGGCTGGGCGGACACGCCGGGCGGCGCGATGTTGTGGCTCTGCGGAGGCGCGCTGCTCGGGGGCTGCCTGCAGATGCTGGTGCCGGCCTGGGCGCTCGCGCGGGAAGGATGGCGGCCGGCCTTCGATTTCTCGGCGGGCGACCCGCTGCGCCAGATCGTGCGGCTGATGCTGCCGTCGATTTTCGGATCGGCGATCTACCTCATCAACATGGCGGTGTCGCGGCTCGTCGGGCTCTCGCTCAACGACTCGGCGGTCGCGGCGCTGAATCTCGCCACGCGTCTGATGGAATTGCCCATCGGCGTCTTCACGGTCGCCGTGGCGACGGTGATCTTTCCGCTGATCGCGAAGCATGCCGCGGCGGACGACTGGGAGAGTCTGGCGCGGGCCTACCGCAAGGGCATGCGCCTCGTCCTGGTGATCAACGTGCCGGCGGCGGCGGGGCTGGCGGTGCTGGGCGAGCCGATCGTGCGGCTGCTGTTCCAGCGCGGGGCGTTCGACGCGGGCGACACGGCGGCGGTCCAGCCGGTGCTGATCGCGTATGCGCTCGGGCTGCCGTTCCTGTCGTTCGTGAGCATCGTGCTGCGCGCCTACTATGCGCAGAAAGACACCGTGACGCCGGTGCACGCGGCGACCCTCAGTTTTTTTGTGAACCTCGGTTTGAGTGTCGTCCTGATGAAGCCGCTCGGCACGCTCGGCTTGGCGATCGCGGGGAACGCGGCGACGATCGCGCAGGCGGTCTACCTGCAGGCCCGGCTCGGGGCGGCGCGGCCCGATCTGGCGTTCCGGCCGATGTTGCGCGACCTGGGCAAGATCGTCGCCGGGGCGGTGGCGATGGCGGCCGGGGTCTGGGCCGCCTGGCGGGGCTGGAGCGGGTCGGGGCCCGCCTCGGCCTGGCGGGATGCACTCGGGCTCTTCCTCGTCATCGGTGCCGGCGCCGGTGGATACGCCGGTTGGCTTTGGATCGTGCGCATCGAGGGCCGCGAGGATCTCGCGGCCGTGGGCGCGAAGCTGCGGGCAAAGTTCCGCTGACCGATGAAACGGGTGTTCGATTGGTTTTTGACGGGGATGATCGCGGCCACGGTGCTGGCGTGGCTGTTCCCAGGTCCGGGTGCGGCGGGAGGCTGGCTGCATCCGGAATTGCTCACGAAGGCCGGCGTGGCCCTCATTTTCTTTCTGCACGGGCTCGCGCTTTCGTTTCCGGCGTTGCGGGCGGGCGTGTTGAACTGGCGGCTGCACCTGCTGGTGCAGGCGGTGACGTTCGGCGTGTTTCCCGCGGTCGGGCTGGTGCTCAACGCGGCGCTCGGCGCGCATCTCGCGCCCGAACTCGTCGCGGGCGTCTTTTTCCTCTGCGCGCTGCCGTCGACGGTCTCGTCTTCGGTCGCGATGACGGCCGCGGCGCGCGGCAATGTGGCCGGAGCGGTCTTCAACGCGACGCTCTCGAGCCTGCTCGGCGTGGTGCTGACGCCGCTTTGGGTTGCATGGGCCTTGCGGACCTCCGGGCAGGTGCAACCGTTGTGGCCGGTGATCGCGGACCTGCTGCGGTGGCTCGTGCTGCCGTTGGTGCTCGGGCAACTGGTCCGGCCGTGGCTGGGCGCGTGGGCACTGCGCAACAAACCGCGGATCGCCGTCGTCGACCGGCTCACGATTCTCCTGCTCGTCTACACGTCGTTCTGCGACTCCTTCAAGGCAGGTGTCTGGAGCCGGCACGCGACGGGCCAACTCGTGCTGGTGACGGCCGTCTGCGCGGTCGGCCTGGCGGCGGCCCTGCTGCTGACCGCTTGGCTCGGGCGGCGCTGCGGGTTTTCCCGGGAAGACCGGATCGCGGCGATTTTCTGCGGCTCGAAGAAGACACTCGCCTCCGGGGTGCCGATGGCGAAGTTGATCTTCGGCGCCCACCCCGGGCTGGGACTGATTCTCCTGCCGATCATGATCTACCATCCGCTGCAACTGTTCGTGGGCGGCATCCTGGCGCAGCGCTGGGGCAGGGAAGGAGAGGGCGCGTGAGCGGCGCGGAAGGGCCGGACCTGTCGGAGGTGCGCCACGAGGCGGCGGCGCGGCGGTTTGTGGCCGAGGCGGCGGGGCGGTCGGCGGTGCTCGATTACGAGACGGCGGACGGGATATTGATTTTCACGCACACCTTCGTGCCGCCCGAACTGCGGGGGCGCGGGCTCGCGGAGAAATTGGTCCGGGCAGGGCTGGCCTACGCGCGGGAGACGGGGAGCCGGGTGCGTCCGGACTGTTCCTACGTGGCGACCTTCATCGCGCGGCACGCAGAATTCCGGGACGTGGTGGCGGGATAGGGCCGACGGGCGTTCGCGCGGCCGCCGCCGCCCTGCGGAGTTGCGGAAACGGCGACGACAGGCAGGTTCGCCGCATGTCCCATGCTCTCGCCCCGCAGTCCCTGCTCGATGCGCTCAACTGGCGCTACGCGACCAAGAAATTCGATCCCACGCGCCGGATTGCGGCCGACGTCTGGCACGCCCTCGAGCAAGCGCTGGTCCTCACCGCGTCGTCGATCGGCCTGCAGCCGTGGAAGTTTCTGGTGGTGACGGATCCGGCGGTGAAGGCGCGACTGCAGGGGGCGTCCTACCGGCAGGCGCAGGTGTCGGACTGCTCGCACTTCGTCGCGTTCGCGGTGCGCCGCGACCTCGATGCGGCGCACGTGGACCGCCACATCGCCCGGATGGCGGAGGTGCGGGGCATCACGGTCGAGTCGCTCGGCAAGTTTCGCACGATGACGATGGGCAACCTCGACCGGGCGCGGGCGGAGGGGCGCCTGGACACGTGGCAGGAACACCAGGCTTACATCGCGCTGGGCCAGTTCATGGCGAGCGCCGCCGTGCTGGCGGTCGACACCTGCCCGATGGAAGGCATTGAACCCGAAAAATACGACGAGATCCTCGGTCTCGCCGGCACGGACTACGGCACGGTGGTGGCTTGCGCCGCGGGTTACCGGGCGGCCGACGACAAGTATGCCGCGATCCCGAAGGTGCGCTTCAAGACCGACGACGTGATTGTGCGGGTTTGAGGCGTCGGCGGTGCGGGCGCGGCCGGCCCCGGGGCAAGCGGCCGGCCCGCCCGGCGTGCCGCCGCGCGGAATGACTGCGATCCCGGACCCGTGCGCGC
>JACCEB011840935.1_pt1 | contig 16787 bp, 12 predicted proteins | sample 7454761 | NCBI WGS metagenome assembly JACCEB01 (sample SAMN15323454, study PRJNA562643) | freshwater metagenome | isolation source: river surface water | place: USA:Blue River Watershed | collected 2017-08-18 | reverse complement strand
GAAGGGAAGAAAGCTCTATATTGCTAATTGCATTCGCTGCCACAATAAAGATCCAAACTTGAAGGGTTCGATTGGGCCAGAAATTGTAGATGCGCCTTATGAAGTGATGTATTCAAAAATTATGACAGGGAAGTATCCAAAACCTCTGCCTAAAGGGTTTGTTCCCAAGAGAAAGAGCAGTGCGATGACAAAGCTTCCGAAATTGAAAGATGATATCCCGTCGATTTGGGCCTATGTCCAATCACTTAAAAAGAAAAAATAAACCTAGATTTTCCATTTGATCAAATACTTGAATGCTGTTGGGATTTTTTTTGATATCTCAATACCTTTAAACATTTTCTTACTGTCTTGAATTTCCAATTTATTTGGACTCATTAAAATTCCAAATTCATAGGTACATCCGTTCACAGAGGAACTCGTGGAATTTAAAAAAGAACTAAGAATTTTTCTTTCGTCTTTCTCGAGTGAACCCAGAAGAGTGTGCGGAATAAAAATCTCAGGCTCAAACGAGCTCAGTTTCATCTCAGTCGCTCTTTCTTCGACTAAATTTAAAAAATGATCATAGATTTTAGAGTTGTTCTTTTTTGTTTGATTCAATTGGATATCTTCACCCGGTTGTCCTGTTGCTATGAAAAGATCATCATTTTCTAATGAAGGAGACTCATCAGTCTGGTGAAGTTTTATGGAAAGGGCGTCGGCACTAATAGGTAATTGACCACTACAGATGAAACTCACAATTTGAATATGTGTTGGTCTTGAATCCTGATCATAAAGTACATTAAGGTATTGTTGGACACTAGGGTCAAAGAGATTATTAAATTCTACATCAAGGGTACTAATTTCAACTGAACCGTGATGTTGATCAAGAGAGCGTGCTGTGATTCCTAGCTGAGACCTAATTTTGTATGAATTGCTATGATCTAAAAAATCGAAAGGTAACTCAATTTCAGCGCGCGCAGAGCTCATAAATCCCAAGCAAATGAAAAATCCAATAAGAAAATGAATCATAGAGCTCCGTAAAAGATAATGAATCTTAAAGCGTTTTAGGAAGGCTGGGCAGGTGGGGTGAAACATATTCTTAATGCGACATTTTACTGTCTAATTTTTTGACGGCCAGAGGCTTTAAGGCGAAAATAGAATCTCTTGAAAACTAGAAAGATGAGGGATAAAAATGGCCCAGTTTATTGATATTATGCTCCACCTAGATCAACATCTCGTTTCATGGTTAGCACTGTTTGGCCCGTGGATTTACGTCTTGATGTTTCTCGTGATTTTTTGTGAAACTGGTCTTGTTGTGACCCCCTTTTTACCTGGGGATTCTCTTCTTTTTGCTCTCGGTGCTTTATCTGCTTTAGAGAACGGATTGAATATGTGGACTCTTCTCTTGAGTTTAACCATCGCTGGAATCTTGGGAGATACTGTCAATTATCATATCGGGAAATTCTTGGGGCCAAAGGTCTTTAAGCAGGATAGCCGCTTTTTTAAGATGGATTATTTAGTTCAAACCCAGAGTTTCTACACTCGTTGGGGTGCGTTCACGATCGTCGCTGCTCGATTTGCTCCGATTGTAAGAACCTTTGCTCCTTTTGTGGCCGGTATTGGTTCCATGAATTATAAAAAATTTCTTGTCTATAATGTCTTTGGCGCCATTGCCTGGGTCTTCACCTTTATTTTAGCAGGTCATTTTTTTGGGAATATCCCGGTTATTAAAAGAAATTTTACGATTGTCATCTTTGGAGTCATTTTCGTCTCCCTTCTTCCCATGTTAATTCCTTGGATTCAGAGTAAACTTAAAAAAACTTAGACAGCACGAAGACTTTTCATTCAAAGCTTCTTTTATCTCCTAAACTTGGGAGATGAAAGAAGCACTTATCATACTTGGTGATCAACTATTCCCTTTAAACTTTTACAGGCCCCACAAAGATTCGATTGTTTTTATGGCGGAGGATCTGGAGCTATGTACTCACTATAAATACCATAAACATAAAATTGTTTTTTTTCTAAGTGCGATGAGAACTTATGCAGATGAATTGAGAGAAGATTCATTCAAGGTTCATTATGAAGAATTCTCGGACACTTCTTTCGTAACTCGACTAAAAAGTTTTATTAAAAAAAGTCAGATCTCAAAAATTCGAATCCCTGAAATTCAGGATAAGTTTTTTGAACAAGAATTATTAAATCTTTTTAAAGAATTAAAAATCACATTTGAAATTCTAGAGTCTCCGATGTTTTTATGCTCGAGAGATGAATTTAAAAAATACCTTTCAACCCATAAGAAACCATTTATGAAATCTTTTTATGAAGGAGAGAGGAAGAGATTAAGTATTCTTGTCGATAAGAAGGGGAAGCCTGCAGGAGGGCAGTGGAGTTATGATGTTGAGAATCGAAAAAAGGCACCAAAAGTTCTTACCAACAAGGAAATGTTAACTCACACACAAAATACTCACGTAAAAGACGTATCTCAATTAGTAGATAAGCATTTTAAACATCATCCAGGAGACACTAAAAACTTCTGGGCACCCGTCACTCGAAAAGGCGCTTTAAAAAATCTGAAGCACTTTATTCTGCATCATATTTATGATTTTGGTGACTATCAAGACGCCATCACCGCTCGGTCACCTTTTCTTTTTCACTCTATCATCTCCCCCATGATGAATGCTGGATTATTAACACCTAAAGAAGTGATTGATGAAGTCCTTAAGGCCCATGAAAAAGATACGGATATTCCACTTGCTTCAGTTGAAGGATTCATCAGGCAAGTCATTGGTTGGAGAGAGTTTGTAAGAGGCATTTATCAAAATTATTCTTCTGAAGAAGAGACGAAGAATTTTTTTAATCACAAAAGAAAAATAACGAAGCATTGGTATGACGGAACAACGGGAATTTTACCTGTGGATGATGCGATAAAAAAAGCGAATGAGTTTGGCTATTGCCATCATATCGAAAGACTTATGATCCTCTCCAATATCATGCTTTTATGTGAAATCCATCCCCATGAGGTTCATCGGTGGTTTATGGAGATGTTCATTGATAGTGCAGATTGGGTCATGGGGCCAAATGTTTATGGAATGGGACAATTTTCTGATGGAGGAATTTTCGCGACGAAACCCTATGTCTCTGGAAGTAACTACGTTTTAAAAATGTCAGACTATAAAAAAGATGAGTGGTGTGACGTATGGGATGGTCTTTTTTGGCGATTCATAGGGAACAATAAAACGTTCTTTTCAAAAAATCCTCGCATGAATATGATGGTGAAGCTCTTAGAGAAAATGGATGTCGCAAAGAAGAAAAAACTTTTGTCACTCGCCGATGAATTTATTCAAAGAACGACTAAATGAAACCAGAAGTTTCTATCGTATGGCTTAAAAGAGATTTAAGGATTAATGATCATGCGGCCCTCTTCTACGCTACGAAATCAAAACTTCCTTTAATTGTGGTTTACTGTTTTGAGCCTAGTTTACAAAATTATTATGACTGGGATGAGCGGCATTGGAGATTTATTTATCAGTCCCTTCTTGATTTAGAAAAAAAGATTCCTATCGTTTGGAATTACGAGGAAGTCATTCCAACCTTTGAAGAGATCTCTCTCCACTATAGTATTAAAAATGTTTTCTCCCATCAAGAATCAGGAACAGATATCACCTACAAAAGAGACAAAGAGTTTAAAAGATGGTGCAAGCGCCACAATATTACTTGGAAGGAGTATCAATCTAACGGAGTTGTTAGGGCGCTAAGGAATAGAGCAGAGTGGCCCCGGCTTTGGGCCTCTCATATGAAAAGAATTCCCTTTAAGAATCGAATAGAGGAGATGACGTTTACTGATACTTCAATGTTAAGATTTATTCATGATCTTCCAGAAAATATCACTAAAAATGACTCTCGTTTTCAACAGGGGGGAGAGTCTGAAGCCCAGAACGTTTTGAAAGATTTTTTTGATAACCGCTACTTTGATTACATGAAAAATATCTCAACTCCTGGACAGGGGAGGTACACTTGCTCGAGACTTTCCCCACATATATCTTGGGGGAATATTTCTGTGAGGCAAGTGTACCAAGAGGCGACGAAACTATTAAAAGCAGCACCTGAGAAAAAGAATCTTCTGCAATTTATTTCAAGGCTCCAGTGGCATTGCCACTTTATTCAAAAGTTTGAAGATGAAGTGGAGCTAGAATTTCAGAATATGAATAGGGCCTTTGATCATTTGAGAACCAATCCAGAAAAAGAAAAGATTCGTGCTTGGATCGAGGGGAGAACGGGTTATCCTTTGGTTGATGCTTGCATGAGGTGCGTGAACACAACGGGGTACTTAAATTTTAGGATGAGAGCGATGGTCGTTTCATTTTTGACTCATCATCTGTGGCAACCTTGGCAAGTGGGAGCGAAGCATTTGGCGAAAATGTTTTTAGATTATGAGCCAGGGATTCACTTCCCCCAATTTCAAATGCAAGCTGGGGTCACGGGAGTTAACACTATTCGCGTTTATAATCCTATTAAGCAGTCAGAAGAAAAAGATGAGGATGCACTTTTCATTAGAGAGTGGGTCCCTGAACTAAGAGATCTGCCTGTCCATCTCATACATTGTCCGTGGAAGATGACGTCTATGGAAGAGGCGCTTTATGGATTTACATTAGGGGTAAACTATCCAGCTCCTATTGTAGACGTCTTAGAGAGCGGAAAGTTTGCCAGAGATAAACTCTTTAAAGTTTCAAGTGGAGAAATGGCGAAAGCTGAGTCCAAAAAAGTATTAAAAAAACACACCAGCCGTTCTCATTCAAATAGACCCAGCTAATTGAGCTTCAGAAATATTGATAAGAGTAAACTCATTCGACATAATCTTTTCACCTTGGCATTCAATAAACGCTTTGAAACGGAAAGATGTATCGATGTTTAGAAGTAATTCTATTTTGATGTCTAGGATATCAAAGGGTCTAGCAAACTTTTTATATTTTGCCTGATGAATGGATCTTAGTACTCCAAGGGCATGGCCCTTTGTTTTCTCAGAATCATAGTCTGAAACCGGAGAATAGAACTCTGTGATGAGAAGCCCTGCTCCTTGTGTGGTCATCTCTTGCATCATGGCCCCTGGAACGATGGGGGTTCCGGGAAAGTGACCTTGAAGGTAGTACTCATTGATCTCTGGAGTTTTCCTAACCCAAATTTTCTTTGGAGAGGCCTCGATGACTTCATCGATTAAGAGGTAAGGGGGGCGGTGATGGAGACGTTTTAAAATATTGATTTTCATACCTTTTTTCTATCAAATTTCAGGGTTTTAACCTACTCCTCATTCCTATTTGTTCAGGAAAAATACAACTCTAAAAAACACCGTCAAAACTTTTGACACCAGGAGGAAGTATTACAGGAGAGTCTAGAGAAATGATTGGAATTCATTAAAATGGCGCTAACTGAAGTCTCATCATAAAGGGATGAATAATGATTAAGTTTTTCCTACTGAATCTCCTTCTTCTCGCTGGTCTCAGGGCCTACGCCGAAAGCCCATGTGATATTAGAACGGGTTCTACAATGGGGATCAAGGTGGTTGAATTTGTGAGTGGAAACACCATTCATTCTAAAATGCCATTAAGGGAAAGTACCGCGAATGCTCTTTACGAGGAAATGATCAATCTTCAAGACATGGGTGTCTGTGAAGAAGAAATAAAATCACAAAAATGTATTTTAAGATTTGAGAAAAATCCTAAAACAAAATTTGTGACGATGTATCGAGCGGGTGGCAAATGGAATAGCTGGAATTTAAAGTCTAAGGAAGAAGCACAAACATATATTAAAAGCTTAAAAAAATACGGATTTTGCTCATGAAAAAAATCATCATCGCACTTTTGATCTCCTTTAATGCATTCGCTGGTTATGAGTGCGAACTTAAACTTGCTCATACAGAAGATCTATATCAAACGATTGCGACATCAAAAATTTCTGCTACGGACCGAGATCTTAGAACGATTCATCTTAAGGAATTCTTCATCGAAGAAAAAACCAAGAGAAAGACTATAAGTATATCCCTTCAGGCGGCCATGGTAGGATGGGCAGGTGAGGAGGAAGTCGCAGTAGCTGTCTTTAGAAGATCAGTAAAAAACTTCTCAATTGAGACGACGTCTTTAGATCGCAAACTAATAGTGAAGGGATCCGAATCTGGAACTCTTTGGTTTGAGAACTATAAGCTCGATATAAAGTGTAATCTTTTTCAGTAACCTAGAATATCAACGTACGTGATACCTTTAGCTAGTGAAGAATTTGATTTGGCTCTTTGACCCTTAATCATAATTTTCTTTTGATTGAAGAGTTCCTTAAGAGCTCCACGTGAAATGTTTTTCAAAGCCTCGTTTTCATCCTGTTCTCGTAAAGCATTCAATAAAACATTGTCCATCCTTGACTCTGGATATTCTAAAGTTAAAACGACTCTAAAAGAATTGGCGGGCCTTTCAGGGATTTTTTCCATTTTTTCCTACTTTTATTAATGCATTTAAGGTGAAGTAAAGAAGCTTGTTCCAAAGTTTGTTGTGAATAGATCATTACCCGGATTAAAGACATCAATATTCATCTCGGTGCCTCCATTGAATTTGAGATTATTTCCTGAAAATAAAGTATTGGGATCAGTCATTGTAATCGAAGTTGTAACGGTATTATTTTGTGGAAATGTATTTGATAATTTAAACCCCACTAAAGTAATTAGAAAAGTCGGAAGATCATCAACAAAAAATGGAGGATTACTCCAAGAATTGTAGCGCGTTGATTGAAAAGTCGTATCCATGTTAGTGGAGAATGAGAGAGTCGAATTTGTATCTTGACTAAACCTATGGAAGATAAAATCCTCCTTGTAGTCGCCTATTGTTAGGTTTGTCGCTGTTTTAAACTCATAATGCATTCCTTCAAATATTGTATAATCAGTTTTAAATAACCTACTCATCATAGAACTATGCTTAATAAGAACAGGTGAGTTACTTGAAACATCATAAGATTTAAAAGACTCCAAAACCTCGAACCTCTGAGTGTCCTGATTGGCCCAAGTCGGCGTGGCCCAATTGATCATTTTTTTTGTGTCATGTCGTAATACGCTAAAAATATATTTACTCGATTCTTCAAGTTTTCCCAAAAGCTCATCACATCTAAACTCCATAACGAAGGCGGGGTGTAGAAGAGAATTCTTATAATCATAAAAAAGAAGTCTCTTTTGAAAAGATGAATAGCTCCCAATTGTTGAACCACAACTGCTTTCATTTTTATCACTTGGATTACAAATAAATCCTCCAGGTGAAGAAACTGGAGAACTAGATAAAACGAACTTAAATGTATTAAAGGATAATTCAAGAGGATCAAAAAAAGTGAATTGTCTTGTTCCTGAAGCGTTAACGCAGGCATCATTAAAGGTTGTGTTTAATGAACCAGGCCTAAAAAATCCTCCCACCATTTCATGGGAGAAGATTTTTCTTATCATTGAAAGTTCTCCATCAGCACCTTTTTGAAGTGGAGCTCCAAAAAAGAGATTGTATCTTGGATCTTTATCATGGCCAATCATCTTAATAATGACTTTTTGTAGATCGGTTCTTTTTTGATCAAAGCCTGAAGGTTCAACTATAATGTTGATATTTTGAGTGAAGGAGCTAACAGAGATGTCTCCAAAGCTATTAAGATCTGTTTGAAACGTGATAAAAACTTGTGAATCTTCTGATAAACAAGTGAGGCTATTTCCTGTCGTGAAGCCTATGCTTCCAGCTGTAGTATGAGCTAAAGGTAAAGGGCAGGTTGTTTCATTAGGAATTTTGATCTTTACCTTTTCCCCAGGGGAAAATCGATGAGTGTAAGAGCTAAGTGATAAATCAAAATTTGAACCTGTTGGAGTAACATCAAATTTTTGAAAGACCTGATTTGTAGAATCATAAGATTCAAACATAGGCTTCAAGGGTTCAAAGATACTTACTGCTCTTCCTCTAGAGTTTGCGGGTAGAATAATTTTAAACGAATCAGATGTATAATTACGTACGAGGTGATCAAAATTTTTTGGATAGCTTCCTAATAAACCATCTGTAAATTCAAATTCGTTTACAAGTTTGTTAGGCGTACAGTCGACGCCATCATAAATCGCAATTCCAAAAGGAATATTTTTTAAAGGAAGTCTTAAAAGTTGGGATGTATCATAGGGATTTGGAGAGGAAGATGCTTCTAGGACGGAGAGTTGGGTGTTATTTGTGCTGAGGCATGGAGAAAGAAACCCCTTATTGTATACATTTTGAAAGATTCCTTTTTCCAACGCATATATACGTACTCTTCGTATTTTTGATCTTAACTCTGGAGCAGCGGTCTCGCAAAAGGTAACATTTCCAGAGTTACCATCAGTGACTAATTTGCTCTGAATGTTATTAGTCGGAGTGACTTTCCCTTCAAAAAAAGAATTGCAGGTATTAATCAGTTTCACTGGTTTAAATTGCGGCGGAGTGACTCCGCTCATCATATTAGATGAGTCGTTATTATTAAAGAATGGAAGGTTACAATTTTCAGGTGAAAGACTAAGATTAATAACTTCAGTGGGTTTACTGATTTTTGCTGTCGTCTTTCCACAGTGAGTGATACCAGAAAAATTGAGTGATGAATTTGTTCCTCCATCCCAACCCATGGCAGCTATCGTCCAAGTTCCTGGATCGAGTTTTAGTCCAACGGTTTTTGTTGCGGACAATGCCTTAGAGAAGGTTTTTCCCGATGTATTGTTCACTCCAGAAATAATGAGTCCCCCACCAAAGTAGGGAGTTGTCATGGCAAAACTGTGAGTGATTTCTAATCTTGTTTCAGAATTGTTTCCAGGTCCACAGGAAGTGAATTGTGTTAACACCACGGCGAAGAAAATAATTTGTAAGTACAATTTGTACCTATGCATATCCCTATTCCTCAAGAAAAGCTTAAATGGATTTAAACTTCCTCGAGTGACTTTTCGGATTTAAATTTATATTTTTGAGCTTGGCCGAAGACTTAGAGTTCTGATCGGATATAAAACAGTATCAGTTGGGTAATACTATAAATCTTCAAATAGCCCAATACTTTTGGCAATTTACAAAATTAATTAATTCTTAAAAATGTTATCCCCTTAGATTTACTCATAAAACGATTAAATTCTTCCTAAGTTCTAAAATGAGGCAACCGAGAAGATTTTTGATGATGAGTAAACTCATTTTTATCTATTCGTTTCTCTTCCTGCTGAGCGGTTGCTTTCTTGATCAAGAAGGCAAGGATCAGTCATCTGTTGAAGTTAAGCTCACAGAAAATCTAGTGAGTGGAGCTGCCGGAGGAGCGATTTTATATCTTGTTAACAAAGATTCAAATATCCAACGCTCGATGATTCTCACGGAGAGTTCTCTAAATGTTCAGCTCAAGCAAGGGACATGGGATTTTGCGATTGTGGCTTGGACCGGGGATGGAAGTGCGAACCAAAATCTAACAGGATCTATTAAATGTGGATTACAAAAAGGTGTTAAATTAGATGAAGCGAGTGAATCAGTTTCACTTAACTTCAACACTTCAACTTGTAATAATTCTTTTTTTACTCCACCGGCCCATTTGGCAAGTGGATCTATGCAGGCCGTAACAATTGTGAACTGCTTAACTGTAACGAATCCTACTCCTGGAACTTATTGTGATTCAGCCGCAATAGGCTTTGCTGGTTCTTATAAAATAAAAATTTTCGCAAAACCAAATCCGACTCCTAAAAATAAAACTTCATTCATTGCGGCATTGGGTGCCCATGTATTAAATCCACCCACCTCTGGGGTCCAGGTACTAGAGTCAAGTTGTATTCCTGCCAGCACTGGAGCGATGTCTACTACCCCAGTTTTCAGAGTTCTTCCTTTCTCCTCACCTGATCTATTTGTTTCAGCTGGGGTTGAAGCATACTCTGATACAAGTTGTAGCTCTGGAAAGCAAAGTTACATTTATCCTATTGGCCTTGGCGATCCTTCTGGTAACGTAGGTGCACTTACATCAAATACAGTGTCAAAAACCACAGCAACTTCATCAAGCTCGGATATTTACCTTGCTTATCAACCTGTGACCTTATCGATGAGTAATAATGATTTTGGAAAAGTTTTGTTCAGTCAACCTGGATCTAAAACTTTAATCATCACTAACAATTCTCTTTCTTCCGTGACTCTTTCAATTCCATCTTATTCTGATAACCAGTTTTCAAATGGCTTAACCAATTGCTTATCTACTCTCGCTGCTAACGCTGCTTGTTCTAGAGGCGTAATATTTACTCCAACTTCCAAAGGGATAAGTACGTCAACAGTCTCTGTCTCAATTAATGGACAACCTAAAACACTAACATTAACCGGATTTGGTGTGCAGGATCGTTTTAAGACCTATCCTCAAGCGGTGACTGGATTCCAAGGTCTTCCATCTAATGTTATTAACTCTGTTTTTCAGGTTTACTTTGGTTCAACAATTGTAAAACTTGTTGGTACGGATGGTGGATTTTATCGAAACTCTGGTCCGACGATAGATACGAAAACAACGGCGATTAATTATAATCCTTCAAGTTCTTTATTCTCTGATAAATTTGGTTCAAACATAATAAACACTACATACGCTTTTTCAAATAATGGAGTCAATTACGTCTACGTTGGCACAACAAATGGTTTAGCTATTTCGATTGATGGGGGCGATACGTATTCAAACTACCTTACGGGAAACGATATAAAAAGTATATTTGCCCATGTTGAAGGAACTGAAAAGCGACTATATGTAGGGACAAATGAAGCAATAAAAGTCTCTCTTGATGGGGGAGCAAGCTGGGCTTTGTCAACCACAGTTTCTGGAGGAGTTCAAAAGTTATTCGTTGATACTACAACTCCTTCAACTCCAATTATCTATATGTCAAATAATAATGATTCATTTCACTCCTTACCACTAAGTATATCTAGTGGAACAATCACGCCCTTAACGAGCTCTCAATTAGACTTATCTTTTTTTGACCCATCAACCTCAACCACAACAGTAAGTTCTGATGCGAAAGTTTCCGATATAAGAAAAAACTCAAATGGAGAGATGTATTTACTTGTAAGTACAGGTAGCTCTATATCTGCCGCAATACCAGGTATTTATAAGTATGTGAGTGGTATCTGGTCCCATCAATCTGATTTAAATGTCACTGGTGCTGTGGAATATTCCCAAATGGCCGAAGATCATAACGGCCACTTTCTAATAGGGAAAAAAAATGTAAATCAAAATTCTCTTATTAAGTATAACCCAGGATCGAATAATTTTAGTCCCCTGTCCCTTGGAAGCTATAATGAAAAGATAACTGGTATAAGCACATATCTTCCTAATACAACAACAACAAGTGTGTTAATTGGAACAAAATCTGGAATCATACAAACTACAGTTTCTACTACGAACCCAACGACGACTTATACAAGTTTTTCAACTCTCACATTAACTCCGACGAGCGGGTTTAAGAATAATAAAATAAATTCACTTGCGGTAAAAGAAGGTACAACAAATTTGCCAATTATTATTGGTACATCTGAAGGTATTTTACTGAACAATACGCCCGCAACATTGTCAGGAATAGCTCATGGATTTCCTGGCCACGATGTTAAAGCGATGTTTTCTAATACCACTAACATTTATTTTGGGAGTAAGTCGACCAATAATTACGTTGAAAGATCTCCTTGGGCCGGATTGTCGGCAAACTCGTTTACCGCAAGGGCAAGTTCTTTTTCCTCTGAGGTTAACGACATCTTCGTGGATGTTTTAACTGAGTATGTCGCAACTCAAGGTGCTGGAGTTGCGTACTTGGACATAATAGCAACTGCTCCAAGTTGGCAGTGGATTAATACTTCAACTACTAATGGCAGCTTATTAGATAATAATATTAAAAATATATATGTGGATTCGGGTGGAGTTTTATATTTAACTTACTCCAGCGGAAATTCAGTCTTTGATGCTAAGGTTGCTAAGGTTGTAATTACCTCAGGGGGCATGAGCCCAACTTATTCAATATCTCACCATTCGCTAGTAGGAATGTCATCAGGTGAAACAATTGTAAAATTGTATGTAGATGACTTTGGCAAGGTGTTTGTAGGAACTAGTCAAAGGAACATAAAAAGGTGGAATAGTCTTGCAGATTTAACAAGTGCCACTCCAGTTACTCCAGTAAATTTCCAACTACCTCTAAGTGGAGGTGTCTCTCCAACGATAAATGACATTGTCGCGAAGTGGAGTGGTACGACTAACCATCTGTTTGTTGCAACCAATTTTGGAATCTACATAAACGTTGACTCCAGCTTTTCCACTAACTGGAAGGTGAGGACGACTCTTCATGGTCTTCCAACGAATAATATCAAAAAAGTTTTTGTCGACTCAAATTATGATATTTATATTGGCGCCAATGGGGATAATACAGAAGATTCCGGTGGCGGTCTTGCTACAACGAAATACTAATATCCCGATCATTTTTGTCTTAGATTTTTACATCCAAAGCCATTACTACTTGGCAGTTCAAAGATAAGAAACTGATTTTATTAAGTAGATTTTTTTGATTAGTTTTATTTTGATAGTTTTTTTCTAATCTGTTCACTATCCAAGTTATCGAAAGAAGAGAGAAATTTGCCCCATTTAGTGGACCTCTTCAAGGGGGTATAATTGAGTCTGGGTTTCAAGGATATTGAGGCCAAGGAAGTTTGTATGAAAATGTTGTGCTTTATTCTCTTTTTTTCCACTTCGGTTTTGGCGCAGTCAAAGATTGCTGTGGTGAAAATTCTTCGTGGAGAAGTGACACTCCTCACTCTGGGAAAAAGTAAACAACTCAGTGTGGATGAGTGGGTCGAAAATGGTGGGGTCATTAAAACTGCTGAGAAGAGTTTTGTAAAACTTATTTTTATTGATAAGTCTCAAATGAATATTGGCCCAAATTCAGAAATGAAAGTCGAATCCTTCACGGGGAAAGATTCAGGTGTCATTGATCTCGTGAAAGGAAAAATTCGCTCTCAAGTGAGTAAAGATTATCTTCAGATGAAGGATAAAGAAAAATCGAAACTCTTCATTAAAACGAAAAATGCTGTCATGGGTGTTCGAGGAACAGATTTTCTTATTTCTACCAACGGAAGGAGCACATCGACAGTCCTTTTCGAGGGAGAAATTGCTTTTAATAAGTTAGATAATAGGAGTGAGTTATCGACTCAAAAGCTTGAAGAAATTGTTGATCGCGGAGTGCGTATGTATCCGGGGGAGTTTTCAGTGGTCGACCCAAGTCGTACTATGCCTACAGTTCCCGCTCTCATGAATATTCAGCAGCGTGAAAAATTAGAACGAAATCAAGAAATGAATAAGGAGCGCGCTCCAAGTAGTAGTGAAGGTGAAGTGGTAATAAAAACAGTTGTTCCACCTGGATTAAGTGGATCTGTCGTCAGTAATTCTCCAGATGTTTTAAACAAAGAACTTCAGCAGGTTTCAAATCAAGATACTGCCATGATCGAACAGAGGGCATCTTCATCTGATCCTGAGGGATATGTTAAAGGGGAAACCGTCAAGCCAGCGAACGGATCCTTTGTCCATATTGATTCAGGTGTCATAATCCCTCCAGGGCCTGATTCGGTTCTGGATAAAAACTCTAATACTTATATTCCTGGATCTGATTCTGGTCGAGTGGCCAGTGATGGGACCTATATCCCTCCTAAGAATATTGAAATCACTGATAAGGGTACCATCGTTGTTTCTGCTAATGACTCAGGTTCTGTGAAAACAAAGGAAATACCTCCGCCTGTTCCGATTATAACTCCGAGAGCGACAGCTTTTGGGCAGATGGGAAATTTAGACAGAGGTCCGGCCATGAATCCTCCAGGTGGAAGTGATAGGGATATCCAGCCACCAGGGTTTGGTGGAGTGGATAATCGATTTAATCAGAATGGTGGGATTTTCAATGTGAACGATCCAACCCGAGGGTCAGGTTTTTCAAATACAACCATTAGTGTAGGTCCTTAGAAGAGGACTCAGGTCATAGATGAAACGAATTGCATGGATGCTGTTGATGATGCTGAGTGTTTGCATTTATGCAAACGAAGAAGTGCAGTCTCTTTCTTATACCAAAAATAAAGTTTTTAAAGTTGCCGCAGCGGAGTTCCAAGGCGGAAAATATCAAAACACTCTTGATGAATTGATAAAAATCGAAAATAAGTTAATTGAATTAAACGCCAAAAATAAACAAATATTGGGATTTGTTTATTACTGGAAAGGTATCTGTTATAATCGCCTTCAAGAGTTTGATTTGGCGATTAGAGAATTCGAGAAATCCATCTCTAATAATTTTTCTCCCTCAGATATTAATTATGAAATGGGGCAAGCCTATTTTGCTTCTGAGAAATTAAATGAGGCAAGACTTCAATTTAGAGAATCTCTTAAGAAAAAATTTAAACGAGCGGTCTCTCTTTACTATTTAGGATACATCTCAAAAGAACTCGGACAAAAAAATAAGGCCTATAACTTTTTTAAATTCATCGAAAAGCTTCCTGAGGAAGAGAAAAAAGAGGTCTTACAGTCCTCAGAAGTTCTTATAGGGGATATGCTTTTAGAGGAAGCTGAAAAAAGTAAAGATGCTTTTAAAACGATTGAGTATAAAGTAATCCCTCAATATGAAAGTGCTCTCGCTCTTGATAAGGATTCAGGACTCGCGCCAGTTATTCAAGAGAAGATTTTAAAGCTCCAAAAAAAATATGATCTTATTTTGTTTAATTTGAGAAATGGAAGACCAACTCTCATCCCTCCCTATTTGATCCGATTTGCGCAGGAAGTTGGTGAAGATTCAAATGTCACTTTTTCACCAGCGGAAACGACGATATCAAAAGCGAAGCAATCATCCGTTTATTCAAAAACAGATTTCATTGGAAGATATACTTTCTACATTGAGGATTTTATAACGATCTCGCCTGAGTTTAGATTTAATAATACTTACTATTTCAATCGAACCCCTGAGATCTATCGGAACGATAACTTTCTATTGGCCCCTGCTGTCAGAACCTCTTATGAACATAGTTATAGAAAAAAACCAGCGGCCTTCTTATTTGATTACGATTTTAATGAGGCAAGAAGGGACGTGAATGCGGAAAATAAACTAGAATTTAACTCTCGGTCTCATAACTTCATGTTTGGAGAAAGACTGAATCACTTTTCTTGGGGAGAGTCGATTGTTCGTTTCAGGTACAGGATTCTCGATAGCTATCTTGATGACTCTGATTCAACGATGACGAGTGTTGTGATGGAGCAAATTAAAAATTTCGATTTAAATATTCTTTTGTTTTATTTTAGCTATGATCGGTTTCGGGTTCAGAATAATGTCTATAATACGGACTCAATAACCGTTAGGGGAGACCTTATCATGGCAAGAGTTAAGGATTGGTTTACGCCGAGTTTTGGACTTGCTCTTACATCTGTCGATCCAATCAATGCAAGAGATACGAGAGGAAGAGAATTATTAATTAATCCAAGTGCCAGGATTGCAAAGACATTTAAAAAGAATTGGCGATCGAACTTGAAATTTGATTATCAGAAAAATAATTCGAAAGATGAAACAAATTTTGCGTATTCAAAATTCGTTTATGCCTTTGAACTGGAATATCTCTTTTAAGCTTTATTTGAAAATTCAATAATAAAAGTTGTACCTTTGCCCTCTCCATCACTTTCCGCCCAGATCTTGCCTCTGTGTTTTGAAACAATCTGTTTTACGATGGATAACCCTAGACCTGTACCTCTTAAACTCTCTCTCGAAGCATCTACCCGATAAAATCGTTCAAAGATTCGAGAGAGGTGCTCTTTTCCAATCCCTGGGCCATTGTCTTGAATCTGAAGATAGATATTGGCATTTTTTTCAAAGCTAGAGATGGTGATGGTGACATTCTCGCCAGAGTATTTACATGCGTTGTCACAAAGATTCAGAATCACTTGTTCAATAAGTCTGAAATCACCTTTTAAATAATCTACTTGAATTTCTTGCTTGAACTCAATTCTTTTTTGAGAATAACTAGCTTTTATATTTTCTTGAACTCCATCGACGATATCGGGTAGATAAAATTCCTCAGACCGAAGATAATTTCTGGATTCAATAACCGAAAGATTAAGAAGATCGTTAAAGAGAGAAATCATCCGCTCGGTGTTTGCGACAATCTTTTCAAGAAAGGGATGAAGAGACGCATCGACTTTTGACGCCTGCGATTGAAGAATTTGAGTGAATCCTTTAATCGATGTTAGTGGGGTTCTGATTTCATGAGAGACGTTGGCCACAAAATCGACTCTCATTTGTTCAGATAATTTAAACTCAGTAACATCATAGAAAACACCAAGAGCACCATTAATCGCTCCATTTGAGGATTTAAGAGGAGTGATTGTAAGATCAAATATTCTATTTGAGTTATTACTCAAGGGGAAATTCATCGCCTTAAGAGATTGTGGTTCCCCATTTGATAAAACAGATTTAAAGGCGGAGAGAACTTCATCGGAGAAAATGTGCCATATTTTTTTATTAATTTCCTGGCCTTCTTTTTGATGCATAAAATTCTTCTTAAATTTACTATTGTAAAAAAGAATACTTTCGAATCGGTCCACTGCAATGATGTCATCATTAATCGATTCTAGGATGGCCGTATTTTTTTCATTTTCTATTTGAACTTCTTGGATTTGTTGCTGCAGTTTGAAGTCTGCTTTATTAAGGGCCTCTTCAATCGCTCCCCATTCGTCACGCTCATATAGGAGCTCTAAGCTTTTATTGAAAGGAATATCGTCCTTAAACTTTTCCACTTTCG
>JACCEB010322097.1_pt1 | contig 16808 bp, 20 predicted proteins | sample 7454761 | NCBI WGS metagenome assembly JACCEB01 (sample SAMN15323454, study PRJNA562643) | freshwater metagenome | isolation source: river surface water | place: USA:Blue River Watershed | collected 2017-08-18 | reverse complement strand
GGTGACTTGATTTCTTCGTTCGAGTCAAAATCTGATTTAGATGGCGAGCTTGAAATAACCAAACACCTCCAACTGAATCCACGCGGCAAAACCGTTCCAAATGCCAAGCACCAGCATCACACCGAGGGCAATCAAAAGAATTCCGCCGGCGATATTGAAGCCACGGATGTGCTTCTTGACGAAACCGACCGACTTGGTGGCCCAGCCAAATCCCGCGGCGATTGCAATGAACGGCAAGCCAATGCCAAGCGCATAAACGAAGGCCAGAATTGCGCCTCGGGCCGGTGAAGCAGCATCCGCGGCAAGGGTTAGAACAGCAGCCAGGGTTGGGCCAATGCAGGGTGTCCAGCCAAGGCCAAAGGCCACACCCAGCAGCGGCGCACCAATCAGGCCCAGCTTTGAAGAAACATTCATCTTGATGGTCTTTTGCATGAATGAAAACTGGCCAATCAAAACAAAGCCAAGCAAAATCACGAATACGCCAAGCACTCGCTGCACCCAGGCCAGACCGCTGCCATAAACCACAGCACCGATGCCGCCAAAGAGCGCGCCGAACGAGACAAACACGACCGAGAAGCCAAGCACAAATAGAACCGCACCCAAGATCATGCGGCCACGTTGGTTAGACAAACCCGAGACGAAACCCAGGTAACCCGGCACGAGCGGCAGCACGCAGGGGCTGATGAACGAAACGATGCCGGCAAGCAAAGCCATCGGGATAGCCGCGAACAGCGAGCCGCCAAGAATGATTTCGCCCGGGTTCACGTTGTTACTCCTCGACCGCGGTTTTGATTAGTGTGCTCAAGATTGACTTGTCGATTCGACCAAGGATGCGTGCCGAGACCTGCCCGTTCTTGTCGACGACGAGTGTCGTCGGCACTGCCTGCGGGGTAACGATGCCGGTGAAAGCGAGAACTACCGAACCGGTTTTGGCATCGATGATCGAAGGCCAGGTAATGCCAAAGTTCTTGTCGAAAGCAATGGTTGTGGCTGCCGAATCGCGCACGTTCACACCGATGAATTGAACCTTCGGATATTGCTTTGCAAGTGCAACCAGATCTGGCGCTTCGGCTCGACATGGAGCACAACCGGCATACCAAAAGTTGACCACGTGAACCACGCCCTTGAGCTGGCTGCTGCTGATCGACTGACCACTCTCGGTCTCACCCTGCCAGACCGCCGCCTTGGCTCGGTTGCCCTTGGCGAATTCGGTGACGGTGCCATCGCCGGCGATGTAGTTTTTGTTGTCTCCAGCCTTGAACTGCTGGGCAAGCGGGTCGTTCGCGGCGCAGCCCGACAGCGTGCCAATCATTAAAGTTGCGAGCATAAAAACGACTAGGCCAAGAGCAATGTGCTTCTGGTACTTTCTAAATTTCAAACTGCACCTCGGTCGATAGCGTGCAGGCCTTTGCTCGGCTCACGGTAATCAACTTCAACAAATGTGTTTCCTCGACGCTCAAAGGTAGTGATGCTCGAAAGGCTGCAGCGGCGCTGCTTGGGGTTGTGTGGCAGTTTCTGGCCACCAAGTGAAAGGCTGGCCATCACAATTGGCAATTGGTGACTAACCAAAACAACATCACCATCAAAAGTGTTATTCCAAGCGTCGAACATGGCTGCCTGCATGCGCTGCGCGATTTCACGGTATGGCTCACCCCAGCTCGGCTTTTGCGGGTTGCGAAGGTGAAAAAGTTGCAGCGGTCGACGAAGTAAATAGCCCGCAGAAAGTTGCTTGCCCTCGAAAACATTGGTCGGCTCAATCAACCGCTCATCAATGCTTGGGTTGATGCCAAAAATCGCTTGAACGTGTTCGGCCGATTCGCGAGTGCGAAGCAACGGGCTCGAGATAATCGCGGTCACCCTGCGACCCTCGGCACGCAAATCTGCGGCTGCTGCCTCGGCCATTTTGTGACCCAAATCGCTCAACCTAAAGTGCGGCAAGCGGCCATACAAAACACCATCTGGGTTGTGCACTTCGCCATGGCGAATGAGGTGAATGCGATCGGCGGGCATGGGTCAAGTCTACCCTCCGCTAAACTTGTCGTTTAGAGCCCTCAGCCTTCTCTCAGGCTTGTTTGGGCAACAAAAGAAAGCAAGGATTCACATGCGTGATCGCTCCCTCATCTCTTCACTTCAAGCTCGTGAAGACGGCCCCGTTCTGCTTGGAGGATGGGTCGAAAAGCTTCGCGACCAGAAGCGCATTCAGTTCATCATCCTGCGCGATGAATCGGGCTCTGCGCAGGTAACTTATCCGCGCCCGGTGATCGACGAGCAGCCCGACGAGAACGACGCACTTGCTGCAAAGGTTTCAACCCTCACCAACGGTTCATTCGTTTGGATCAAGGGCCGTTTGGTTCATGACGAGCGCGTAAAGCTTGGCGGGCTAGAGATTCAGCTCGACGACGTTGAGATTGTGACCCTTGCCGACCCAGAGACCCCGATTGCCGACGACACTTCGATCGACAAGCGAATGGACTGGAGATTCCTAGACCTTCGCCGCCCAGAGATGAACTTGGTCTTCCACATCCAGACCACCATCGAAGCCACCTGGCGCAAGTACTGGGTCGAGAACGGCTTTGTTGAACTTCACACCCCGAAGCTGATGGCATCGGCATCTGAGTCAAACGCCGAGCTCTTCAAGCTCGAATACTTCGAAGGCCACGCTTACCTTGCCCAGTCTCCACAGTTCTACAAGCAGATGGCAATGATGTCTGGCCTTGGCCGCATCTTCGAAATCGGCCCGGTCTTCCGTGCCGACCCATCGTTCACCTCGCGTCACGCAACCGAGTTCGTCTCGGTCGACATGGAGGTCTCGTGGATCGACTCACACGAAGACATCATGGCTATTCAAGAAGAACTGATGCACCTCGCTATTGCAGCGGTGAAAGAAAAGCACGGCGCCGAAATCGAGAAACTTTTCGGCATCGAGGTAAAGGTTCCATCGATTCCTTTCCCACGCGTGACCCTTGCCGACGCAGTTGAAATCATCAAGGAGCGCGGTCACGTTGTTGAGCGCGGCGGCGACCTAGACCCTGAGGGCGAGCGTCAGATTGCCGCTTGGGCCGAAGAGACCCACGGTCACGAATTCGTTTTCGTCACCGACTACCCGGCAACCGTGCGCCCGTTCTATCACATGCGTCACGCCGACAACCCGGCGCTAACCAACAGCTACGACCTAATCTGGCGCGGCACCGAAATCACCACCGGCGCACAGCGTGAGCACCGCCTCGATGTCCTTATCGAGCAGGTTAAGCAGAAGGGCCTAGAGCCTGAGGGCCTTCAGACTTACCTTGATTTCTTCAAGTATGGAGCGCCTACTCACGGCGGTTTCGGCATGGGCTTGCTTCGCGTTTTGATGTTGCTTTTGCACCAGCCAAACATTCGCGAGGTTGGCTACTTGTTCCGCGGCCCGAACCGCCTCGAGCCGTAAATCAGTTTCAAAAGAAAACCCCGGCCAATTTGGTCGGGGTTTTCGCTTTATTGTGGCTAGCTCCAGTTCTCTAGCTTGAGATCCGGCACATTCTCGAAGTGCTTGGTGTTGTTGGTTATAAGAGTCAAGCCAAGGCTAAGTGCGTGGCCCGCGATGTATGTATCGGCTGGGCCGATCGGTACACCAGACGACTTGAGTCGCGCTTTTAGCCGCCCGGCCTCGAGTGCATCTGATTTTGTGAACGGAACTGTTTCAACGTCTTTTAGGAATTCGACAAGGATTTCTTCGAGCTGACGATTCTTTGTCGCAAACAATAGGGTGGCCAACTCTGAGTGGGTAATTGCGGAGATTCCCCACTGGCCCAAGGTATTGGATAGTCGCTTTCGAAGTTTCGGATTACCTTTGAGGAAGTAGCTCACCGTGTCCGTATCCAAGAGGTACCTCATTCGAAATGCCTTTCGAGCTCCTTGAGCGAATCACGCTCAGGCCATTCGGCTTCGTCTCTTTCGAGATTCCATTCGGAGTCGGAGATTGGTCCGTATTGGTCCAACAGTTCAAATAATCGCTTGAATTTCTGGGGCTGCTCTTTAAACAAACCCAACTCATCGCTCTCGTCGTCGATCTCTAAATACAAAATCGGTTTTGTCAGTTTTACGGATGCAGGAATGCGAACGGCATTGCTGCCACCATTTTTGAACACCTTTAGCTCAACTATCGTCTTCATCGCTCATCCTGTCTATATATCGGATATAGACATATTTCATCAGGCCTTCAGGCTTGTCAAGGGAAATCGCGATCAAACTTTGAGATTCTTTTTGATTTTGTATTGCGGACTACTCTGTAATGTGTAATAGTGAATACATCGAAAGGAGCATCATGGACTCAACCCAATTGCTCAAAGGCGTTTTAGACGTTGCGGTACTTGCCGTCATCGAACACGAAGACGGATACGGCTACGACATCGTTCGCCGCCTAAAGCAGGCTGGACTCGAAGACGTCGGCGACGCTTCGGTTTATGGCACACTACGTCGACTGTTCACCGCTGGGGCTCTAAACAGCTACGTGGTGGCCTCAGAGGACGGCCCTCATCGCAAGTACTACGGCATAAATGACACCGGCAACCAGATGCTCGATGAGCAGCGCAAAAGCTGGCTCGCATTCAGCACCACAATGACCAGGCTTCTCGAACCCAATAAACGCAACACTTCACGCAATAACGGAGGAAACTAATGCAAACTCTGACCGACAAAAACTTTGATGCGTTCGCGAAGGCCGTTCGAGTAGAACTGTCTGATTTGCCAAAGCGGGAGATCCAAGAACTAACCGAAGGACTTGAGGCTGACTTAGCCGAACGATTCGCTGAGGAGGGGTCTGACTTTGAGCTTGGATCGGCAGCAGAATACGCCGCGGAGCTCCGAGAAGCTGCAGGAATCACGCCGAAGCCTGAAAAGCGCAAAGCATTCTCTTCACAGGCCTTTATCCGGAACGTAGAGAGCTCATTCCGAAGGACTGCGTTTGGAACTTCAATTTTGGACTTTGGAATTTCTGTCCGACCGGTTTGGTGGGTGCTTCGCGCAATTGTCGCCTGGGGCATATTCGCCGGAGTGTTCTACAGCTTCGCTGACGGGCTGCTTCTGCTGCCAGTGCTTGTGTTCCTGAGCGTGCAGTGGGGCCGCAAAAAGTGGTTCACGAACAAGTTCTTTAGTGCGTTACTTCTTCCGCTCAACCTCGTTGCAATTCTTGGCCTGATTCCTCTGCAGGAAATGGTTATTCGCAGCTTGAACAATTACGCGAACGCAGAAGAAATGATGCGCAATTGGCCAGGCTCAGATGGCCTTCGCCTAGATGGCGAACCGGTCACAGAACTCAAAGCTTTCGATTCCTCAGAACAAGAAATCAAAGACCTTACTTTCAAGGATCAGGCTGGCAATCCAATTGAACTTCCGGCTACTCAGGTCGCCTATTACCCAATGCCAGACATCATGGGCATGACCTTTGAAGAAGCCCACTTGGCACTAAACCAAGCAGGTATTCCAGCCGTTGACAATGAATACCTGAGTGGAGCAGATGACAAAAATGGAGTTGTGGTGAAGGTGTATCCGCCGACCCCCGGCGACCTAGTCACCAAATTCGACGTCGTGACAGTGACATTCGGCACGAGGTAACTATTTGTTGGCGCGCAGCTCGCGCTTTTTGAAGTCTAGAATCTGCCAGTCGGCCGCCTTGGCGTGAATGCGCAAGATCGCGTCAGGGTTTACGCATACGGGGTTGCCAACCGCTGAAAGCATTGGCAGATCATTGTGGCTGTCGCTGTAGGCGAATGATTTTTTGAGGCTGATGCGGCGCTCTTTGGCGAGCTGCTTTACGGCCTTGCGCTTGGCCTTGCCGTGCAGTGCATCGCCGACCAATTGGCCAGTCAAGATGCCTTCTTTGCGCTCGACGATGGTGCCAAGGCCGCCTGTCAGACCAAGGCGCTTCGCCATGACTTCGGCGATTTCTTGCGGGGTAGCTGTGACCAACCAAACCTCGCGGCCGGCTGCAATGTGTTCTTTGGCTAGCCTCACGGTTTCTGGCCAAAGCTTCGGGCAAATGTAGTCGTCATAGACGGTCTCGGTGAGGGCAGCCAACTCTTCGGCCTTGTGACCGGCGATCAGACCGAGAGCACGGTCTTTGATGCTGGTAAGCGTCTTAGCACTTTCACCGCGCCAGATGAATCTGAATTGGTGCCAGGCGAAGTTCCAAAAATCTTTGCGGCTAAAGAATTTGCGCTCAAAGGCAGCCTTGCCGAACAAGAAGCTGCTCGACCCGCGAATCAGAGTGTTGTCAACGTCAAAGAAAGCTGCTGCGATCTTTGGTTGCTTCTCTGGGGGTGTCGGCACCCTAGAAGTTTACTCGCGCGCAAGGTTTGAGGCTGGCGATTTGGCCACACCTGATTAGTCTTAAAGCGTGAACATCGAACTAACGCTGATTGGTAAACCTGGTTGCCATCTATGCGATGACGCCCGAGAGGTGGTTGATTCGGTGGTCAAAGATTTCAGCGCCGCCCTCCCAGGGGCCAAGCTGCAACTGGTCGAGAAAAACATCTTGGATGACTCCGCGCTTGCCGAACGGTATCGCGAAGAGATCCCGGTGCTTTTGATCAATGGGAAAGTTCACAACTACTGGCGAATCGATCCGATCAGATTTCGGGCGGCTCTTGATGCCTTCGTTTCTAAACCCGGCTACCTAAAAAATGAAAGGTGCGTCTAATGTTCAAACTAATCCGATGGATTTTGAAAAGATTCTGGTTTCCGATTTTGCTGATCGTGCTTGGCCGCTTGGCAAAGACCAAGCCTTGGGCAGCCTCCATCTTGAAGACCCTGAGAAACCTCTAGGCCTTAAACAAGAAACCCGCCTTGCTTTCGCTTGGCGGGATTTTTGTTGAGTAAGCCGAATGAACGACTTACTTCTTATTGCGACGCTGGTGACGAGTCTTGCGAAGCAACTTGCGGTGCTTCTTCTTAGACATACGCTTGCGGCGCTTCTTAATTACTGAACCCATAGGGACCTCACAGATTTTGGATGCCCACCGACCAGATGGGCCAGAGGCAAAACGATTACTCCAGTCTACACTCAGAGCATGACCGAAAAACAGCAGTTTGCTCTGGTTCAAGACTTCGGCGACTTCGAAGTTCGCAGGTATGCACCTCACGTACTGATGCAGGTGGAAGTTCAAGGTGATTTCATGAGTGCCGGCAATGCTGCCTTTGGCCCGTTGGTCAGCTACATCAGCGGCAACAATGAATCGAACACCAAGTTTGCAATGACCGCACCGGTGATTCAAGAACCAACCTCTGCGAAGACTCACATCGTCAGCTTTGTCTTACCGAATGGCACCGATCCATCGGATGTTCCTGTGCCTAAAGATTCTCGAGTGTCACTCAAGTTCGTTCCTGAACAACTCGCTGCCGTTCGAAAATTTGGCGGCGGTTGGAACGACGAGCGATTTATGGCCGAAGGAGAACTTTTGCGCAACGCGGTCAAAAGTCAGGGTTATAAAGCGGTTGGAAACCTATACTGGGCTCGATTTGATCCACCGTGGAAGCCCGGCTTCCTAAAGCGCAATGAAGCACTAATCAAAATAACGAAAGAGATCTAATGAAAATCAATGCAACCCTACAGAAGCTCATTGTTGAGTTCCTGGGCGTCACCCTATTCCTAACCGCCATCGGCGCAGCAATCTCGTCGAGCGGCACCGCTCTTCCTGCTGCAGGCGTAGCAATCACCCTTGGTCTAGCAATTTTGACTACCGGCGCAATCAGCGGCGGCCACCTAAATCCAGTTGTTTCACTTTATTTCTACTCAAAGAAAGAGCTCTCGCTGGGTGACTTGTTCGGCTACATCGTCGCTCAAATCGCTGGTGGTTTGGCTGGTATCTGGATTGGCCTTTCAATCTGGGGCAAAACCGTAGGTTCACTAGTGAACGGTCGCAACGCAACCCTTCCTGAACTAATTGGCGAATGGGTCATCACCGGTGGCCTTGTCTTCCTAGTCGGTTACCTAGCCTCGAACAAGAAGGGCAACCTGATTCCGGTTGCCGTTGCTCTATGGGTCTTTGCTGGACTTCAGTTCACCTCAACTGGTGCACAGGCCAACCCAGCAGTGACCATCGCTCTATTGCTTGCCGGCCACGATGTTGGCGTTCAGGGTGGGCTCATTCTGGCTCAGGTTGTTGGCGCCGCCACCGCGATTCTCGGTATTTCGGTATTTAACGCCAAGGCAGTCAAGGCGAAGAAGACCACCAAGTAACCGCAGCTTCACCTAAGCGACGCACCGGCTTCGGCTGGTGCGTTTCTTTTTGCTGGGGTATTTGATAACGAAACGGCAGACATTTGGCAAAACCCAAGCCGAATTGGAAAAAATAGGTCAAACTTTCTAGAACAGACCGAGGGGCCGAGATGACTAAACGCAAGGCAACACCGCAACCAAAGCAAGAGAGAGCCAAAGACACGGTCGAGCTCGTTCTAACTGCCACGGATGCCGCCCTGCGCGACGGCGGCGAAGCCTCGGTTCGAATCCAAGACATATCGAGCAGCACCGGGGTCTCGGTTGGTTCGATTTATCACCACTTCGGCGACCGCGATGGACTCATCCGTGCCGCCTATGTTCACCGGTTTGAAGCAAGCATCAAAGAGGACATTCGCCGAGCCAAGAACTTTATGGAGCGCATGCACTCGGTTGAAGAAATCGGCCAGCACTACGACGAGATGATTGCGTTCTTGAACAACCACTTTTTGATGTTCCCTGCACGCGAGCAAGCCAACGTAATTGGAAACACGACCGGGCGACCGCTGTTGCGCGATGCAATCATCGAGGTTCAAAACGAACTAACCGATGGCTTCACCGAGGTGATGCAGTTGCTTCAGGATCGCAAGATGCTAAAGCCGCACCTAACCCCTCGAGCTGCAGCCGTGATGGCGCTTGGCATGCTGCACGGGAGAGTGATTGCAGAATTCGACCGCACACCGGTCAGCGACCAGGAGTGGAATCAGGCGATGCTGAGTGCCTTCGGCGGTCTGTTCATTCTTGATGACCAGCTAAACGTTTAGGCTTTGCCCTCGGCAAGTTCGCGCGAGCGAGCCAAAGCGGCCTCGGTTGCCTCGATAAACATGGCCTCTAAATCGGTCTGGCCCATGCGCGCAATCGCACGTTCGGTGGTTCCGTTTGGGCTGGTCACCTGCTTGCGCAGTTGCTCAGGCGTCTTACCGCTGGCCACCAAAAGTTCGGCTGCGCCCAAGAAGGTTTGGTTCACCAACAGGGCGGCATCCGTGTCATTAAAACCGTGGTGCTTGGCGGCCTTGGTGAGCTGCTCGATTAGATAAAACACGTATGCCGGGCCCGAGCCAGAGATGGTGCCGAGCGCGTCAATCTGAGATTCGTCTAGAACCAAAACCTGGCCCACGGTTTCGAAAAGTTGGCTTGCGGTTTCGACGGCCCAGTCGGTGGCGCGAGAACCAGCGGCAATGCCGGTGAGTGCCCGACCAACAATTGCCGGGGTGTTAGGCATGGCTCGAATCACGCCAACGTCTTCGGGCAGCACGGCCTCCATTGCTGCGGTTGGCACACCGGCCGCAACACTGACCACGAGGGCGTTGTCGTTGAGCGAATCGGCAACGTCGGCAAGAACTTCAAGCACGTATGCCGGCTTCACACCAATCAAAACGAGTTGGGCGTTGGCCACCGCCATCTGGTTGGCGTCGTCGCCGTCTTCCATCGCAAATGAAAGCACACCGAGCTCGTCGGCTAGGCGTTCGGCGCTCTCGGTAGTTTTGGTGCTGACCGAAATATTGTTCGGCGAGATGCCCGACTTTAGAAGGCCGGCCAAAATTGCGCCGCCCATTGAGCCGGTGCCGAGAATTGCGATGCGTTCGATGTTCACAAGTTCAGTTTAGGTCAGGGTTTTGTCGTGGGCCCAAGGTAGTTTTGAATCATGGCAAACCCGAAAAGCACCTTTGTATGCACCGAGTGCGGCTGGAGCACACCCAAGTGGGTTGGCCGCTGTGGCGAATGCCAAGCTTGGGACACCATGCAAGAGGGCGCAGCCGGTGGCGGCCGCGGTTTGGGCACTGTTCGCAATGTTCGAGCGGTAGCCATCGTTGGCTCTTCGGCAGCCAAGCCAATCACCGATGTCTCGACCGAAAAGGTTTCGGCGTGGTCAACCCAGGTTGGCGAATTCGACCGAGTTTTGGGTGGCGGGCTGGTTCCCGGTGCGGTGGTTTTGCTTTCTGGCGAACCGGGCGTTGGCAAGTCAACCCTGCTGCTTGAGGTAGCCGCCAACACCGCCAAGTCAGGCAAAAAAGTCTTGTATGTCAGCGGCGAAGAGTCGGTTGGCCAGATTCGCCTTCGCGCCGAACGAACCGGCGCCATGAGTGACAACCTCTACATCGCCTCTGAAACCGATCTTTCAACCGTGCTTGGTCAAATCGATGCCATCGCGCCCGAGCTTTTGGTTGTCGACTCGGTGCAAACCATCGCGGCCGGCGAAATCGACGGTGCAGCCGGCATGCCGTCGCAGATTCGCGAGGTTGCCGCCAACTTGATTCGCGTCGCCAAAGAGCGTGCCCTGCCAATCATCCTGGTTGGTCACGTCACTAAAGACGGCAACATCGCCGGCCCGCGCGCACTTGAACACCTGGTCGATGTCGTCTGCCACTTTGAAGGCGATCGCCAAACTTCGTTGCGCTTTGTGCGCTCAATGAAAAACCGCTTTGGCCCAACCGATGAGGTTGGCTGTTTCGAGATGACCGGTGAGGGCATCAACGAGGTTGCCGACCCAAGTGGCATGTTCTTGTCGCGCGGCGATGCACCGGTTTCGGGCACCTGCGTTACCGTCACGGTCGAGGGCAAGCGCCCGCTGATCGCCGAGGTTCAGGCTCTTGTGGTCAAGTCTTCTACCCCACAACCTCGTCGGGTTACCAACGGCGTCGACTCTGCCCGAGGTGCCATGTTGCTCGCGGTGCTTGAACGTCGAGCCGGGCTTAGGGTTGGCGACAGCGATGTATATGTTTCAACCGTTGGCGGCGTGCGCCTAACCGAACCAGCAGCCGACCTGGCGATTGCACTTGCAATTGCCTCGGCAGTTCAAGACAAACCGATTGCTCACAACTTGGTCGCCTTTGGCGAGATCTCACTCGCCGGCGAGGTGCGCAAGGTTTCAAATAGCAAGGTGCGCGCCAGCGAGGCACAGCGACTGGGCTTTATTCGCTCGGTCGACTCAGAGGTCGGCGACTTGCGCGCGGCCCTGAGCCTTGGCCTCAACTGGTAGGCGACTAGCCTGCGCCCAGCAGCTTTGAGCCGAATTGGTTTGGTGATTTAGTTCAACAAAAACTGAACACTGTTGGTCGAGATTACGCCGTTCACACTTGCGGTCAGGTGATACGAGGCTCCCCCGCCTGCAACCGCGGTTTGTTCGGCTCCACAACCGGTCTCTGATGAATACACGCGATACCAGTCGCTCAACGCACTCGCGGTTGGCACTCCGGCCTTCAACAACAACGGCATGTTGGTTAGCCCGGTGCGGTCACACTGCTTTGAATCCCAGATGGTTTGGTCGCCACTGGTCACGCTAAAGAAAGTCACCGCGCCGCCAACATCGAAGGTGCAATCAACTGAAGAGTTGTTGGTGATCTTGTAACCAAAGTAGGGGTTGACGCCGGTCGCGAACGAAGACTGAGGGCTGCCAGATGCATTGGCAACGACGGCTTCGACGGTCACGGTTCCAGGGGCGCAGGCGGCGCCGGAGGTTACCTGGGTGCCGGTTGAGGCAAGTGGGTCTGGGGTGTTTGCGCCAAAAATGCCGCCGATGAATCCCGCAATGGCGGCCACGATGTTCCACAAAATAACCACGATGATTGCAACTACCGCGAGTGCGATGATGCGTCGGCGCTTGTATACCGAAGGGTCTGGGCGGCGCGAAGGAGTGTTTCGTGGAGAGCGTGGAGAAGTCATGACTAAAGGTTAGCCAAATCGAAGGTTAGAGCAGCTTAAGCATCCTCGTGTTGCCCAAGGTGTTCTGTTTTACGCGGGCCAAATCCAAGAATTCGGCAACACCGTCGTCGTTTGAACGAACCATTTCGGCATAGGTCTCGGCGTCGACCGGCACATCAGAGATGACCTCGAAACCACTCTTGGAGAAGAACTCGACCTCAAAGGTCAGGCAAAACAGGCGCTTGATGCCAAGGCTGCGGGCTTTTTCGACCAGCGCTTCGACGATCGCGCGACCAACACCGCGACCTCGGGCAGCATCGCTGACCACAATCGAGCGAACCTCGGCCAGGTCTTCCCACATGACGTGCAGGCCACCGGCGCCAACCACTAAACCGTTCTCATCCACGGCAACCAAGAACTCTGGCACTGACTCATAAAGGTCAACCAGCTCACGACCCAGCAAAACCGCGCCGATGTGTGCCTGGCGAATTGCCTGGATGCTCTTAACATCGGCAGTTGTGGCCGGGCGAACGGTGATGGTCGGGTGAGTCATAGAGTCTAGGTTAGCGAAAAGCCCCCGCTCAAGTGAGCGGGGGCCGAACTTCGCGGGGTGAGCTTAGAAGCCCTGGTCGTCGACCGGGTTGATCTGCTGCTCAGAAATCGGAGCCGAAACAGCAACCGCGCCAACGGTTTCGCGTTGCTTGCTGACGAACACAAACTCGCCGCCGACGAAGTCGACAGTCACGTGTGATGCATTCAACAGCTCGCCGTGCAGAATCTGCTCTGACAACTTGTCCTCGACCTCGCGCTGAACCGCACGACGCAATGGGCGCGCACCGAGTGCTGGGTCGAAACCGATTTCGATCAGGCGATCCTTGGCGGCCTGTGAGACAGTGATGGTCATGTCGCGGTCTTCTAGGCGAACCGAGAGGCGCTTGATGAACAAATCAACGATCTGGACCAGCTCTGGCTTGGTTAGCTGTGGGAACACGATGGTCTCATCAACACGGTTTAGGAACTCAGGCTTGAAGCTCTTCTTGAGTTCTTCGTTGACCTTGCCCTTCATGCGCTCGTAGTCGTTGGCGTTGTCGCCCTCGAGTGAGAAGCCCATGGTGCCGCGCGAGATGTCGCGGGTTCCGAGGTTGGTGGTCATGATGATGATGGTGTTCTTGAAGTCAACAACGCGACCCTGGCCATCGGTCAAGCGACCTTCTTCAAGAATCTGAAGAAGCGAGTTGAAGATGTCTGGGTGAGCCTTTTCGATCTCGTCGAACAGAACCACTGAGAACGGCTTGCGGCGAACCTTTTCGGTGAGTTGGCCACCCTCTTCGAATCCAACAAAGCCCGGAGGCGCACCGAATAGGCGGCTGACGGTGTGCTTCTCGCCGTATTCAGACATGTCGAGCGAGATTAGCGCGCCCTCATCGTCGAATAGGAACTCGGCCAAAGCCTTGGCAAGCTCCGTCTTTCCAACACCGGTTGGGCCGGCGAAGATGAACGAACCAGATGGGCGGTTCGGGTCTTTTAGGCCCGCGCGCTGGCGACGAATCGACTTCGAGATCGCAGCGATGGCGTCCTCTTGGCCAATGACGCGCTTGTGCAGTTCGTCTTCCATAAAGATGAGCTTGGCGCTCTCTTCTTCGGTGAGCTTGAATACCGGGATGCCGGTTGCCTGTGCCAAAACCTCGGCGATCAGACCTTCGTCGACAAGACCCTGAGCGGCAACGTTGCCCGCACGGTATTGCTTCTCCATCTTTACGCGCTCGGCGTTTAGCTTCTTTTCTTCGTCACGCTTAGATGCAGCCAGCTCGAACTCTTGGTTCTCGATGGCCTGCTCTTTGGCGACCTTGGCAGCAACAATGCGCTCTTCAATTTCGCGAAGCTCAGGTGGCGAAGACAAAATCGATAGGCGAAGGCGTGCGCCAGCCTCATCGATAAGGTCAATCGCCTTGTCTGGCAAGAAGCGGTCGGTGATGTAGCGGTCAGAAAGCTGAGCCGCTGCAACCAGGGCGCCATCCGTGATTGAAACCTTGTGGTGCACCTCGTAGCGGTCGCGAAGACCCTTCAAGATGTTGATTGCCTGAGGCAGGCTTGGCTCGTTGACCATGACCTGCTGGAATCGACGGGTTAGCGCGGCGTCTTTTTCGAAGTGCTTGCGGTATTCGTCGAGGGTGGTTGCACCGATGGTCTGAAGCTCGCCGCGAGCAAGCAACGGCTTCAAGATTGAGGCTGCGTCGATTGCACCCTCGGCAGCGCCAGCGCCAACCAGAGTGTGAATTTCGTCGATGAAAGTGATGATGTCGCCACGGGTGCGAATCTCTTTGGTCACCTTCTTTAGGCGCTCTTCGAAGTCACCGCGATAGCGTGAGCCGGCGATTAGCGAGCCCATGTCAAGGGTGTAAAGCTGCTTGCCCTTTAGAGTCTCTGGCACGTTGCCGTTCACGATTGCCTGGGCTAGGCCTTCGACAACCGCAGTCTTGCCAACGCCAGGCTCACCGATCAAGATCGGGTTGTTCTTTGAGCGGCGAGAGAGAATCTGCATAACGCGCTCGATCTCACGCTCGCGACCGATAACCGGGTCAAGCTTGCCATCGGCAGCAGCCTGGGTCAGGTTGCGACCAAACTGGTCAAGAATCTGAGAGCCCTTTTGCTTCTCGTTGTTGTCGCCACCAACGGCAACGGTCTCTTTGCCCTGAAAACCTGAGAGCAACTGAATGACCTGCTGGCGAACCTTGTTGGTGTCGGCGCCAAGCTTGGTTAGAACCTGAGCGGCAACACCCTCGCCCTCGCGAATAAGACCCAAAAGCAAGTGCTCGGTGCCAATGTATGAGTGACCCAACTGAAGAGCCTCGCGAAGCGAAAGCTCGAGCACCTTTTTGGCGCGCGGGGTGAAAGGAATGTGGCCCGAAGGTGCCTGCTGGCCCTGGCCGATGATCTCTTGGACCTGCTCGCGAACGGCGGCTAGGTCAATGCCAAGTGACTCGAGAGCCTTGGCTGCGACGCCCTCACCCTCGTGAATTAGACCCAACAGAATGTGCTCGGTGCCGATGTAGTTGTGGTTTAGAAGCTTTGCCTCTTCTTGGGCAAGCACAACAACTCGACGAGCCTTGTCGGTGAATTTCTCGAACATCTTTACTCCTTGTGCCGGCTAAAGGTATAGCCGTCTAATAAAGATGTTAGGTCGCTCGAAGAGCAGTTTGGGGCTTGTTCGCTTTGGGGTAAATCTGTGACTCGAGTTGGTTTGGACCCCGAGTCAGAAAACTCAGATAACTTCTGAGTTTTTCTCCTTTTTCGCAAGGTCCTCGCGCATTTGAGCTTCCATCTGTGCATAAACGCGACGCTCGGTGGCGTCGGCACGCAGAATGCCACGCATGATCACGTAGAACAAGAATCCTACGGCAAGCGGCGGAACCAGCGACAGCAGTGCATCCCAGAGAATTTGAAGATCCATGTTTCGAGCCTAACTTTGTTGGCTGAGAATTTGTTGGATTATTTAACCAGCGGGAACATGATGGTCTCGCGAATGCCAAGACCGGTGAGGCTCATCAGCAAACGGTCGATGCCCATGCCCATGCCGCCAGACGGTGGCATGCCGAATTCGAGAGCCTTCAAGAAGTCTTCGTCGAGCTTCATTGCCTCTGGGTCGCCGGCGGCAGCCAGGGTAACCTGCTCAACAAAGCGCTGACGCTGAATGACCGGGTCAACCAACTCTGAATAGCCGGTCGCCTGCTCATAGCCGCGAATGTAGAGGTCCCACTTCTCAACTACGCCAGGCTTCGAGCGGTGCTCGCGAGTCAGCGGTGAGGTGTCAACCGGGAAGTCGATTACGAAGGTCGGGTTGACTAGGTCACCCTTCACAAAGTGCTCCCAAAGCTCTTCGACATACTTGCCAGGCAGCGGGTGCTCGATCTCGATGTCGACCGACTTGGCAAGAGCCTTTAGCTCGGCCATCGGGGTCTCAGGGGTGATGGTCTTGCCACATGCCTCAGACAGCGATTCATACATCGAGATGCGTGGCCAGTTGCCACCAAGGTCGTTGATGGTGCCGTCTTCAAGTTCAACCTGGTGGGTGCCGAAGACATCCATGGCTGCATTTTGAATCAGCTTTTGGGTTAGGTCGGCGATCGAGTTGTAGTCACCGTAGGCCTGGTATGACTCGAGCATCGCGAACTCAGGCGAGTGAGTGCGGTCGGCACCTTCGTTTCTGAAGTTGCGGTTGATCTCGAACACGCGGTCGATGCCGCCAACCACTGCGCGCTTCAAGAACAGCTCAGGCGCGATGCGCAAGAACAACTCGGTGTCGAAGGCGTTTGAGTGGGTCTTAAAAGGGCGAGCCGATGCGCCACCGTGAATGGTCTGCAGCATCGGGGTTTCGACCTCGAGAAAGTTTTCGGCTTCGAAGGTGCGGCGTAGTGACTGCATGACCTTCGAGCGAATCTGAACCACTTCGCGCGCACGGTCGCGCACGATTAGGTCGATGTAGCGGTGACGAACGCGATATTCCTCGCCAAGTTCGTTGTGCAGGTTTGGCAGCGGGCGAATGGTCTTGGCAGCGATTAGCCACTCGTCAACCAAGATCGAAAGCTCGCCGCGCTTCGAGGTGATTACCTCGCCCGAAACGAAAACGTGGTCGCCTAGGTCAACAAGCTCTTTGTATTCTTCGAGGCGGGTTTCGCCAACCTTGTCGAGTGAAAGCATCGCCTGAAGGCGCTGGCCAGAACCGGCCTGAAGGGTGGCAAAGCAAAGCTTGCCGGTGTTGCGCTGAAAAACGATGCGGCCAGCAAGAGCAACCTTGTCGCCGGTAGCAACATCGACCTCGAGGTCTGGGTATGCCGCGCGAACCTGATCGATGGTGTGGGTGACTGGCACGCTAACCGGGTAGGCGCCGCCCATTTCGTTTAGGCGCTCGCGCTTG
>JACCEB010697658.1_pt1 | contig 16814 bp, 17 predicted proteins | sample 7454761 | NCBI WGS metagenome assembly JACCEB01 (sample SAMN15323454, study PRJNA562643) | freshwater metagenome | isolation source: river surface water | place: USA:Blue River Watershed | collected 2017-08-18 | reverse complement strand
TTTTTTTCCCGGCCCAACTGATTTTAACAATTATAATTAGTTAGAACTTATTTAGCTTTTACGACTTTTAAAGGTCTTATGATGCATTCTCAATCTTTTTACCGGACTTAGCTGCTACTTTCGACTCAGGCCTTTTTTTCCTATCCCCTTCTTCTAAGATCGGTTTTCCGGCACCAATAATCGCATCTTTAGTAATGATACACTTAGCGACCTTCTCATTGGCCGGAAGATCATACATCACATCGAGCATTACCTGCTCTAAGATCGCTCGCAGTCCACGAGCTCCGGTTTTTCTATTGAGTGCCGTTTTAGCAACTTCTTTAATAGCATCCTCAGTGAATTCCAAATCGATTCCATCGAAGTCGAATAATTTTTGATACTGCTTAACGACAGCATTCTTTGGCTCAGTCAAAATGGATACAAGAGCAGCCTCGTCAAGTTCCTCCAGCATCGCAGTCACTGGAAGTCGTCCAATAAATTCTGGAATAAGTCCAAATCTTACAAGATCTTCTGGCTCAATCGCCCCAAGGGACTCTAAGTGTGATTTTTCTTTTTTCTCAGAAACATTGGACGTCAGCCCAACGGCCTTCGACTTCGTCATACGCTTTTCAATAATTTTATCAAGCCCAACAAAGGCGCCAGCACAAATGAAGAGAATATTTCTCGTATCAACTTGGATGTACTCTTGCTGAGGATGTTTTCTTCCGCCCTTAGGTGGAACATTCGCAACTGAACCTTCAACTAGTTTTAGAAGGGCTTGCTGAACACCTTCGCCAGAAACATCTCTCGTAATAGAGGGGTTTTCAGATTTACGGGCAATCTTATCGATTTCATCCACGTAAACAATTCCACGCTGAGCTCGCTCAACATCGAAGTCACAATTTTGAAGTAAAGAAAGAATGACGTTCTCAACGTCCTCACCCACGTAACCAGCTTCAGTTAAGGTTGTTGCATCAGCAATAGCAAATGGAACATTCAAAAACTTCGCTAGAGATTGAGCAATAAGAGTTTTCCCTGAACCGGTTGGGCCTGCTAAGAGAATGTTCGATTTTGCGAGTTCAACTTCGTCTTCACGAGCATTGGCCTTATAAGAAATTCTTTTATAATGGTTGTGCACGGCCACCGAAATAATTTTCTTCGCTCTGTCTTGCCCAATCACATATTGATCTAGGTGCGCTTTGATTTCATGGGGCTTAGGCACATTATCAGTCGCTGTTTTTGAAACGGCCTTAACTGAGTCCTCATAGATGATGTCATTACATAGCTCAATACATTCGTCGCAGATGTAAACACCAGGACCAGCGATCAGCTTCTTTACTTCTTTTTGGGATTTTCCACAGAAATTACAGTTTAAGCTGCCGTAAGTTCCGCCTGCTTTATCTTTACTCATATCCGCCTTTTATTAAGCTTTCTTCGTTTTGCCCTTAGGGACAATAATATTATCTATGAGACCGAACTCTTTGGCCTTATCTGGATTTAAATAATTATCTCGATCACAGGCCTTCTCTACTTCTTCATACTTTCTGCCAGTATGCTTTACGTAAATGTTATTCAGTTGCTTTTTGAGATCTAAAATCTCTTTCGCCTGAATTTCAATATCTGTCGCTTGCCCACGAGCTCCACCGAGAGGCTGGTGAATCATGATTCTTGAGTGTGGAAGAGAATATCGATGACCCGCTTCACCGGCTTGAAGAAGAAGGGACCCCATCGAAGCCGCAAGTCCAACGCAGTAGGTATAAACAGGACAAGTCACGTGCTGCATAATATCGTAAATACCAAGACCCGCGTAGACTGATCCTCCAGGTGAATTAATGTAAAAATGGATGGGGGCCTCAGGATCAGACTGCTCCAAGAAAAGCATCTGTGCCACTAGTAAATTCGCAACCGTATCATTTACTTCGGTTCCCAAAAAGATAATTCTATCGAGGAGAAGTCGAGAGTAAATATCATACTGTCGCTCGCCTCTAGCTGTTTGCTCAATGACGATGGGATTAGGGATATACCCCTTAGGCGATTCCATTTTGATCCTTTTTTAACCGAATGGTTGATTTCTTTGTTCAACCTTATCGGAAAATTCATAAATTTCTTGAGGTTAAATTTAACTCTTTAAGAGCTTAGAAAAAAGATGGGCACAGAAGTCCAATGTGCAAGGGAAGAAACAGTAAGTCTTGAAATTATTCTGACTTAAGACTAAATTTCTCAAGTCCACTTTTCAATTTTGAAATTGGCTTAAACCTCTCTTTAAGGAGTCATTTATGGCACGTTTAGTTGGTAATCCGGCCCCCTACTTTAAGGCCGATGCCCTAGTTAATGGTCAAAACAAAAACATCTCTCTTGATGATTACAAAGGTAAATGGAAAGTTCTTTTCTTCTACCCTTTAGATTTTACATTCGTTTGCCCAACAGAAATCATTGCTTATTCTGATGCTGCAGATAAATTTAAGGCCATAAACTGCGAGCTTATTGCATGTTCAGTTGACTCATTTTTCTCTCACCTAGCTTGGTCAAAGCAACCTCGTAATGAGGGTGGTCTTGGAGAGGTTAAATTCCCTATCCTAGCTGATTTGGATAAAAAAATCGCTCGAGACTATGAAGTTCTTGTTGGTGACAGTGTTGCTCTTCGCGGTCTTTTCATCATTGATGACCAAGGAGTGATTCAGCACTCAACGATCAATAACCTTTCAGTAGGAAGAAATGTTGAAGAAACACTTCGTCTTGTTGAGGCTTACCAGTTTACAGCAAAGTCTGGCGAAGTTTGCCCAGCTAACTGGAAAAAAGGTGCTGACTCTATGAAGCCAGATCCTCAAGGTTCAAAATCTTGGTTCAAAAAGAACGCATAATCCCGACAAATTTGTTCGGTGACTATTTGGGGAGCAAATTTGCTCCCCTTTTTGTTACTTAGACGCAAAACGTCACTAAAAAATCGACCTAAATAAAGTAAATTATTCACTATTTCTCCCCCTATCAGTCAGTAATCTTTACAAAGAGGCACATAGAATCTTCATAAGCCCTTTTTAAATCGCCTGCACTTTTATAAAAGCCTCTCATTAAGAAAAAACGAAACCTGCGACTGAGAATTTGGCCTCAGGTTTGAAGTTCACGTTGGTGTGGTCATGAGCATGATGTTCTGGACCAAAAAATTGAGGGGAATAAATGAGTGTTATTAATCTAGGTGAGTTTAAAGAATTAAAAGAGATTCAAAGATGTGAAGAGTCCTATGGTCGTTATTTAAAAACCTTAGGTAACTCACAACTTGAAATTGAAGTTAATTCTCTTTTGAAGGAATTCTCCGATGACGTTTATGGAAACGACTTTTTTAGCAAAGGGCGAATGATTCTCACCGAAATCAATTCTCGCGCTCAGGGGCCAGTGAAAAAAAATTTTGAAACTCTATCAAGTGAAACTCTCAAATTGATCTAACAACTTTGATCAAACCTTGTGGCCAGTATATTGCTTACTCTTCGATGACCTTAAATAATGAAGAGGAGGAAGCATGGCCAATAAGATTAATCATCAATTCATTCAATCATCCATCAATATTGGAATTGAAGAAAAAATGCGAAAACAGGTCTGTCAAAGCTTGTCTAAACTCCTCGCTGACAGCTATGTTCTCTATTTAAAAACTCAGAATTATCATTGGAATGTGACGGGTAAAATGTTTCAGCCTTTGCATTCACTTTTTGAAGAACAGTATACAGATATTTCAAAGGCCATCGATGTCATGGCCGAGAGAATTAGGGCGTTGGGAGAATATACGCCGGCTTCCTTTGTTGCTTACTCAAAACTAACCTCCATTAAAGAAGAAAATGCAATTCCAAATTCTGATGAAATGATCCATAACCTCATTTTGGCAAATGAAACGATTCTCTACACGGCAAGAAATTGCATTCAAGTTTGCGACGAAGCTGAAGATGAAGTGAGCCTAGGAATTATCGTGTCTCGGATGGAGGCGCATGAAAAGAACGCTTGGATTTTGAGATCAATGGCACCCGAAGCGAGAAGTCACTAGCTTCAAACATCATTTGAACTGTTACCAATAATTTATCAAGATCGATGGGTTTGGTCATAATATGATGAGCAACTGGTGGAGATAATTTAGTCAGCAGAGTTTTAGGGGAAGCCGAAATCAAAATAATGGGACAATCTGATAGATCATTCAATTTTTCTTTTTCTATGAGGAATTGAGCTCCATCAATTCCTTCCATATTGAAGTCCACAATAATTAATTCTGGAATTTTAATGTTTTCTGAAAGGGCATTCAAGGCTTCATACGGAGAATGGAATGAAAAAACGTCATAACCTTCTTTGGATAATGCCCAGCTTATCACTTCCCTTAGATCATCATCGTCATCAACGACGTAAATAATTTTTTGCTTAAGATTCTCTCCCTTTGAAACAACTGTTGTTAGAGAGTTTTCAGTACTTACATTTTTGGGAATTGAAAAAAGGAAACATACTCCTTCATTAGGAAGGTTCTTTGCAGTAATACATCCCCCATGTGACTCCACAATAGTTTTACAGATAAATAATCCAAGTCCTGATCCTTCAGTTGAACCATTATGACCAGTCCAATATTTTTGAAATACGTGTAAGATATCATCTTCAGTTAATCCAGGGCCATTATCTTCAACTGAAAAAATGAAAAACGAAGGATCTTCGTTGACAGATATTTTAATGATGCCCCCCTCTGGAGAAAATTTAATTGAGTTACCAATTAAATTTGCAAAAACTTGATATATTTTATTTTTATCAACATTTATTAAAATATTTTCTGAAACGAGGTTACAAACGGAAATATTTTTATTTTGTATTAATGGTGCCAACCCATCTAAAACTTCTTGAACCAATAAATTGGCATGAAATGACTCTTTATGAAGATCTGATAATGAATGAACTGATTTATCCCTGTCTAGTAAATCTGTAATAAGGATTTTCATCCGTTCGGTCGTTTTCAGGATTCGATTCGCTTGAATTCTTACTTCATCCGAAAGCTCAGATTTTGGTGAGCGAGCTGAAACTCTAAGAAGGATTTGAGCTTCCAGCTGAATGGCGCTGATTGGGTTTTTTATATCATGCGAGACGATGGCGATTAACTGATCCGCTGTAGAGAGATCTTTTCGCTTTTGTTCTATTTTTTTTGTCTTTCTTATCGCTGCCGATAATCTTTCAAGCTTTAGCCTTAGGACAACGTCATCAGAAATATCAGAGAAAAGAATAAATGGTGTTTTTGGATAAGATTTTGTGATTAAACCTAAAATATGTTCAGGATTCTTTTGATAAAAATAATAATCTGAAATGATGAGATCCCAACAACGATGAACTTCAAGACTAAGCATTTCAATTTTTGAAACATGGTGAAGAACAATTTTATAACAGCGAAAAGAAAAAAAACTTTCTAATACTGAAAAATCATTCGATGACTCTAGTAAAACGAGAGCGCTTAAATCTGAACCCTGATTTTTTATCATAGTGGTTAGTTAAATGATTTTACAAAATTTTTAATATTCGAAATTGAAGTGCCTGGGATTTTTTTTTCGTTGTTATCCACTAGCCCAAAACCTAAGAATGACCTTATGGACTTTTTTAAAGACTCATCTCGAGAGATTGAGTGATTAGGCTTTCTTTTATTAATCTTTATTTTATTCATTTTTTAAATGATCTCCCAACCAGTGACCTCTAACGGAATCTAGACTTGCCTGCAATTTATGAATGAGGGCCTTTAATTTATCTAACTCTTTCCTCTGGGCGGCCCTCTCCATTTCAAGACCAATATAGGCAATTTGAGGAATTTCAAAGGTTACAGCATTGCCTTTTAATTGATGCCCGACCCTTTCCGCGAAACTAAAATCTCCATTATCAATAGAGTCTATGAGCTCTGGTATTTCTCGCGTTCGTCGCTGTAAGTATTTGATTTTTAATTCTTTTGGTACTCTCATGGCCTACTTCTTATCCTCAATTAAAGTCCCGGCGATCTTAATCAGGGGCCTGTATCATGGCAATTTCATTACTCTAAATTTTCCCTTAAGGACTTTGTGGTCACCGCATGTAATTTTTTCAACTGGTCATCAGAACATTCAAAATAGGTTCATAATTCCTCCAACGATTCAATGGAGAATTGATACATGAAATTTTTTGTACTGATGTCAGCACTTTTAATTCTTGCCTCTTGTGATCCTTATCGTTTTGGATTTAAAAAAAATCCGGCCTTTGTCTTAGATGAAACATTTAAATCCATCAGTCATTTAGATCATGTCTCTTTCCTAGAACTCACTTCTAAGGAAGCTCTTTGTGTTTATGGAAATGTTGAAGGTGTAAAATACTTAAAAGAAAATATTCAATTTAACCCAGAAGAAATTGGCTTTATACCAAGTGTTCTTGAAACAAAATATCTTAAAATCCCAAACTTTGTGGGTTATTGGTCATATTATTTTGAAAGATATGAAATCGACGTTAAAAATAAAAGCACTGATGAGTTTCTCATGCGAGTCATCGTTGACTGCAATTATGGTACAGAGGATGAAAAGGATCAAAAGTTCGTTAACTTAAAACCATCTAAATATAAGAAAAAAGAATGCCGAATTGTAAAATTTCAGCCAAAACATTTTGATGAGCTTCCTATTCCACAAAAATGCGGCATTTTGAGACTTGATCTTGATTATGAACTATAGCCACTGAAGACTTCGATAATCAGAAGTAACCTGTGAGCGAAGTTGTGATATTTTATCTAAATTATCATATCCAAGAATCTTCGCGAGTGTTCTCACTCTAATTTTTGTCTCTTCGTCTGTGTTAAATGAATCAATAAGGGTCTGGAGATAAACAAGATTCGAAGAACAAGTCCCTACATACTCTTCAATATACTTCTGATCAATCGAACTAATACGAGTAAACTCTAGGCCAAATTTTGATCTAAAAAGATTATCCAAATTTTGCGAAAGCTGTTCACGTCGAGCAAGTTTCGCCTGGACTCTTATAATGTGTCTTGGGAAAAGTTCTTTTGTGAAAGTCTGCATCTTTAATAAATTAAAATTTTTAAGAGAAGGTAATTGCGGTAAAGAAAGTAAAAGAGGAACTTTATCATTCGAAGGAAAACTGGGTAACTCATCAATGAGCATACCACCTTCAGAGATATTGAGTGCTTTTGCTTTTAGAACAAAATGAGTATCAGCGTAGAGCACATTTTCCCTGAAAGGGGCCCTTAAATGTCTACGCTGATAACTTTTTTTCATCATAATAATTTCGAAGCGATCTCAGATAAAGGTGAACGTTCACCCACTTGTAATTTCACGTGTGCGACGATCTCCTCACCTTTAAGTTTATCAATGGTATAAACCAATCCATTATTTAATGAATCAAGGTAAGGGTTATCAATCTGTTCTGAATCTCCCGTGAGAACGATTTTTGTCCCTTCACCAGCACGGGTAATAATTGTTTTAATTTCATGCGGAGTAAGGTTTTGAGATTCATCCACGATCATATATTGCTGAGGAAGTGAGCGTCCTCTAATGTAGGTCAATGGTTCAACGTGAAGTAGACCCTGATTAATGAGCTCATCCCAAGTGGTCATTTCATTTCGAGCGCGTTGATTGCCGAAAAGAAAATCAATATTATCAAAGATAGGCTGCATCCATGGACCAAGCTTTTCATTGATATCACCCGGTAAGAAACCAAGATCTCGTCCCATGGGAACAATTGGTCTTGAAACAAGAACCCGTGAGTAATTTTGCTTCGTGATCGCACATTCAAGCCCTGCTGCAATCGCTAAAAGTGTTTTCCCGGTACCGGCCTTTCCGACCAAGGAAACGAGATTGATCTCGTTATTTAAAAGAGCATCCAAAGCAAATTGCTGCTCAATATTTTTCGGATGTATTCCCCAGACACCCTCTTTAGGCTTGATCAATGGAACAATCCCACCCTTCTTCGCATGGAAGCGTCCTAATACTTTTTTAAATGGATTATTCTTATCCACAAGGATGAGATATTCATTTGGATAAATTCCTGGAATTTCGTTGGGTGCTAAACGAAGGAATCTTTCTTTTTCAAATTCTTCTATCTTTTCTAAATCAAAAGGGACATTTCTCTGGCCTGAGTAGAGTTCATCTACCGTGACATCGGTCGTCTCATAATCTTCAGCATGAATATTAACAGCATCAGATTTAATCCTTAGATTAATATCTTTTGTAATTAACGTGACGTTTTCACCTGCTTCCTTAAGATTCAGGGCAGAGGCAAGAATGATATTATCATTCAGATCCAACTTGAGACCAGCTCCAGCATTTCCGCTGTACTCCTTAGTAACACTCACTTGAAGAGTGCCACCATGCTCAAGTTTAATGCCTTTAAACAGAGAGCCCTCAGAACGAAATCCATCAATCAAACGAGAGAAGTAACGTGCATTTCGCCCATTTTCGTTTTGATCTTTTTTGAATCTGTCGAGTTCTTCAATGACTGTTAAGGGGACAAAAACTTTGTTGTTTGGACCAAATTTATTGATGGCCAAGGGATCTAATAAAAGAACGTTGGTGTCCAGAATGAACGTTTTATTCAAAATAGTCCTCCAATCCGTGGTGGTGTGTGCTGAGATTAGGATAAAAAATTAGGCGTCGAATGAAAAGTCAAATAAGGATAAGTAGATAACAAATCGATCACTTTGAGTCTGTTTATAGTTTGTTCCCAACTCAAGTCCATAAAAACCAGCTGTCAATTTCATGAAAGCGAGATCCACCGTCGCCCCATAGCTATAATAGCCACTGTTGAGTCCACCCATCACCTTTAAACCAGGAATTCCAACTTGGGCGCCAAATCTCAGACGCTTTCCAAAGTCCATCTGTTCATTTAGGCCTCTTACATCGGCGGAAAAAATATAATGAAAATATTTATAATCTTGGCCAGCAGCAAATCCAAGATTGAATTGGTCTTTAATATCTGCGACTTGAAGATCATCAGGATGATTCTCTTCAGTAAAATCAGTTCCCGTAATATCCAGAGCAGAAAGTCCGATCACATATTGAGTATTTCCATGTCTTGAAATGTGCTCAATTCCTGCATCAAAACCGTATCCTATCCCCTTAACCTTCCCTAAAGTTTGTAAGATTTTATCCAGTTCTCCCTGACCAATCCCATCAAGTACTGTGGGGCCTGCCAAGGCGAGCGTGTCTCTGACGCCAGTCCTTTCAAGATACTTTGCACCAATTCCTAATGAGGTCTGTGAACCCATTTGTGATTTTCGATTAATACGACTTGGTCCTAAGGGAATTCCAAATCCAATTAAAATTCCCTTATCTGATCTTAAATCCAAGTCCAGCATCGGATGGGCCTGATTCCTAAGAAGTAGATTGTAACTTTCTGAAGCAATAAAACTCACGCCAAAATTAAATAACTTAAAGCCAGGTGAGATTCCTGCAGAGAAGTTAACTGGATAGTCCATTAAGACATCACCCAAGTCCGCGGCCTCAGTAGGAAGATCGGTGAACCGATCCATATCGGTCAGAACGTTGGTTCCACCGAACTGTGGATTCATAGGATTTAAAGTGAAATCATTTTTATGACGGGCGAGAGAAGCAGGATTATAAAATAGTGTAAAAGCATCTGAGTTCACAGCTGTGTAAGCGTCACCCATGAGAAGACCTTCAGGCGACCTGAAAGTATAGGGGTACTCAAAAGCAAAAGAGCTTCCAGAGATGCACAGAAGTGAGAAAAAAATTTTCCACTTCATTGGAGGCCTTTTTCAAAAATGATTGAGTAGAAAAATTCCAGATCATTCAAGTTAGAAGCAGTACTCATTGCTGTTTCACAAGTTGACTGAGAAGTCATCGTGACGAGACTTCCAATTCCGGCCGCAGTTGCAGCTGACAAAAATGTATTCACTTGGGTAGAGAGATCTTCCAAAATAGTTAATTCAGTACTAGAAGATAAGTCTAGATTATCGATGATATCAATCACATTTGTTAAAAGAACTAATCCCTCACACATTCTTCTTTTGCCAGCTGTCGTAGTTTTATCGAGATCAGGGTGACCGTCATTATTTGAATTACAAACTCCACCAACGCCTGCTCCTATCTGGGAGGTTGCTCGTGGATCTGAGTAATTGATAAAGCAAGAATTCGTATTTGAACCCTGGCCTTTTGCTCCTGATGCGTTCACATTGCCATAGTAATTTAAAAATTTTCCAAGATTTACGAGGTTCAAAATAAGTGCTTGCACACTCATGTCTCCCGCTTTTCGGGAACCAAACTTTGTCACTCTTCCAGTATGAGAAGGTGACCCCGTAGTCGAACCTAGAAGAACATTAATCCCAGAGAGTAGGTTTGAATAATTATCTGAATCTGCCTCAGTTTCAGAGGAAAGACTAAACTTTACAAGTGAAGTCATAATCGTTTCAGTCGAAGTCGCATCTAGAACAGTAAGATCAGTCGCAATGAAAGATAATTCGTTAAAGCTCGCCTTACAAGCATAGGCACTCGCTAAAACTTGCAGATAAATTGCGTTACTTGGCTGATTTCCAAGATCTTGTAAAACCTCAAGCGCATCATCACACTTTTCATGTGATAAATGTGTCAGAGCAATATCAATAGCATCTGAAGATTCCTCGATGGGACTCTTAGCACAGCTATAGAAAAGAAGTATCAGAAATAGAATGAGAACGTTTTTCAAATGAACTCCCTCTCTTTCATTATAAATCAGAGAGGGAGCTGGCTAAACAACTGGAGAATTCTTCCCTTATTTTAAACTTTATTGAGGTACTTGACTATTTTGCTTATTGCCTCTTGAAACGGAACCTCTTCAATCACAAGAGCAATCCGAGCGGTGTTAGGGATACCAAAGTCAGTTCCAGGAACAACCGTAATCCCTTCATTTTCAAGAAGCTCATCCGTAATCGTATATGAATGATCACCATCCGGCTCAAATCGCTGAAACATTGGTGTTCTAGAAAAATCGATCATGAAGTAAAAAGCTGAAGAACTCTGATACCAGCAGTGTCCAAGGTTCCCTTCTCTAAACTTTTCCCTTAAGGTTGCTGCATTTTGACGAATGTGATTTTTTACCGGAGTTAAAAATCCTTCGAGATAATGAAAATCGAAATCTAAGAGTGCCCTTTGAGCGAGTGAATTTGGCCCCGAAGTGGTTTGTCCCTGAATTCTTCCCATGGCGGATACAACGTGAGAAGGGGCAATCGCCCAACCAAGTCTAAGCCCCGTAGCGGCCAAGGTTTTTGATATCGCCTGAACAACGATCGTTCTCTTCATCAATGAGTGATCAAGCTGATAAAAATAAGTTGGCTTCGGATCAAAATAAGAAATATCTGAATAAACTTCGTCCGAGATCACAACGAGATCAGGATAGTCTCGCATTAAACTAGCAAAATCTCTCATCCATGATTCTGAGTAATGAACTCCAGAAGGATTATTGGGACTGTTTATGATGATCGCCTTCGTCCGAGGTGTCATCACTTTTCGAATCTCCTCAATAGCGGGAACAAAGGCATCAAAGACATTGGACTTTACGACAGTTGGGATTCCTCCCCAAAACTTTATCATCTCTGGATAGGAAACCCAGTAAGGAGCAAGAAGAACAACCTCGTCTCCGGGATCGATTAAAGCCCCGAGAGCATTATACAAAGAGTGCTTTGAACCATTACTTAAAATGACATCCCATTCAATCTCAAAAAGATCTTCAGGCACTCGTCTAGAGTGAATAAAGTGTTTTAAAAGTTTTTTCCTGAGAGCTGGAAAACCAGCAGACGGTGAGTATTGATAACTTTTTAAGAAATTAAGTTCGTGGTGGATTTTATCAATAAATTCACTCGGTGGTTTTATTGGTAACTGGCCACCTGATAAATTGTAAATGACCTTTCCTTCTTCAGTCAGTAGGATGGCCTTCTCATTTAACTTCATGGTTATACTGTCATGAATACCTTTGACTCTTGAACTTAGTAACATAGTCAATTTCCTATTTAATTTTTTTCATCTCTTCATGCACAAGTGGTGGTACAAAAGAAGTAATATCTCCGTGATGCTGATAAACCTCTTTTACAAGTGAGCTTGAAATGTAATAAAGCTTCTCACTCGTCATGAGAAAAACAGTATCGCAATCTGGATTAATTTTTCGATTCATGGATGCCATTTGAAATTCAATTTCAAAGTCACCTGTGGGCCTCAACCCTCTGACGATCGATCCTATTTTATTTTGTCTAGCGTACTCAACGATAAGTCCACTCCAGCTTTCCACTTTAACTTTTGGTTCATGAGCGAAAAGTTTTTTTAAAACATTCACCCTTTGCTCAGTGGACATGAATGGTTTTTTAGTTGGTGAGACGGCGACGAGAACAATGATTTCATCAAAGATTTTGATTGCACGCTGGACAATGTCCAGATGTCCATTTGTAAAGGGATCAAAAGTTCCAGCGTATAAGGCCCGTTTTTTTTCCAAGATTATAGTCCTCTAATGATTAGTGTACCTAAAATCATTTTATACTAATTTCCCTACCAGGACAAAATGATCACCTTGTTCAATTGTTTTAATAATTGAATGGAATACTCCACTGAGTTCAGCTAGTTTCGGACCTTTCAATCTATCAGATTCCACCCAAATTTCTCCTTCAAAATTTAATTCTTTCAAAAGCTTTAACACATCAAAATAGAGGGAATGATTTTCATAAGGGGGATCAAAATAGAGAATGACATTTTTAGTTATTGGTAATTCATACTGAAGCTCTTTTTGTACCCACTGCTTTGCTTCAATATTGGTCACCTTCATTATCGAGTCATCAACTTTAAATGCCTTTTCAATTTTTGCCTTATTATCTTTAAGAGTAAGAAAGGCCCCTCTCATTAATTCATTCAATAAGACTCTCTGCGCACCTCTTGAAAAGGCTTCAAATCCCATGGCGCCTGAACCAGCACACAAATCAACAAACACATAATCATCCATGTGTTGTCGCCAATCAAAAAGTTTTCTTTTTACGAGAACTGCGGTGGGACGAGTCGTATCAGACTTTGGAGACGCCAAGGGAAATCCCCTGGCCAGTCCACCCAAAATTTTTAAAGACATGAACTAGACGGCTTTTTTTAGGGATGACTTTTCTGAAACGGGAACAGTGAATTTTGCACCACCATCCATTTCAATTGTAAGCCCATGCTCACTCACCTCTAAACAGACAACTTTTCCACCAATGTCGAATTGCAAATCAATGGTGAGCTCACCCTGGACGCGAAAACTCATAGATGTTGATGGAGACGAATTTCCGGCAGGGGCTTTTTCGTGAGAGGCCATGGGAACAATTTTTGGTGCTGGGCTTGGTATTGAGACAACTTCATCTAATGAGGCGAGTTCTTCGAGAACGGGACTAGAAGTTTTTTCATCTTTTGCTTGAAAATCTTCCTCTAAGGCTTCAATTTCCTTCATAATTTCTGAAAGCTCTTGATCGTTGAAGCTCTGGTCCATAACTAAACTCCCTTCACTATGGTAATTTTTGTTTAATCCCAATATCCTTAGTCTTTTCGGCAAACCTTTCAAAAACTTTACGAAAGCTATCTTTTTCATCCTTTTTCCATGACAAAAAACGCAGGATAAGCCAAAATCACCTCTCCCAAATTATTAATTATTTCAATAGTTTTGCTTTACCCTTTAAGGAAGGCTTTGCCTCTTGAGTAAGAAAACGTTTTCAGCTTCGCAATGGTTTCAAAAAAATCCTGAGTCTCATCAGGACAATGAGTTTTATTCTGTAAATAAAGACCAAAATCAGAAAAATCACTCCAAGGGAAGATTCCCGACATTTACTCACCTTCCAAAAACGACAAAGCCCGCTCTCAATGAGGGAGACAAATTTTCTCCTCTCCACTGCTTTGTACCTGGCTGGAAAGGCGATTCTCTTTTATCTAAAAATATCATCAAGTTTGAACGTCTTATGTCCATGGTTCAATTAGACGTGAAAAATGAACTTTTAAAAACGAAGGATTTCCCAAAAACCATCAAGCAAGGCCTCTATACTGAATTTCTTTCTTATGCTGAAACATTAGGTCTGCACTTTGAAGAACTTGATGATCTTGGAAAATTCTGGAGCTCAATTTCCCCAGACAAACTGGCCGACAATCCGGAACTCAGTCAGTTTATCGAAATTTATACCAACAGAGTGACAACCATTACGTTTTTAAAACTTCGCTTTATTGCTTCTTTATCTGAAACTTGCCAGATCGAGTTATCAGAGAAAGCCCTTCTCTACCCGACTTCGTTTCTATCTCAGATATTTAAGAAAGGAAGCCAGACTGATTTAAAAAGTAGAGCGCTTGAGAGCAATATTTATAGCTGGTACAGACCTCACGAGGGCATGAAAGAGAGTATGAAAGATCTTCTTTCTATCTCTAAGGAACTTGCCATCACCGAAATTACGAAGCAAATATCTCACAGAACCCAAGTGGCGCAAGATCAATCAAAAGTATACTCCCACGCACTCTCGCACTTATCCATGGGTTTATTTTTAAATTCTCTCCAAATCAATTTTCCACTTTGGCAAGAAACGATTGAGGGAAGGAGTCTTCCGTGTGGGCAATTGGAAGAAGAGAGAATTATTAGCTGTAAATATTTTGGGGATTACTTAGAATCACTCTCACTTTCTCACTGGCTCGCTCAAGAAAATAACATCGGTTTCCGCTGGGACGAAGTCCTGTGCCCAGACTTTAAAGGTCTTGAATTTGTTTCAGGGACGTTTTCTAAAATTTGCAACGAGCTTCAATTTCTCACTTTCCTTGCACACAAAGCCTATTTTCAAAATGAGAGATCGATTGATTATATTTGTAAGATCATGGGCGGGCACTTTCGAAATAGAAAGAATACTTCTTTAAGGCAAGGATTCCTGATTGAAGACAATCCTTTTTATACTTCCACGTACGATCGTGTTGTCTTAAACCTTTGTCAATTCCCAAAAAATAATCCGCAACACTACTTGATGAGTCAGATACTGGATCAAGTTAAATACTTAAAACAAAATGGATATCTATTCGTTCTTTCTTCAAAAAAATTATTTGTTCCTTCTTTAAGGGAGCGTTTAGAACCTGTTTTAAAAGAACTTAAAGTCGAAGCAATTTTTGATTTTGAAAATGTAAAAGGTAAAGGAGAGCTTGGCTCTTACATTTACGTTTTCAGAAAGCAGACCCAGCTTAATTCAGATAAACAGTTATGCTCCTATTTTAGAATTTCTGCAGACCTAGAAAATTATCAGCAATTCTCCTCCATCACTGAGCATTTACGATCTTTCTATCTCGCACATTTGTCCGAAGTTCCTGCAATGTCACAGCTTGAGTTTAAAGATTCTTTCCGAATAGAGTTCTACCAAGAAGCTGTCGTCAAAGGCATGCTTATCCACTCGACCAGTGAAGACTCCACAAGAATTACTCACCCCTCTTACTTTAAAAGCTTACTTGGAAGTTGTGTCCCTATGGATACAGTTTTTGAAATACGCTCTTTAGAAACTGAAGATCGTCATCTCGTTAAAGAAAATTCTCTTAACCTTGGTCTTAAAAGAGATTTATCTTATTTTTTAGTCGTCGATTTTAGAAATGTGGACGTGAAGATTGAACTTCATCCGATGGATACATTCCGCTCCATCTATTCGGATTATGGCGCAACTTTATGCAGTTACTTTCACCTTATTCCAAAGCTATCAGGTCTGAACCCAAATCTTTTAAGGAATTATTTTCTTACTCCAGTGGGTAAACAAGTGACAAATCTCAGTTTCACTGGCGGCCCGAATTTAGTCAAAGGTAGCTTGAGTAAATTTTTAATACCAAAATTTTTAACAGAAACAGAACCTCTACCAGATCATTTACGCTCAGGACTTAAAACTTTAGATTTGACTGAAGAACAACTCTTGGATGTTAATCCAAGAGACATTTTAAAGGCCTATAAACATATTGATCAAATAACAAGAGACGTACTCCCGAGATATGCATGCGAGATACTTTCTCGATTTTCAAATTTTGAAAGAACAATACAAGCTCTCATATGGAAATTAGATGACCTCAGATTTGGTCAAAAGGTAAGTTTTGTTAACCCAATTATTCAGGGTAAATTAACGAACAAACCAACGACTCCCATTTATCCAAACAATAACGAAGATGTCTTCGTCGGTTTTGCAGAGGGCACCAATCCATCAGATATGCATTTACCATTAACAGAATCAAATATGGTGATCTCACATGAGGGTGAATTAAAATTATATTCACTTGAACTTACTCATCATGGAAAATCTATCGTTAGGCTACACGCTGAAGAATCGATGATTCTATTTTTACAATTCCTATTGGCCCATGCCAATGGAGTTCCTATTTCAAAAATATTGCGTGCTGTACATGTACCTAGTGCCTTAGATCTCAAAGAGGTTTTAGACTCTACTAAAGATTTCAAATCAACTTATGAAGAACTACTCGCCCACATTCAAAATTCAATTACCTCTGCCATGAGACTTCAAATGCTTCAGGGTAAGAAATAATGAAGATTGTCATTCAAAGAGTACAAGAAGCCTCAGTTTCCGTTGATGCTGAGGTGATTGGATCAATTAAAATTGGGCTCTTATTACTTGTGTGCTTTGAGCAAGGTGACACCGACGAAGCTCTCACCAAGGCGGTAGATAAAATCTCTAAGCTTAGAATTTTTGATGATTCAGATGGAAAGATGAATCTCGATATTGGAGCAATAAAGGGTGAGATTCTTTCTGTCAGCCAATTCACACTCAGTTGGGATGGGTCAGGTGGCCATAGACCAAGTTTTGAAAAATCCATGCCTCCTCAAGAAGCTAGATTAAAGTATGCCCTATTCAA
>JACCEB010948022.1_pt1 | contig 16816 bp, 11 predicted proteins | sample 7454761 | NCBI WGS metagenome assembly JACCEB01 (sample SAMN15323454, study PRJNA562643) | freshwater metagenome | isolation source: river surface water | place: USA:Blue River Watershed | collected 2017-08-18 | reverse complement strand
TCCAGAATTGATAAAGGCGCAAGAAATGGGATTGAAAATTTATTCTTTCCCTGAATTTATTTTCCACCATTCCCAAAATAAAATGAGAATTGTGATTGCAGGAAGCCATGGAAAAACAACTTCAACGGCCATGCTCATGCATATTTTAAAGAAAAACAATGTTGATGCCGATTATCTTGTGGGGTCATTATTGCCTGGGTTCGATAGAATGGTTCGTTTATCTGAGGCTCCAATAATGATTATTGAGGGCGATGAATATTTGACATCTCCAATCGATACTACGCCCAAATTTTGGCATTATAAACCACATTTTTCAATGATTACGGGCATTGCCTGGGATCATGTGAACGTGTTTCCAACCTTTGAAAATTATATTTATCAGTTCGATGAATACTTAAAGACCATTTCGGAGGGATATTTTTATTATTCAAATGATGTTGAACTTGAGAAATTGTCATTGAAGCATCCAGGAATTTCGCAAGCCTACTCAGCTCCAGATTATGAAATCCGTGAGAATGGGGTGGAAGTGTCCCTCCAAAATGAAAAAATCTTATTGAATATTTTTGGAAAACACAACATTGAAAATGCTGCAGGCGTGGTGCAATTGGCCATTAAAATGGGAATCAATGAAGTTGATGCATGGAAGTCGCTTTCCGATTTTCCGGGTACAGCAAAACGTTTGGAAAAGGTGTTTGAAAATGAGGAAACCTTGGTCATTCGTGATTTTGCACATGCACCGAGTAAGGTGAAGGCTTCTGTGAGTGCAGTTCGCGAACAATATCCAACGCGTAACTTTTTAGCGGTATTTGAATTACATACATCAAGTAGTTTAATGCCAGAGTTTATGATTCAATACAATCACACCATGGACGCTGCCAATAAAGTCTTTGTTTTTTACGATCCGCATGTATTTGAACTTAAAAGAATGCCTGTGCCTTCAGCCGAAACCATTCAGCAACGAATGGGAAATGTTGCAGTGTTTAGCAACTTGGATGAGCTTCAAGACAGTGTTAAAAATTCAATGTCAAAAGGAGAAAAAAATGTGTTGTTATTGATGAGCAGTGGCAATTTGGGCGGGTCTCAAATTGAAGACTTTATCAATTAATGCTTATTTAATTCGTCGTAATACGTTTTGAGTAATTTCCCTCTAACACCTTCTTTAATGAGGGTGTTGTTTTCGTTTGTTGGGTAAGTTCTGTTCGATAAGAATATAAAGACCAATTCAGTTTCTGGATCTGCCCAAGCCCAAGTTCCAGTAAATCCACTATGTCCAAACAATGATTCTGGAGCATTGTCAAAGATATTCGATGTGGTGAAATGTTCCACGGTTCCTGCAGCACTTTTAAGGTGGTTTGGATATCCATTTGGCTTGTCGAAGCCTAAACCACGATAATTTGTTGGGTACAATTTGTTGTAATGTGTTTTGGTGAAAAGTTTCACGGTAGAGGCTGAAAGATATTGCTTGTCTTGAAATTCGCCTTCATCGAGCAGCATTTGGAAAATTTTTGCTAGGTCGCGACTGTTGCCAAACAAACCAGCATTTCCAGAAATTCCTCCCAACAAGGCAGCACTTGGATCGTGAACGATGCCACGAACTGTTCCACGAGGCCATTCATTGTCGATTCCCGTTGGTAAAATCCACTGTTTTAATCCTTTTTCATTCGGCAAATAGGTGAGTTTTGTCAATCCCATTGGTTTGTAAAATTGTTCATCGACAAAAGAATCCAATCGCATTTTAGTGATAGATTCTACCCATTTCGCTAGGATAATCATATTGATATCACTATATTTATAGGAATAAACATTTGCAGGTTGGGTTTGTGTGGTCCATTTCCAAACACTATCGGAAAAACGACTTTCGATGAAGCAAGTATCGCCGAGCTGTAATGTAAAGTTGAAAGTATCGTTAACTGTCGTATCAACAAAGACGCCATAATTTTTTGATATTTTGAGGGATGAATCCTTGCGTATTCTATCGGTCAAAGGTAAGAATGCGGGTAAACCAGTTCGGTGCGTCAAGAAATCTTCAATACTTAAAACACCCCAAGGATAATTTTGAGCTTCTGGCCAATAATTTTTGATCGGAACATGAAGTTTGAACTTCATTTTATCGTAAATTTTCATGATTGCCAAGGTGGTTGAAGCCACTTTGGTGATGCTTGCCAAGTCGAAAACGTTTTCGCTGGTTATAGGCTTTTTGATTGTTTTACCTGCTGAATCAATTGGGTTGTATCCAACGTTGAATTCATCGATGACTTTCCCCTCTTTTAAAACCAACAATTGCATGGCTGTAGCAACTTTGCGATCAACCAAAGATTCAAGATATTTCGACGTTGTGAGTTGGTCGTGACGATAAAATCCAACCTCAGAAGGATGTACATAATTGAAGTATTTATTTTTAGGTTCAATTTTACTCACATCTTCATGTCCCCATGTTTCACTAATTTTCGCTGGTAGGATAGCGGTTGGTGCAAATTCACCAAAGATTAAATCTGCTGACGCGCGTTGAAAGGCATCTCCACTTTCATGGCCAATTACAACAGTGTATTTCTTAGATAAATTTTTAACGGCATAAAGATTCCCAAGTTGCACTAGGATAGTATTTTCTGGTAAGCTGTCTCGTTGAAAAAACTCATCGAGGTTTTTTGACATGCGTCGGGATCTCTCGCCCCATAGAACTTGACTTGAATTGACAACAATCAAAGGATTGTTTTTAAGTACGATATTTCTCTGTTTTAAAGTAGAATCGAGCTGACTATTGTTTCCATCAAATTTCACCCAATTAATTTTGTGATATTCAGAAATTCGATTGATGAATTCAACGGGAATATCGGCACCATAACTCAAAACATTGATGGTTTTTTTGGTATGTTGGGTTAACGGAATCGTTTGATTATTCAAGACTAAAACGCTTTTTCTTGCATAATCGTCGGAAGTTGTTGGAGCAGTTGAATTTCCTTTGCGAACAATCGATTTATTTGCGAAATCTGCAAATATTTTATCCAAATTGATTTGCAAATTTTCAGTATTTACAAATCTTTCGGTAGACAAACCTAACTGATGTTTTGCAACCAATATTTTACGAACTGAACTCGCAAGTTGTTGACTATCTAACAATCCTGAGTCTTTGTATTGTATGGCTAAATTCACAATTCCTTCAATGTTTTCAGGGAAACAAAGGATATCATTTCCAGCCATCAATGCTTTAACACCGGCTACCTCTGGTTTGTAATTGCTGGTGATGCCTTTCATGTTTAAAGCATCTGTAATGATTAATCCATTATATCCAAGTTTTGTTTTAAGGAAATCAGAAATGATTGGTTTTGATAAAGACGCAGGGGTGTTTGGGGTGGAGTCTAAAAGTGGTACACATAAATGTCCGATCATGATACTTTTCACGTCGGCTTGAATCATGTCTTTGAAAGGTTCTAGTTCGTACTTTAAAGATTCGGCGGTATGATTAACCACTGGCAACTCTTTGTGGCTATCTGCTTTGGTATTGCCATGTCCTGGAAAGTGCTTTGCACAACTATAAATTCCGGCATCTTCCATGCCTTGGCTTATTTGTTTGGCGAGCAATGAAATATTTTTTGGATTGTCGCCAAGGCTTCTAAAACCAATGATTGGATTGTCGGGATTAGTATTGACATCTACATCTGGAGCAAAATTGATCATCACACCCATTAATTTACATTGTAAACCAATGGCATAACCTACATTATAGCAATAATTTGGATCTTGAGAAGCTGCCAATGTCATTTGGAAAGGAAATTTCCGCATGTTTGTTAAGCGCATTGCAAGTCCCCATTCTCCGTCAATTCCAATGAGCAGTGGTAATTTTGAAGATTGTTGGTAGAAATTTTGTTGGTAGGCTTGAGTGTATGGACTTCCTTGGAAGAAAATGATTCCTCCAACTTCTTGTTTTTCAATGGCAGAGAGTACAATGGGATCGATTGTGCTGTTTCTAGACCACGCGGGAACCATTAACGTTTGCCCAACGAGTTGTTTGAAGTTTAGGGTTTTGAGGATACTATCGGCCCATTTTTCGCTCAATGCTAATGCGGGCTTTATGTGTTTTGGGTAATAATTCTGTTGGTTGTATTGTTTTGCATCCCTAGGCCTTCCTTGTCCCTCCAAATCACTGGATAACAATAAAAAACTAAGGCAAACTATGGGCAAAAAGCAACGTTTCAGATTCATCTATCTACAAAAAAAGGCATACGAATTTAAATAGAACAGAATTATTTATTACTTTCTTGTGGAAAAGACAAAAAAAAGAGTCAATTTCGATGGAATTAAAAAGAAATATGAAAAAAAGACTTTTTTTTGTGAAATATTGAAAATTACAAGCCACGTTTTTCGAAAAGGATTTGTCTAAGACAATATAAGCCGAAAAACTGAAATGAATTTTTGGAATGACAGACAAGGAACTGGTAGAAGGATGTATACGGGAAGACCGGAAATGCCAGCGCTTGCTGTGGGAAAAATATTCCAAGAAAATCATGGCATTGTGTTTGCGATATTGTCAGAATCAAGAAGAAGCTGAAGATGCAATGATGGAAGCATTTGTGAAAATATACGACAAAGTAGGAGATTTTAGGTTCCAAAGTTCTTTGGAAACTTGGATGCGCCGTGTTGCCGTGAATATTTCCATCAATAAAATTAGATCAAGAAAAAATATTTGGACAGATATTAGTGAGTCTGAATACGAAATTGGCTATTCCGACAATGCTTTCGAGCAACTAAATGTGAATCAGTTATTGAAATTAATCGAACAATTACCCGTTGGATACCGCATGGTATTTAATTTATATGCTGTTGAAGGATTTTCGCACAAAGAAATTGCGGAAATTCTAAATATCGACGAAGGGACCAGCAGGTCGCAATTGGCAAAATCTCGAAAAGCCTTACAAGCTATGTTGAACAATTTAAATTTAGGAAAAGCATGATAGACGAGAATCAGGATTCTTTTTTTAGAGATAAGTTGTACGATTTAGAATCGCCACTCAACGAAAAAGTTTCGTTTGAAGCAGTGATGGAAAAGCGTAAGAAAAAGCGAAGAGTCATATTTTGGTGGAATCCTAAAGTGTATGTAGTCGCTGGTTTATTTGTTGTTGGAGGATTGGGATTGTTCTTATCAAATCCATTTGAAAAAACAAATAAGCCATTATCTACAAAAGAGTTAACAACGAAAGCTTCAATTGTTGTTCCTACGATTGAGCCTAAAAATAAGGTTCAAAAATCTGACGGAACCATTGACGGAGAGTCGGTTAAATCGAATGAAATCAACGTTCATCAATATGATTTAAATTCTGGTGAAGCCACGCTGAAAACTCAAAAAGTTTCTTCGAATCTTAAGAACCAAAAGCTTCAATTTGTTGAAGGAAATACTTTAAACAAAAGAAATGTTTCAAGGAGAGGATTCTCATATCAAGACCAAACGGTTGAAATGAATGAGAATGAGATTTTTGAAACAAGTAAAGAATATTTGAAATTAGATCGTTCTAATGTCAATCATTACAACTTAGGTCAGCAAATGAAATCAACATCATCCGCTGAGGAAACGTTTGCCTGGAATAATGTATTTGATGTTCTGAATTCTAAAAAACCAAATGTATTCAGGTTCAATATGCCTGAATTTGATTTTGCGTCGTTTAATATTGATTTAGAAGGCAAGGAGAGACCAATAAAGCTTAAATTAAGGCCTTCAAAATGGTTTGCTGAATTGTCGGTGATTACTGGAAGTAACAATACCATTAATTTTGAAGACAATGTTCCTTTGAGTGTTTTAGGAACACAATACATGGCGCAATATCAATTATTGATTTTGAAAGATTTGGAAAATGGTTCAATGTTAGGTGCTGGTATCCAATATTCTGAGTGGGTTGGAAATGGACAATGGCAAATGAATAAAAATGAAATGATCAGAGACATTAAAACATTGAAAGTTTTGGTTTCTGCTCCTTGGCAGCCTAAAAAATATATCACCATATCAGATACTTCATTCAAGCCTGTAAATAATGTTCAAGTTGGAAATATTGAATATCGAATTGATAAAATCTCTTTCCCATTGGCTTATCGTTTGAATACGCAAATTGCAAAAACTCCAATTCGATTGGCCGTTCATTTAGCGCCAGGGTTTACAACAATCAATTCAGGTCAGTATTTTAATACCACCGATTACCAAACCATTGAGCAGAAACGTCATATGACCATCGATGGACGTATATCGTTAGGACCAATGATTCCAATTTCAAAAAAATGGACTTTTGTGATTGAGCCTTCAATCATTTATCAATCGTTTTTATCAGATAACAACTCCACTGTAAATGGTAAGTTCTTTACAGGTTTGGGTGTGGCCATCTTACGTCAATTTTAAAATTGTTTGAATTAAATATATTAGGGGATACAATTTGTATCTCCTTTTTTTTGCTTTTTATAATAACTTATCGTAATATTGCGATAGGTTTTTATGGGTAAGAGTAAATCAGAACATTTTTCAGAGGAAACGAATGCATTGTCGGCAATTGGCAAATGTATATCGCATCCAGCAAGAATTGCTATCATAGAGTTTTTACTCAAATCGGAAAGTTGTGTTTGTGGCGACATTGTAGCCAACTTGCCGCTTTCACAAAGTACAGTGTCTCAGCATTTGAAGGAATTAAAATCGATAGGGTTAATCAAAGGTGAAATTTCTGGTCCTAACGTTTGTTATTGTATAGACCTAACTCAATGGAACTTGTTCAATCAAAAAATAGGTGCGTTTTTCAACCAAGTTCCAAAATCAATGGAATGCGGAATTGATTGTTGCTGATTTATTGTCCCTCAAAAAAATTAAGAAAGAATATGAAATTAATAGAATTTATAACAGCGTTAAAAGGCATGCAAAGTTTAACTTTCAGGATGCCAACAGGTGAAACCATTCCTGCACATTTTCACATTACTGAAGCGGGAGTTGTTACAAAGAACTACATTGATTGTGGCGGAACAAAAAGGGCAGATTCGAAGGTTGTATTCCAAATTTGGGTAGCGAACGACACGGATCATCGACTAAAAGCTGAGAAATTATTGGGCATTATTGAATTGGCGGAAGCCATTCACGGTTACCAAGATTTAGAGGTTGAATTTGAATATCAGGGTGAGACAATTTGTTCGTATGGCATTCAAAATTCTTTGGGTCAATTTTTATTTGTAAACAAGTTTACAGATTGTTTGGCAAAAGATAAATGCGGAATTCCTGAATACAAAACAAAGAAAAATTTAGCGGATTTAACGCCGTCTAACGGATCTACATGTACACCTGGAGGTGGTTGCTGCTAATTTATGAAGAATATTTTGGTTTTATGCACTGGAAACAGTTGTAGAAGTCAATTGGCTGAAGGCTATTTGCGACATTTTGCCAAAGATTTGGCCGTGGTCTATAGTGCAGGGATTGAAACCCACGGGGTGAATCCAAACGCCATTGCAACCATGGACAGAGATGGATTGGATATCTCTGGGCATACGTCGAATCATGTTGATGAGTATTCGGGAATTGACTTTGATTACATCATTACCGTTTGCGACAATGCGAAGGAAAATTGTCCTTATTTTCCAAGTAAAGCTGAGCGATTTCATTTTAATTTTCCTGACCCTGCTAAATTTAAAGGTACAAGTGAGGAAACTGAGATGGAGTTTGATCGTGTGAGGGACATGATTAAAGAATATTGTAGGGAGTTTGTTCTCAATACGTTACAGCCAGCGTGTATTCCAACGGGTAGTCAACGGAAATCTTTAGGATTTTTGGATCGGTATTTAACGATGTGGATTTTTATGGCGATGGGATTGGGGGTTGCGATTGGATATTTATTTCCATCGGAAATTGCGGCTTATAATTTAAGTCAGTCAGGAACCACAAATCTCCCACTTGCTATTGGATTGATATTGATGATGTTCCCGCCTTTGGCGAAGGTGAAATATGAGAAAATGGGAGAAGTGTTTAGCAACAAGAAGGTTTTGGCTACGTCGTTACTCTTAAATTGGGTGATTGGTCCAATTTTAATGTTCGCATTGGCTTTGATTTTTCTTCATGACAAACCAGATTACATGGTCGGGCTCATATTAATTGGTTTGGCGAGATGTATTGCTATGGTGATAGTATGGAATGAATTGGCCGAAGGAAACAGGGAATATGCAGCTGGCTTGGTTGCATTGAATAGTGTTTTTCAAGTACTCTTTTTTAGTGCTTACGCTTATGTTTTCATTGGTGTATTGCCCTATTATTTTGGAGTGGTGGGAAGTGCCATAGAAATTAGCATGATAGACGTTGCCAAAACTGTAGGGTTGTATTTGGGTGTTCCATTTTTACTTGGTTTTATAACCCGATATTCATTTGTGAAATTCAAGGGTGAAGCATGGTACCAATCGAAAGTTGTTCCAAAAATTTCACCAATTACATTGGTTGCGTTGTTGTTAACCATTGTGTTTATGTTTAGTTTGAAGGGCGAAACCATCATTCAAATTCCTTTTGATACTTTATATATAGCCATTCCATTGTTAATTTACTTTGTGATTATGTTTGGCGTTAGTTTTGTGATTGGCAAATGGCTAGGTGCTGATTACAGTCAAACTGCGGCCATCTCATTCACAGCTGCAGGTAATAATTTCGAGCTTGCCATTGCAGTAGCCATTGGTGTTTGGGGAATTGGAAGTGCACAAGCATTTACGGGTGTTGTTGGCCCATTGGTTGAAGTGCCAGCATTGATTGGATTGGTGAATGTAGCTTTTTGGTTCAAAAAGAAGATGTTCTCTAAATAATTAAAATCGAATTTTTTAAAAGCCATTTGATGATTGTCAAATGGCTTTTTTTTTAATCTAACCTAAAACACATCGGTCTGGTTTGTTTATTTGTATTGGTTTAATTGTGATGATTTGCAAAAATGAGAAACTAAGCTTCTCATAAAATCTAACATACTTAGATTTTACCCAAATTATTTGGCTGTTCGTCGTATTGAAATTAAAAACTCATTTCAAAGGCAATATATTGCAACCTTATTATTATGAAAAAAACATTTATAGGGCTTCTCGGAGCTTCGTTATTCACAGCTTTTGTATCAACTGCAGACTACCATGCTTTGGAGTTAAGTTACATGGATACAACTGTTTCTGCTGCCGATGATTTTTACAATTTTGTAAACGGAAAATGGATGAAACAAACAAATATTCCAAACGATAGAAGTCGTTGGGGATCATTTGACGAGTTAGGGAAGCGCGCCGACAGTATGAGTTTGGCTGTTTTAGATGAAGCCATGAAAAGCGGCAAATATGCTGAAAGTACGGATCAAGGTAAAGCAGTGATGCTTTACGAATCGGTGATGGATATTGAAAATAGAAACAAGCAAGGCATTGCTCCTGTTGTTCCTTATATCAATGAAATCATGTCCCTCAAAAATCTTAAAGCGCTAAATAAATACATTGTAAAATATGCACCAATGGGTGAAAACACAATGTTTGATTTAGGCGTAGATGCTGATGCTAAAAACAGCAACAAAAACGTTGTGAGTATTGGCATTACGGGGCTTGGATTGCCGGATAGAGATTTTTATTTAAAAACGGATGAAAAGAGTGTTGGCATTCAAACCAAATACAAGCAATTCATTGAAGATGTATTTGTTAAGTTTGGAACCGAAGGAAGTATTGCGAAAGCAAATGCTGAAAAAATTTATGCCTTTGAAAAAGCCTTGGCAGAACCGATGTTGACGCGTGAAATGCGTCGTGATCCAGTTTTACAGTACAACCCAACTTCAATCAAAGCGTTGTCGAAAACATTGAGCTGTTTTGATTTGAAGGGACAATTGAAAGCTCTAAAAATCAATCCAGATACAATTATTGTAGGTCAGCCTAAATTCTTAGCTGCAATGAATGAATTGGTTAAAAAATCGGATTTCAATACAATCAAAGCATTTTTTGCATGGTCTACCATGCGTGGAAGTTTGGGATTGTTGAGTGAAGATTTAGAGAAACTGTCGTTTTCATTTTATGGTCAAACCCTTCGTGGTGTGCCAGCACAAAAGGCACTTAAAGAAAGAGCATTGGGTGTTGTGAATGGAATTACTGGTGAGGCATTGGGTAAATTATATGTAGAGAAATATTTCCCGAATGAGGCAAAAGTAGTTGCAAAACAAATGGTTGAAGACATTATTCAAGCCTATAGAGTTCGTATTAAGAATTTGGATTGGATGAGTGATGCAACAAAAGCAAAAGCTATTTTAAAATTGGATAAATTGATGGTGAAAATTGGTTTCCCAGACAAATGGAAAGATTATAGCAAGTTAGAAATCAAGAATTATAAATTGGGTGGAAGTTATTATCAGAACATGGTGAATGCTTCTAAATTTATGATTGCTAATAACATGGCTAAGTTTGGTAAGCCAGTAGACAAGACCGAATGGTACATGTCGCCACAAACTGTGAATGCATATTACAACCCTTCATTCAATGAGATTGTATTTCCTGCGGCAATTTTACAACCACCATTCTTTGACTTTAGAAATGATCCAGCTGTAAATTATGGTGGAATTGGTGCGGTGATTGGACATGAGATTTCTCATGGTTTTGATGATCAAGGTGCACAATTTGATGAAAATGGAAATTTGGTGAACTGGTGGACAGAAGCCGATGCAGCAGCCTTTGCTGAAAGAGGTAAGAAGTTGATTGCACAGTTCGATGGTTTCGAAGCGTTGCCGGGCAAATTTGTCAATGGTGCTTTCACCCAAGGTGAGAACATTGGTGACTTAGGAGGTGTTGCATCAGCTTATGATGGTTTGCAATTGCATTTAATGAATAAAAAAGTTGGATTAATTGATGGGTTTACCCAAGAACAAAGATTTTTCTTGAGTTGGGCAACGATTTGGAGATCTAAAATTAGAGATGCCGAATTGGCAATGCGCTTGATGACAGATCCACATTCTCCTGGTTACTTTAGAGCCATTGGTCCTTTGCAAAATCATGAAGGGTTTTACAAAGCATTCAATGTAAAGCCAGGAAATAAGATGTACAGAGCGGAAGCCGACCGAGTAAAAATTTGGTAAAATACTCTTTGCAACGTTTTACATAAACAATACGTCTAACCGATATGGATTTATTCAAATTGGTTAGACGTTTTTTTTTGCCACGAGTTTTTATTTTAAGTGCTGTTGTTTTATTCTTTAATTATAGCAATGCGCAATTTAACAAACCCAATGCAAGTGCTTACAATCATTACAATGATTTATATTACATTACCAATTATTTAGGGAAGTCGGTTATTAAAATGGACCGATTTGGTAATAAGTCATATTTTGTCCAGAATTTAACGGCACCAAACAATATTATATTTGCAGATTTCCCTTTCGGACCTGCATTTATTGTTTTAGATAGTATACAGGCCAAAGTTTTTGATACCTCGGGGAATTCAATTTCAATTGTATCTATTACAAATGCAAAACGATTACAAGATTTGGTTTATGATTCTACCAATAAAATCATTTACACCACAGATGTTGATCGAGGGGTAATTTATAAAACCACATTTGGTTCAGCGCCAAATTATTTGCCAAATACAAGTGTTTGGGTTTCGGGTGTTTCGCGTCCCTCAAATATAATCTTACAATTAAAGCAAAACAGAATCTTGTTTGTGCAAGATACAATGAATGCGAATTTGATGTCGGTTGATTTAACATCGGCCAATGTTACAGTTCTAAGAAATACAGGATTGAGTTTGTTATCGGGCTTGGCTCAAGATTCAGAAGGGAATTATTATATCAGTTCTCAGTATGAAAAGAATATCTATCAATGGAATAAATATTTAACGGGTACACCAAAGAGAATTGTTGGTGAGCCCAAACCAGGAGATATTACCGTGAATTCTGCAAAAGATGAATGGGTTTATTGTTGCATTTTATGCGGAACTGTTTATGTTTCGCGGTTGCACACTTTTGGTCCTGCGAGCGAAATTATGGGCTGTCCTGGCGATTCACTTGACGTTTACAAAAACTCAATGATTAAACAGTTGGGAACTTTTGATGATGGAAATCAATTTATTTTAGAATTGAGTTCTGCAAGTGGGAATTTTGATACATCATTGGTGTTGGAAGTTGTTAGCGATACCTTACAGCCTGTTTATCAACGCATTAAAATTCCTAGTTATTTGGAGGGAAGTCGTAAATACAGATACAGATATCGCACAACGAAACCTGCTGCCATTGGATTTTTTGAATTGCTGTATTTAAGTGACCGTCCGAAGGAGCAGTTTTTAACGGATTCAATTCCAGTTTGCGGATATGGAGAGGAATTTTTGGTGCCTCGAGATACGCAATTTGTTTATCAATATTGGAGTAATTCGGGCGGATTTAAAGATTCTAGCCAAACTATTTACAAAGTTTCTGATTCCAATGAATGGGTGTATTTGAAAACTAAAAATGGCGATGGATGTATTGCTTATGATTCGGTGTTTACGTATCCAATCTTTGGTAAAAAAGCCACTTTGCAATTGAAATCTGATTCTATATTATATTGTTCGAACATCCCTCAAAATGCAAGGTATTTTATTTGGAGATGCAATGATACCATGTTAATGGATACTACCAAGGAAATTGTAGTTCGAAAAACGGGGCATTATACGATGAGTTTTGTTGCAAAAGCAACGCAGGATTGTGATTATATTTCTGATTCTTTGTTTGTTCAATATATTCCCAAAGTAAAATCTGAGATTTTGAATCTTCAGAAATTGGAAGTGAATGTATATCCGGTGCCAATGGATCATATATTGAATGTTCATTCAAATAAACTGATTTATCAAGTATCTATTTATAATTCATTAGGTAAGGAAATTCAGCATGGAATTATCAATAATTATCATTCGAAATTGGATTGTTCTCATTTTGCAAATGGGGTGTATGTGATTCAAATTCAATGTGCTGATGGGTCTTTGTTTTCATCGAAATTATTGAAAATAAAATAATTATAACATTTTTTTATTTAATTTGAATTTATGAAAGCTAAATTCTCCCTCACTGATTTAATTTCGGATAGTAATGTTGCCATAAAACGGTTTATCGTGCCAATATTGTTGGCTCTATTGGGTTCGGTCATTGCCATTTATTCTTTTAATGGAAATGATGTATCTCCGCTTATTGAAACGTTGTTGAGTGTTATTGGAGTTGGCATTTCATTGTTTTTAGCGTTGGCAATCTTTTTTGAAACGAGATCAGTTTCAAAATTGGTGATGTTTTTGATTTATTTATCGGCTTTGGCGTTTTTGGTTGTGATTTTTATCAAACTCAAAAATGCGAAAGAATTTGATCTTGAAAATAGTGAATTACTCTTGTTTCGATATGCATTAATGTCTCACTTACTCGTTTCTTTTTTGCCATTTATTGGTAACAAAAGCAATGTGGGATTTTGGCATTACAATCGTATTTTATTTACAAGGATTTTGCTCACAGGAATTTTTATTTCCGCTTTATACCTTGGGTTAGCAGGAGCATTGGCCGCAATTTCAACTTTATTTGGAATTGTAATTAAATCTGAAGTGTTTTTCGACTTGTGGGCTATTTTATTTGGTCCAGTGAGTGTAATCTTCTTTTGTGCGGGTATTCCTAAAAATTTAAAAGAGTTAGAAACTTCCAATGAATATTCCAATGTATTGAGAATTTTCATTCAGTTTGTACTGATTCCTTTGGTGCTTGTCTATTTGGTGATTATGTATTGTTATTTTGGTAAAATTACCATTGAAATGCAATTGCCGAAAGGTTTTTTAACGTATTTTATTCATGCCATGGTGGTGGTAGGATTATTATCTTACTTATTAATTTTCCCTTATCAAAACACTTCAAATAGTACCATCATTCGATTGTTTACCAAGCATTTCTTTAAGGTTTTAATACCCGTTGTCATTGTACAATTCATTAGCATTTTTAGAAGAATTGGTGAATATGGATTCACAGAAGAACGATATTTGGTCCTGTTGACAACCATTTTGATTTCAACGATGATCCTTTATTATACACTTTTTAAAGGCAAGCGTATTCAACTGATTCCTGTATTGATTTTGTATTTTACGGCATTTTCAACCTTCGGATTAAGTGCATCTTCAGTTGCAAAATGGAGCCAGTCTAATCAAATCAAACAATTGTTGATAAAAAATGAAATGTTTGATGGAAAGAAAATTAAACCGTTTGTGGATAAAACCAATAGCGATACTTCTAAAACCGAAGAGATATACAAAAAAATTACATATATGGTCAGCGAATATGGCATTACAGGGATGGAGCCATATCTAAATGTTCGTTCGCGATCGGAAATCAGAGATTCTCTCATGGGGAAAGTCGTAAAAGATAGATATTCAATCAGATGGGATGTAAGTCAAATTCAAAAAGAAGAATTGGAGTTGAAATTGTCAAAATTAAATATCTCTTCTGATGTTGTAGAGGCGGAGTATGTAAATTCAGATCGTAATGATTATTACAGCATTAATCAATGTAAATTTCCATTTCCCATTACAACTGTTTCTGACATAAGATATTCCAGTGAAGTTGAACCTGCGAGTGGTTCCGATAAATATATCGCCACGATTGAAAATTTCAATAATGGCCCGATCTTAAAAATCCAGAGCAATCAAAAACAATTTGAGTTTAATTTGAATACGTTGATATCTGAAGTTAAAAACAATGAAAATCAATACCTTGTATCAATAAATCCAAATATAAAGGCCATATTCCTTTTGAAGAATGTTGTTGTTGATACCCAAAAGAAGAGTATCGTGTCAATTGAAGGCTTACTGTGTGAGTAATCACCCTTTAGCCTTCACCCAAAGGGCTTCCATTTCGTCGAGGGTCATGTCTTTGAGGCCTCGGCCCATTTTTTCAGCTTCGTTTTCCATAAATTGGAAACGATCTTTAAACTTTTTATTGGTGCGTTCTAATGCGTCATCGGGATTGATACCGCTCAATCTTGCATAATTGACCAATGCAAAAATATAATCGCCAAATTCGGCCTCTTTGTCTTCTTTGGTGGTTGCTTCCTGATATTCTTGCCACTCTTCTGTGACCTTTTCATACGCTTTATCGGCTTCATCCCAATCGAAACCAACTTGCGATGCTTTTTCTTGCATTCTGTAAGCTTTCACCAAACCATTGAGCCCCTTAGGAACACCGTCTAAAATTCCATTTTTCTTGGTGCCTTTTTCTTGAAGTTTAATTTGTTCCCAGTTTTGAAGGACTTCCTCGGCGCCGTCAACTTTGACTTCGCCATAGATATGTGGATGGCGGCGTATCAACTTTTCGATGAGCGATTGACACACCTCACCAACGTCGAATTGTCCTTTCTCACTCCCAATTTTACTGTAAAAAACGATGTGCAATAAGATATCTCCGAGTTCTTTTTTAATTTCATCGGGGTTGTTTTCAATGATCGCCTCAGACAATTCGTAGGTTTCTTCAATGGTTAATGTTCGGATGGTTTCCATGGTTTGTTTGCGATCCCAAGGGCATTTTTCCCTCAAATCATCCATAACATCTAATAATTTTGAAAATTGTTCTAGAATTTCTGCGCGATTCATGCTGCAAAAATAGGGAATTGTAACGGCTAAATGGTCCGTGAATGTGAAACTCAGTTAGGTTTACATTTCTAAAAACAAGTCCATAATGGCCAAGTTCGACATTGCCTCAACAATTGGCACCGCCCTTGGTAAAACGCAAGGATCATGACGGCCGGTTGCCGACAATGTTGTTGCATTTAATTGGGCATCAAGGGTTTCTTGATCTTTTGCAATGGTAGAAGTGGGTTTGAAAGCCACATGAAAGAGTATGGGTTCTCCTGTTGCCATTCCTCCGATAATACCTCCGGCATGGTTGGTTTGAGTGCCAATTTTCTGCCCTTTTACAATCCAAGAATCGTTGTTTTCAGATCCTTTTAAATTCGCAACATTGAATCCCTCACCAAAAGAAATTCCTTTAACAGCGTTGATCGATAAAATATACTGTCCAATCACCGCTTGTAATTTGCCAAATAAGGGCTCTCCAAGGCCAATAGGGCAATTTTCAATGGAGCAGGCTATAATTCCACCCAAACTATCTCCAGTAAGCTTTGCTTCCTCAATGAGCTGTATCATTTTGAGGGACGCTTGCTCGTTGGGACATCTCACCAAGCTTGATTCTATTTCTGAGCGTGTTGGAATATGATCCAACTCAGGACATTCGGCGGTATAAATTTGCTGAACCCAAGCGGTTATTTTGATGGGTGTTGTTTGATGGTTTAAAAATTGTTTGGCCAAGCTACCTGCAGCCACCCAGCCGGCAGTAATTCTGGCGCTACTTCTTCCACCTCCACGGTGATCGCGCAGCCCATATTTAGTTTGATACAATAAATCGGCGTGTCCAGGTCTATAAATTTCTTTCAAAAGATCGTAATCCTTTGGCTTGGTATCGTTATTGGCAATGAGAAATGTAATGGGTGAACCTGTGGTTTGTCCCTCAAAAACGCCCGAAATAATTTGAATTTCATCGGTTTCATTTCTGGGAGTGGTGAGCGAACTTTGACCTGGCCGGCGGCGTTGCATTTCGGTATTGAGTGCCTCCAAATCTAGGGTGAAACCAGAAGGGAAGCCATCGAGAACCGCGCCAACAAAAGGACCATGGCTTTCGCCAAAACTCGTGAGGATGATGTTTTTGCCTATGCTATTCCGACTCATACCGATTTGAGTTCAAAGTTACATTTTTGTAGTTCATCCCAAAAATTTGGAAATGATTTTTCAACGCATTGAATATCATCAATGTTCATTGGGTATTTTGTTGCTAAT
>JACCEB010369754.1_pt1 | contig 16817 bp, 25 predicted proteins | sample 7454761 | NCBI WGS metagenome assembly JACCEB01 (sample SAMN15323454, study PRJNA562643) | freshwater metagenome | isolation source: river surface water | place: USA:Blue River Watershed | collected 2017-08-18 | reverse complement strand
GCCCAGGGAACAATAGCCGCGGCCCAAGGAACAAGGCCTGCCCACCAACCGGCCATTAATGGCTCTTTCATTAACATCAACATAGCAACAGCAAACAATACAAAACTACCAACGAACACAGTGTCAGGCCAACGTGTAAGTATTTTACTAACTAGCGTCGCACCAAACAAAATAATTGGCACACTAATTAACAAGCCAGCAATAATAAGAACGAAGTTTCCGTTAGCGGCTGCGGCAATACCTAGTGCGTTGTCTATACCCATAACAGCATCAGCAACTACAATAGTTGATATAGCACCCCAGAAAGTGTCCTTGGCTTCTATTTCATGTTCGCCGTGATCAAACACTAGTTTCCAACCAATCCATATCAATGCCGCGGCACCGATGGCACGTAGACCTGGGATCATTAATAGGTAAGTCAGTGCCGCTACTGATACAAAACGAATAGCAATAGCACCAAAGGTTCCCCAAAAGATTGCTTTCTTACGTAGTTCGGGTGGAAGTTTATTAGCCGCCATACCAATAACAAGAGCGTTATCACCGGCTAATACAATGTCTATCAAAATGATAGCGAGAAATGCCCATAGGGCTTGTAATGTGAATAATTCCATTTTAATACTCCTTAACGAAGTATATCATGGAAATAGAGATTGTAGGAATGTGTAGATCCATAATATACTTAATATTATGGTCTTGCCCGAGACCCATTCCCCTTATATACCGAGCTGTTAGGCTGAAATGACGATATATAAGACTCTTAAACTAAGAGCGGACTACTCCCCATGAAAGTATTTAGTTAAATACATGATGAGAGCAAAAGAATTTATACAAGAAGCAGATGCAAGCGACGTTGAATTAAAACAACGCTACGGTGATTTTGACCCTGAAGATAAGATCATGCTTCCGACTACAAAATTAAGCAGAGAACCTGCAGCCACGCTTTGGACATGTTATGATGCCATTCAAAATATTCTTGGCAAGAACAGAGTTACAGATGACGAAGATGAGATTGAACCAGGCATGTACTACGTATATCAAAGCAATGAAGATCCAATGTTTCGAGATACTGAAGACTCGGGTCCTGGCGGAAGTATTAACCTACCAGATCTTGAAAGCAGATCGGCTAGAGATGTTGCTGTTGCTGTTCACGAAGCATGTCACGCATACGTTCATGATAAACTTAAAGGTGCTGGCCGTGCTTACTCAAATGAAAAAATTATTAACAACTTAGCAGAACGTTGGTTGCGTAAACATTTATCAGGATCAGCATTACACGTTGCTCTAGAAACAATCATAGGAAGTAGGATTAGTTACGGTAAAGACCACATGCCAAAAAATTCACCAGAGGATAACAGAGAATGAGAATAGAATTTAAAAAAATCTTAACAAGCCCATGGACTGCTCTATTAACCTTAGCATTAGTAGTGGGCATACGTGTAGCAGATCCTACATTTGTTGAAAGCGTACGATTGCGCTATTTTGATACATTAATCACAGCCAAAGAGCCTACTGTTAATAATATTGTAACAGTTAATATTGATGAACCTACACTAGACAAATATGGTCAGTGGCCGTTACCGAGAGCAGAATATGCCAAAATTGTAAGAGAGTTATACCAAAGAGGAGCAGGGCTTGTTGTACTTAATGTACTCATGCCAGAACCAGACCGTACAGGTGGTGATGGTGCGCTGGGTCAAACTTTAAAAGAATTCCCTGTAGTACTAGGATCAGTTCCTAGTAACAAAACAAAGAATACTCCACGTGTTCCAGGTAGTGCTGTACTAGGACCAGAACACTTAGACCAAATCATTACCTATCCTGGTCTTATTGCCAATGTTCCACAGTTAGAAAACAATGCCGCTGGTGTTGGTATTGTAAGCACACTACCGGAAGTGGACGGTGTTAATCGTCGTATGCCTTTGATTGTGGGGGTAGACGGAAAACTATATCCAGCATTAAGTTTAGAAACTTTACGTGTTGCCGCAGGCGACTCAACATTCCAAGGTAAGTTGTTTGAAGGCGGTGTAGAGAAAATGCGTATTCCAAAGTTTGGTCCTGTTACAACAGATCCGTTAGGTCGTGTGTGGATCGACTGGAGTCAAGAGAGCCGTAGTTTTAGTCTTACACAACTACCTAAAGATTTTATGGGTGCGATTGTTATTGTAGGACCAACGGCTGCAGGTATCAGCAATCCTGTACCATCTAGCAAGGGCGCAGTATTTCCACATGAAGTACAAGCGGCTGTAATTGGCACAATGATTAATGGAGTAGTAATTCAACGTCCCGACTATGCCGACGGAGTTGAAATTTTAGCATTAGTATCACTAGGCATATTATTAATTTTCTTATCGAGGTGGACTTATGTTGGCATTGGTGCTACTGTGGTTATTATTGGTGCCGTCATTCCTGGTACTATCTACGCTTTCAGTAATTGGCTCATCCTGGGAGACGCGACTGCGATCGCGATTGGCCTTGGGCTCGTTGCTCTTCATTGTTATGGCGTTAAGTTTATAAGTGAGTTCTTACAGAAGCAGGCTATTAAGAAACAATTTGCAGGCTACTGTAGTAAAGAAGTTGTGGAGATGTTACAAAAGGATCCAGAACTTATTAAGCGCGGTGTACGTAAAGACGTATCAGTTATGTTTAGCGACTTACGTGGCTTTACTCCAATTGGTGAACACTACGGAGATGACGTTGCAGGACTAGGCAAGTACATGAACGGCTATATGGATGCTAGCAGTCAGCCTATCATGGACAACAAAGGTATGGTTATTAAGTATGTGGGTGATGCGTCAATGCACATACATGGTGCTCCTATTGAAGATCCAAATCATGCTAGAACTATTGTTGCTGTTGGCCTACAGATGTTAGATGCTGTAGATGCTTATACAAAAGAAATGGAAGCACAAGGCTTACCACCAGCCGCTATGGGTTGGGGTTGTAACTCAGGTATTGGCTTCATTGGCGAAATGGGTTCAACTGACAGACATAGTTACGACATCTTAGGTGATATGGTTAGTACTGCGGCACGTTTAGAAGCACGTTGTAAAGCATATGGCGTACTATGTATTATTGGCGCAGAAACATACAATAGAACCAAAGACGATTTCTTCTATCTAATGCTAGATAACTTACAACCTAAAGGCAAAACTGTAGCAGACTTAATCTATACAGCATTAAGAACTAAAGGTGAAGATTACACTAAAGATAAAGTACAGCACGAGTTGATGCATGCCTTGTACAAACAGAAGAAGTTCGACGAAGCAGCCGCGATGTGTAAAAAACTAAAAGGCAACTTTGGTGGACAGATGGACAAGTACTACAAAATCTGGATTGAACGTTGCGAGTTTATGAAAGAACAGAACCTTCCAGATAATTGGAATGGTGAATTCATAGCACATGAAAAATAATTTGACAGAGATTATAGCAGAGTGTACAATAGACAGATGTGTAGAGTTATATCTATATTGGTATTTTTTGCCTTTTTACATCATGGGCAAACAAGCGCCGCCACTGCCAAACCTCTGTCTATCACCGCTCAGAGCTGGCTCGTGGCCGATGAATACGGCAGAATTATTCAAAGCGAAAACATAGATCAACAGCGTAGTATTGCCAGCATTACTAAACTAATGACGGCAATGGTTGTATTAGATGCTAATCAAAACTTAGATGAACAAATCGGTAAGTATACCCGAGCCGAAACAATACAACTAGCATTAGTACACAGCGACAACAAAGCGGCTGATCTACTGTGTCAATACTATCCTAATGGTAAGGATGCTTGTGTTAGAGCAATGAATACTAAAGCACATCTGTTAGGTATGCACGACACAAAGTATGTCGAACCTACAGGGCTTAGTGTGTTTAATGTAAGCACAGCCACTGATTTAATTAAACTAGTTCTGGCGGCAAAGAACTACGCAGAGATTATTGAAGCATCACGCACACCGCAGGTTAAAATTAAGATAAAGAAAAAGTGGTTTATCTTTAATAACACCAATCCAATCATTGGCAAGCGTCATGAATTTATTGTCAGCAAAACTGGCTACATAAGAGCCAGTGGAGGTTGCATAGTAATGATGTTGGATACAGAAATAGGACGCAGAATTGTAGTAGTACTAGGAAGTAAGAATACTAAAACACGTATTCCTGAAGCAGAGTTTATTGCTGTTAATTCCTAACCTGTGCAAGGTTAAAGAAGCGTAGTACCTTAATATAGATCCAACCGATATCTAGTTCAAACCAGCGTTGTTTAAATTTAGCGTTAGCACCATCAGCATGATGATTGTTATGTAGTTCCTCACCACCGATCCAAATAGCCCAAGGCCATAAGTTACGGCTAGTGTCTTTGGTATCAGTATTACGATATCCCCACCAATGTGCCAGTCCATTAATAACACCAGCGGCCCAGAATGGAATCCATATCATTTGAATGCCCCACACAAGAATACCCCAAGGACCAAAGAACAATAAGTCTATGACTAACATTAAGAGAATTCCAAGGCGGCTGTGTGGGGTGTAAACATTACGCTCTAGCCAATCATCGGGAGTACCTACTCCTAACTTTTCAACCATTGCTGTATCTTTACTGGCAGAGTGATATAAACTCCAGCCTTTGAATAACACAGTTTTAATACCGTATACTTGCGGACTATGCGGATCTAAATCTGTATCACTGGCTTGATGATGTTTGCGATGTATTGCTACCCATTGCTTAGTAACCATACCTGTTGTTAGCCAAAGCCAAAAACGCATGAAGTGATTTACTGCTGGATGGAATGTTACTGCTCTGTGCGTTTGTCCTCTGTGAAGATAAAGAGTAACACAGGCTATGGTGATTTGAACCATCACCAAGGTGGTTATAATTGTTGACATTATTAACTCTCGCCAGCAGCCGCAGTCTTTTTATCGTCTGGGTCAACTTTCTTTGCGCCAATCTTGTCTGCTTCTTCCATTGCTTCGTGGAACTTGGCGTTAGCCTGTGCTTCTACAAGTGCAGTTTCCATAACACGATCCGATTCAATCATCTTACCACGTAAGTGTAAGACTGTATTAACTTTTTGATTAAGACGAATTAAGTCGTTGTCTAGCATACGGATACGGTCGATAAGAGCAATCAACACAGTATTAGCATCGCTGATAACTGGCTTAACTTCTTTTGTGGCCCATTCCCAAACATACTTGATAATGAAACCCATACCAACTGCCATAACAATTGGGAATCCATATTTGTTTACTAACTCTACTACATCCATAACATCTCCTTAATCCCAAAATCCCCAAGGATTGTAAATTTTCTTTTCTAGATTTTTAGGTTTTTTAAAATATAAACAATATGCTAGAGTAAGAACTAAAACCTCTAACAGATAAAAAACCATGAATGATTCAAAAAGTAAGGCCAATTAATACTCCAATAAACACACCAAATAATCCTGCCTTCCACATATCGCTGTCATACCAAATCGCTCTTGGCTGATCCATCCAGTCTTTGATGTGTTGGGGTTGTGCATCATACCACAACTGCCATTTATTCTTCTTGAACATTTACTGGGTATCCTTTTACAAATTGCTCTACTGGGTGCATTTTAACCAGCATTGCCTTACCATTAACGTTGGTAATTCTAAAGCAATCGCCGTGCTTCCAACCTAACTTATCAATATCAAGTTCTTCATCGAATATGATACCGCTAGGATTTAAATCCCAACTGTAATCAACATACAGCATTTTCGACTCTTTCCTTAATCAATACATTGACTCTATTAGCACAGTTTCTAATATCGTCACTAAGGTTACCTCGGCCAACTTCTTGTTCAATTAGTCTGGCTATGTCATGCAACGTTATAATTGCATCTTGTAATTTTGTATTAGTCTCTTCTAGCATCGTTCTTACCATCTGCTCTAGCAATACGATCTACGTCAGGGCGTAAACCTAATGCGTTGGACACAATAGTATCAATACGTACAACATCGTGGTTCATTGTTTTTACACGATTGTCTAACGCAGTAATAATACCGGCCATACCTTTGATACTTCCCAAAACACCTTGTAATAGCAATTTGATTGTTAGGTAAACAAAGTATCCACCTGCCAATGCCGCCGCTACCGGCATGCCCAAATCGCCAATTATTTTGAATATATCACCCATTTTACGCTCCGCTCTTTATACGTGTATTTATGTTAACTGAGTAGATAAGTATTTGACAGGTTAAATAAATGTGTTATAATAGTAGCACTTAATAAAGTAAGGAATCATGTCACAAGCACACGTTCAGAAGTTCGAAGCATCTATGTTTGAGTATTGCTCGGACCATGCCGAAAGGGCATACAAGTTATTCGAAGATGGAGAAGTAGATGTTGGATTGGAAAGATTAGGCCATTTAGCAGATATACTCCAAATGTTAAAAAGTTCTAAAAATTCAAATGGAACTATTAATATTAATACATTTGCACAAGAAGTAAAAGCATTAGATGAAATAGATAAAGATGCCGTATATACGCATTTCCAAGAGAACGGTTTTGGACAATACATACCGGAGTGAAAATGAAAAAAATTGATGAGTTCAATGCAGAAGATAGAATTGACCTTAGACTACTAGAAAATTCTACTTTTTATTTGAATGGGGAAATAGATGAAGATACTGTAGGTGAAGCCATTAAATGGATTCTCTATGAAAATTTACAAGGCGAAGGTAGAACTTTGACCTTGTATATTAACAGCACGGGCGGAGATTTATATCAGGCTCTGGCGTTAATTGATGTAATGCGTAGCAGTCCACATATTGTAAGAACTATTGGAATTGGTGCTGTCATGAGTGCGGCATTTTTAATTTTTGCCTGCGGCGACAAAAAGCATCGTTATGCGGCTAGTAATACTAGTTTTATGTGTCACCAATTTACATCCGGAATGGATGCCAAGTATCACGACCTAAAAGCAGAAATGAAAGAAACGGAATTGTTAAATGAAAAGATGATAACAATTCTAACAGAAACAACAGGATTGGTTAAAAGTAGGGTTAAAGCAAAACTACTGCCAGCCAGCGATGTTTACCTAACTGCACAAGAAGTGGTTGACTTTGGGGTAGCGGATCATATAGTATAGTGATGTATAAGGTAAGATACTACATGACTGCTGGAACACTTACATCGAGAACATTTGCTACACTAAGTGAAGCATTGGAATTTTCGGTGTACAAGGTCGGCTTCATGCAACTCTACGGAATAGATAAGATAGATTAAAATGCGTAATCATTATTGGACTTGTTCAAAATTTGCAGATTGGCTTCGTGGTACTACTAAACTAAAGTGTGGGACTAGCGAGGAGTGGGACGAGTGGGAATCTCGTGCTAAAGCCGCGTATCCTATACGTTGGTGGTTAGCAGAAGAAGGATTGGATCATTTACAAACAGTTGTATTTTTTATTCCAGATAAACTTCATGATCTCAAATATTATATCAACAATCGTTTTGTCACTCGCACTAATGCTCTTACCGCTCACTCTCGTGACATCCGTCCTGGCAGTTGGTGTGACGTTGGTAATCGGTTTTTGCCATGTCTTTTTAACGAACTTGTGGACTTCGTTGAAATCGAATTGGCATGGTGGCACCTAGCATGGAACAGCGAAGAAAGACACAAGTATGAAGCACCGTGGTGGGCATTTGGTTGGTTCAGATGGCGCACTTGGCGTTGTCCTCAAGCCGGACTTGACAACCTTGAATGGCAACGTAATCTACGTTGGAAGGAAGACGAAGTTGGCCCAGACAGTAAGAACCTTGGCGAACTTACTCCGCAAGCAGTCAAAGCGCAGGAAATCTTAGACTTGTATACCTGGTGGACACAGGTATATCGTAATCGTCCAGAACCAATGGAAGCAAGTGGTTGGAGTGCTTACTGCGAAGCCGCACGTTTAGCCAACGGTGGACGATTAAGTTTCAGCAATGACAAGACTCCTGAACTTAGAAAGATGAGCGATAAAGCACACAAGTTACTTCGTAAAATCGAAGCAGACTATGAAAAAGAAGATGAGGCTATGATGATTCGCCTAATCAAAGTAAGGCACGGATTATGGACATAAGTTATAAGTGTCCTGTCTGTGAAAGTGAGAAACAATATAGCAACAAGTACGATGCGTATTTTTGCGAGTTGTGTAATAAGTGGCTAGAAGAACCGTGCAAGGATCCAGAGTGTCAATTCTGTACTACACGGCCAGAAAAGCCCAGCCAAGTTGGCTAAAAGTAATAAACATAATAACAAGGAGAAACATTATGGCAACAAACAGATTTCAAGATTTTTCAAAACTAATCGAAGCCGCAGAAGGTGACTTTGAAAAGTTCTATGACAAAGGTGTTAATGCCGCAGGTACTCGTGTTCGCAAGCACTTACAAGAGTTAGCCAAACTATGTAAAGAAGTTCGTAACGATGTAACCGCAGTAAAGAACGAACGTAAAGAATCTGCAGGTAAGTAATGGATAAAAAAGAAATCAAACGCGATGTAGCAACATTCGCTCATATGCTCAAGGAGTTAATGAACGATCCTACACCAGATGTACTAGTAACATTGGATCGTGACATTCAGCATTTCATCTATGGCAGAACCGCAGTATTAGTAAAGCATAATGAAGGCAAGCCGATTGGTACAGTAGCAGATATTGCCGCAGTAGTTGGTGCGGCCTTTGCTGATGTACTAAAAGAATTTACTAGAGGTCGTGTGGGTGATGCAGAATTAGATACAATAGTCCAAACTGCAAGAGCTAACTTACTCAGTGGATTTGAAGCAAGAGCTCCTAAGCCTGAAGTAAATACAGAAGCACCGGCAGAAGAGCCAGCAAAAGAGGAAGTAGCACAATGATTCCAGCATACAGTGAAGAAGTAAAGATTCATGTACATGAAAAAGATCCGAATCTTCTTCCGCTGGAGCAACAGGTTCGACAACTTCAAGAGCAGGTTCGGTTGTTACAGGAAAGCGTCGAGTATATAAATCGAGAACGCAGTCGTTTAAAAAGCGAACTTGATATAATTAGAAATGCAATGAATAGGAGTAGCAATGGATCGTGAAAAAATTCAACACCACATTAAGCATTTACAAAAGAAGCACGACGAATTGGATCGTTTAATTCAAGAAGAGTTTAACAGATACCAAGACGACAAAGCAGTAAGTAATCTTAAAAAAGAAAAATTACATCTTAAAGATGAAATTGAAAAATTTAAGAAGGACTTAGATTTATTATGACGTTGCTGTTCTGGTTAATTATCGCCGCCGTAGTCGGTTGGGTCATTTGGTGGATCATGGACTGGCACGATAAATTTCCAGATGGCGAATAACAATGCAGTACAATGAATTTTTAAATTGGGTGGATGTAAAGAGATTTGCAAAAGCCTGTTATAATATAAGCAACTCCGATGGTGCCCAAGTTTTAAACCAGCATAGTAATCGTATGCTTAAAGAAAAATATTTATTGGGTGCTTTGCAAATGTGCAATCATGCAAAAAATATTCAATTGGTAGATGCTATCGATTACGATTTAATATTTGATCAATGGAACGAAACTGTAGAAGTAAAGACTGGCGACGGTCCTATGTACACAGAGAAAAAGGGTTTACCCAAAAAGTTTGTAGAAGTTAAATTAAAAAACATTTACGAAAGTAAAGCCAACACACGAACTACGTTAGATAAGACATTTGATCATTTAATGATAGTTCAAAATAGTGGAACATTTGCTATAGGATTTGTACCGTTTAACATAGTTGAAAAACATTTGGTTTCACTATCAGACGGTTGGAAGGCTAGAATCCCATTTGATAAAGTAACAATGGTTTATACACAAGACATGAGGCAACATCCGATAACTTGGACTACTGATTTAGGACCAATGCCTTGGATATTTGATACACTAGCAAAGGCAGGCGTTTAAAGAATTGTTGTAATCCCTTCAAAGCGAAGGACTTCTGGACGCGGGTTCGACTCCCGCCAGGTCCACCATAAGTGTTTTAACACAGAATGTTTATGATGGGCCTGCCATGGTTTCGACAGGGGTAGATAGTAGAGACGGCAACACGGTAGGCGATGACCGTAAATCAAGCAAAACTAGTAAATGCAAACGCATCTACATTTGAGTACTTCACTGTTGAAGGCTTCACAGCCGACAATGGTCTAGTAGCAGCCTAAGAAACTGCAACTCCGGGGTAGGACTTACCTTGTAACCCAAACAACCAAAGGGCCTTCGGGCCCTTTTTATTTTACCAAACACATTGACAGATGCCCTGTCTGAGCCTACAATACACAGTATCGCAGTTTTATTTCATAGAAAGATCACATGACCTATTTCCTAAAGCAAGGTAGCACTTACCGAGTATCCAAAAAAGAAGCACTTGATATTCAAGAGAAGTTGCCGGCTGGTAACTATGTCGTTAAAAAGGACGAGATGTCTGGGCAGTTGTTTCTTGAAACAATTGACAAGTTCGAAATCAAAGGCAAGATTTACGGCGATACAACCAAACGTGCCGACCGTATTCTTTATGCGTTTGAGGATCGTCCCAGTACTACTGGTGTAATGCTTACTGGTGAAAAAGGTTCTGGCAAAACACTATTGGCTAAGATGCTTTCTGTCAAGGGATATGACAAAGATATTCCTACTATTGTAATCAATGCTCCTTGGTGCGGAGACCAATTCAATGCGTTCATTCAAAGTATTGAACAACCTGTAATTGTAGTGTTTGACGAGTTTGAAAAAGTCTACGACGAACACGAGCAAGAACAGATGCTGACTTTACTGGACGGTGTGTACCCAACCAAAAAGTTGTTTGTACTTACCTGTAACGACAAATGGCGTGTTAATAGTCATATGCGTAATCGTCCTGGTCGTGTTTATTACAGTCTTGAGTACAAGGGATTGGATGCAGACTTCATTCGTGAATACTGCATGGACAATCTTCAAAACAAAGAACACATTGAAAAGATTGTAGGTATTGCTGGTACGTTTGACCAATTCAACTTTGACATGCTGAAGGCATTGGTTGAAGAAATGAATCGTTTCGACGAAACTCCGCAGGAAGCAATGACTATGCTGAATGCCAAACCAGAATACGGTTCGACTTCTCGTTATGCAATCAAGTTGGTTATCAATGGCGAAGAAGTCAAAGAAAACAATTTTGAAGACAAGGAATGGGAAGGCAATCCTCTTAACAAGAATGTTAACATTTCTTATAAGGTTGTCGAACGCGATCCAGAAACCGGTGACGAAGATTGGGATTGGAACGGCATTCGATTCACTCCAGACGAGTTGAAGAAGATTGACGACAACGGTACCAAATACGTGTTCACTAACAAGGAAGGTGCAAGCCTTATCCTTACCAAAGTTAAAGAGAAGACTTACTCTTACTGGGACGCTTTTTAAGCGCAGGGGTGTTGTAGAAATACAACACCTTTTTTTACGATTGACATTTCTTACTAGATCGCTTATACTAAAAGCCTAGTAAGAAAGGAGCCCAAAATGTCCGAAGTTAGAGTTGGTACCCTGTACAAAGTCACCGTAACTGAGTACGAAGCAGGATGGGGACAGCGTCCTTGCCCAGAAGAAACCAAATTCTTCACTACCCGCGAAGAGGCCGAAACCTACGCAGAAGCCTGTAATCAAGGCACTTATGAGATCTATTGGAGAGCCCGCATAGATCAAATTGGTTAATCTTGTGTCGATGGGTTCATATTTTGGACTCATCGACAGTTGACAGACCACAGTTCATTTGCTATAATATACACATACAGTAAACAACTAGGCGCAGAAAGGCTAAAGATGATTATTAACAATGCTCCGCAAAACGAAGCAATTTTGAGTAATGTCAGTGAAGTGGGCGAGTTCCGTATTCGCAACTCTGCTAAGGCATTTAACATTTTGAGTTCGGGCTTGTATGCAAACAAGATCCGTGCTATCATCCGTGAACTGAGTTGTAACGCAGTAGATAGCCATACTGCCGCGGGCAAACAAGATACTCCTTTTGATGTACACTTGCCCAACCAATTGGAGCCTTGGTTTAGTATTCGTGACTATGGTACTGGTTTGAGCCACGAACAAGTTACAAACATCTATACCACATACTTTGAAAGTACTAAGACCAACAGCAACGATTTTATCGGCGCATTGGGTTTGGGTTCTAAGAGTCCTTTTAGTTATACAGATAACTTCACGGTAACCGCAATCAAAGACGGCGTTAAAGGTGTTTACTCTGCTTTTATCAACGAAGCAGGTGTGCCTAGTATTGCCAAAATGGGTGAAGAACAGACCAGCGAACCTGCCGGTGTCGAAGTTAAATTTTCAGTCAGTGACCGTTGGGACTTTAGTAAGTTCCAAGAAGAAGCACGATATGTCTACACTTATTTTGCTCTGCGTCCAGTTATCAGCGGTGTCAGCGACTTTCGTTTCCGCGATGTAGAATATGATGCTAAGGATATTATTCCAGGCGTTCACTCGTACATAGATGGACATCGTCGTGCTGTAGCCATCATGGGTAATATTGCCTATCCTATTGATGTTCCTAACACAGAACAGGCTATGGGCGAATTGCGCCTGTTGTTGAACTGTGGTTTGGAAATGCACTTTGCTATTGGCGAATTAGACTTCCAAGCAAGCCGTGAAGGTTTGTCATACATTCCTCAGACTGTAGATGCCATCAAGCGCAAGTTAGAGGCAGTAAATGCTCAGTTGGCTGTTCACGTAGCCAAAGAAGCAGATGCTATTCCTAACCTGTGGGATCGTGCTATCTTCTTGACTAAGAAGTATCATAATGGTTTGTGGCAAGCGGCGGTTAAGAAGTATGTAGCAGACACTAACCTGTCTACATTCGATGACAGCCGTTATGGCGGTACTAAGACTTTCAAAATGGGTGTTGAAGATCTTGCTAAGAAATACAACATCGTTATCAGAGGTTTTAACTATGCCAAGCACACTAAGGCATATCCTAACCGTAAGGCTGACACACAGTACAGTGATAACAAGAACGCTCAAGGGCATTACGATATGTTTGCCTACTGGGGCATTACTGTAGAGGACCGTGTACAGTTTATCGTTAATGATACCAATATTGGTGCCCTTGAACGTGCCAAGTTCCACTATCGTGAAACTAAGCCAGACAATAGTGCTACAGTCTTTGTCTTAGATAAATTAAACAAAGACAAAGTCATGAACACTAAGGCGTTCTTTAAGGCTATTGCTAATCCTCCAGCGGATCGTATCGTACAAGCCAGTTCGTTGTCAAAGAAAGAACGTCAAGTTGGTTTAGCCAAGAACGTTACTATCTTGTGTTTGCAAGAACGTGGCTCAGGTGGCTACTATCGTGAACGTGAAATGGTTTGGCGTGATGCTGGTAAGGCTGATAGTTTTGATGATGCTACTACTTACTACTACTTGCCTTTGAGTGGCTTTGAAGTTCAAAGTAAGTATGGTATGAGCAACGTCAAAGAGTTTTATAACGATTTGAAAGACTGTGGTTTAACTGGTTTGAAGACTACAATCTACGGTGTGCGTAAAGGCGACATTGAGTTTATTAAGACTCAAAAGAATTGGGTTAACATCGAAGAGCACATTGTTAGTGTTTTGAGCAAGCCAATTGATAATAAACTTGTTATGAGTTTGGTATTGCAGGCTGTTGACAATTTCAACCTGTTGCAGTATAATGAAAGCATCATGTTTAATGTTACTAACAAAAATAGTCCGTATGTTGAATTGGTAAAACAGTTCAAGGGCTATGAAAAGATTAAGTACAGTGAACAAAGTTTGAAGCGTTTGTGCAATCGTTATGCTCCTGGTGTAACCTTTAGTCCAGAAGCTCAAGTGCAGAAGTTTACTGATGAATGTGCAACCATTAGTAAGCGTTATCCGTTGTTGGCATACTTGCGTAGTGCGCCAAATCATGAAGTTGCTGAGTACGTTAATTTGATTGACACACAGAAAGGTGTTTAAAATGTTTCCATATTTGATTCAAGGCAAAAATATTGTTGTTGTAATTAACAATAATCCACATACAATTACTTCTACTCATATTGCCTATGAGAAAGTTAAAGAAGCAATTAAGACAGGCGACTGGGACACAGTACAGGAAGTAATTGAGCCAAAGAAAATTGTGCTCGAATATGGTGCTGGTAACATCGCTATCCAAGGAGACAAGTTCTACTGGAAGGGACAAGAGTTCCACAACACATTGGCAGATAGAATTATTTCTATGTACCAAGATGGTTTCCCAATTGAGCCTATGGTTCAATTTATGGAGAACTTGATGAGTAATCCTAGCCATCGTGCTGTTACAGAACTCTATAAGTTTTTGGAAAAGGGCAATTTGCCAATTACCAATGACGGTCACTTCTTGGCATACAAGAAAGTTCGTAAGGACTATAAGGATTGCCACAGTGGTACAATGGATAACTCTGTTGGACAAATTGTTGAAATGGAACGTAACCAAGTCGACGACAAGGCTGAAAACACTTGTAGTTCTGGTTTGCACTTCTGCTCACGTGAGTACTTGGACCACTTTGGTGGTGAACGTACAGTGATCCTTAAGATCAATCCACGTGATGTTGTAAGCATTCCTACTGACTACAATGCGTCTAAAGGTCGTGCTTGCCGCTACGAAGTTATTGGTGAATTGGGTGTACATCCAGACGATGCTTTCAAAGCACCTGTCCAAGATGAAGCCTACACACAAGAGCAGTTGGATGCCGCTGTTAAGGCCGCAGTTGATGCCGCTCTTAAGGTAACACAATGATTAGACTTTGGCTAGTCTTTGCAATCCTTGCCGTCCTGATCCATTTGGGTATTACTACCTGGAGGAAAATGGAGGGCAAGGAGCGTTGGTCATTGACAAAGTCATTGGCCTATAGTATAATTGTTTCACTGTTAGCACTAATGGTGATGACAGTAATCGTAATTCTCTTTTAAGGAAATAAAATGAAACGTGTTTTGACTCTTGGTATTTTGGCTGGCGCAGTTTTGATGACTGGTTGTACTCGTATTGAAACTGGTGAAGTTGGCTTACGAGTCGGTTTCGATAAACAGGTTAAGAATGAGGAATTAATGCCTGGTTCGTTTAACCAAACTATTGTTGGTGATGTGCTTACATTCCCGGTTAAGGAAGTTGCTGTTAAAGTTGATGATATCACTCCTCAAGCAAGCGATAACTCAACGATGAAAGACTTCGACTTGACTGTTATCTATAACATCAATCCAAGTCAGATTGCTGAAATCTACAATACAAAGAATAAGAGTTTCCATGCTAACCATAATGGCGACACTTACTTGATGTATAACTACATTTTCAATGCCGCACGTAATGCCACATACAAGGCCGCACGTAAGTATGAAGCATTGAATATGGGCGACAATCGTGCTACTATGGAGGCCGACATTAAAGACGGCATTACAAAGACTCTAGCAGATGAAAAGTTGGACGGTACTATTACTATCACACAAGTTTTGATTCGTAGTATTATCCCAGCAGATTCTGTTGTAGCCAGTGCTAACGAATTGGTTCGTGCTAAAAACGAAACCAAGCAGAAGGAAGCAGAAGTTCGTACTGCTCAACTCGAAGCACAGCGTATCCAAGCTCTGGCACAGAATGCAGGCGCTATCCAATACATGGACGCACAGGCTCGTATGAAGCAGGCTGATGCGGCTCTTAAGATTGCAGATGCTATTGCACAATTCAAAGGACAGACTTTGGTAATTGGCAGTGGTGCTAATGTAAATGTCGGTGGCAAGTGATATGTGGAAACGTTTGCTTTGGCAACGTAGTGGCGGACATTACCTCTTTTGGCTGTCCGCCATTTATCTAGTAGTTGGCTTTGCTAACATTGCCTACAAATTTACAGAAGCAGAATACATCCAAATGGTTTGGATTCTTTGCTTAATGATTCCGCTGGTAGTTAAACCCGTAGCACGTTGGCTCAACATGACTACAATTTGGGAACGATAATGCGCTTGAAGCTCAATGGATAGGCAGGGACTTCTAAACTCCCGATAGCAGGTTCGATTCCTGTCTAGCGCACCATTTTTAAGAAAGAGAAGTAGTATGGATATGGATCAGGCGGCAGTATTTTTAGCCGGATCAGTTTTAACAGTTTTAGGATTCTTGATAATCCTAGGCGGTATTCTTATCGCTAATAACTTAGTTGCCAAATATTGGAAGTCGTGGGGTTGGTCATGGATGCCACATTGGGCACATGAACCACAACGGTTTATGACACAAGAAGAATCTGAAAAGATTCCGCCATATATGAAAGACAATCATGGCAAAGAAGAAACAAGCAAAACAGTTTAACTACGCAGTAGGACATTACTGGGAAGGCGAAACCGGCTCAGTAGGAACTTATGCTTACGGTAATGACATCTTCTACGGTACTATGGAACAGGCACAGAGCTTCTTGAAGTATGTTCAGGAAGAGAACAAGAAGAAAAAAGTGGCTGATCGCAGAGATTGGAGAATTTTTCAACTGATCGAAGTGCCGATATAAATAAATTTGTAGGGTGGTCCTACACTAACACTCTTTAATAACTAGGCGTTTAGAGTGTACGCCGTAAAAAGGAAGAACCATGATGTTTAATCAAAAGTTAGTAGCCTCTATCAAATCAAAAGGCAAAGTCCTACGTGAATTCAAGGACACAGTCTATATTCCATTCGCTAGCGAATATAGCATCTTACTAAAAAACCTCAACGTAACTCGTGCTGTCGTAAATGTGTTTATCGACGGAGAGAATGTCGTTCCTGGCGGATTGGTCATTGACCCGGGTCGGACTGTCGACTTAGAGCGTTGGATTAAAAACGGCAATCTCTCCG
>JACCEB010339338.1_pt1 | contig 16820 bp, 22 predicted proteins | sample 7454761 | NCBI WGS metagenome assembly JACCEB01 (sample SAMN15323454, study PRJNA562643) | freshwater metagenome | isolation source: river surface water | place: USA:Blue River Watershed | collected 2017-08-18 | reverse complement strand
CATTTTCACGAATATTACTAAGCTCTTGTTCATAGCTTTCGCGAGCACTGGCGATAGCTTGCTCTCGACGCTCGACAATATCAAGAAAACTTTTGGCTTGCTTTTCTTTTTCTTGCTGAGCCCCTTCACTGGTAACTTGTGCTTCCCTAGCTTTCGTAAGCTTCTCTTCTCTTCTAATTTGCTTTAACGCATCTTCTAATACTTTTACTTTTTCTGTCGCTTCAATTACGCCGGGAATTAAATTTTCAATGAAACCAAGGCCGGCTGCTCTTGCAGATCCCCTTGCCGCAGCTTCTTCTGCTCCTGCTTGCAATAGCTGTTCCTCTAGTCCAGCAATGCCACCAGCGCCACCAAGTAAAGCTCTATTTGCGTAGAAGCCAGCGCCTGGTTGAATAAGTTGAAGCTCAATAGCCTTGCTAATTAACTTGTCTAAGCCATTAATGCTGCGAGTGATGAAATCTTGAATTGCAGCCCCCGTTGGCTGCAATGATCTACCAATATTAATTCGCATTTTTTCAAAAGCTTTTGCCATTCTTGCCCCAGCAAACTCAGAGCTACTGGCCATTTCTTTGACAAAATCTTCCGTATCGCCTTTCTTGTCTCGTAAAAACACAACAAATTCATCGAGAGTGGCCCCTCCTTGCTCAAAAGCTTTATCAAGTTCTTGAAGAGAGCGCCCTGAAGACTTGGCAAATTCAACAACAGCTCCAGGTAGTCTTTCGCCAAGTTGTCCCCTCAGTTCTTCCGCTGTCAACTTCCCTTTGCTAAACACCTGAACAACTGCTCGCATAGCTCCATCAACGTCTTGCAAGCTTCCGCCGCTCATCAATACAGCGGCGGCCGTTCCCTCGAAGATCTCTGATGTGGTTTTGGTGTCAATGCCAAGAGCTATAGTGCTGGCCCTAAGCTGAGTAAATTTTCTTGTAACTTCATCAATGGGGATAAGTAATTTATTTGACAAGTCTTCCACTTCTCTAACGGCTTGCGCATAATCTTGTAAATCATTTGAGGCGGTAGCGAGTCCTAGTCTTAATTTTTGCACTGCAACCGCCTGCTCTGTCATGGCAGCCGTCATTGCAGAAAGATTGTCAACAGTTTGACCAATGGCTGCGCCAGTAAAAGCCCCTGGCACGCCTCCAGCGAGACCGCCAGCAATGCCGCCCACCGCACTACCAACGCCACCACCAAGACCTCCGCCATAAAGGAATGCACCGCCAGCAGCACCCATGCGCTGCCCTGTTGTAAGCGGACGGCGAGTTTGCTTTTCAATGGCTTGCTCGGTTTTGACAATTTCAGCATTAACTTTTTTCCACTCTCCCTCATTCGGAGAAATCTCGCGAGCGCGATTACGAAGAATGGTAAGCTTCGCTTCTAAGGCATTGAGGCTGCCAGGTTCAAACGCCCCAAGATTTTCAGTGAGTTGAATATTTTCGGCCAGTTTATCAGCTTTCTGTAAATCAAAATTAAGCCGTGCAATTTCCCTCTGTAAATTCGTCCATGCTTCAGTATTTGGCTGAATCATGGAAGCGCTTATTTTTGCTGCCTGAATCTCGCGAGATAGGCCAGCGAAAGATTCCTGAGGAAAAGCCCCTGCTTGCGCTCGTAAACCGATTGACTGGGCCGTCATTCGGCCCATTTGTCTTTCTCCTTCTAATTGACCAATTTGAGAAGCTTTTACGTTGAATGCAGCAGATCCAACTGGGAGCTTGCGAAGTTGGCGTTCATACTTTGCTATTTCTTTATCTAGCTGCTTAAATGTCGTATTAAGCTGCTGCGTGAGCTTTGTATCGTCAAGCCTGATTTCAATGGGCTTAGACGTGCGGACGGCTTCAGTTAGAGCTTTATTTACCTTGTCAATTTCTTGCGCAACGCGAGAAGCATTGGTAGAAAAATCAATTCTGTAAGTTGCCATAATTAGCGGCCTCCATTACGAAGTACAGTTTCAATTACAGTGTCAATTTCGTCAAGCGTTGGTTCCGTCCATGGACGAGCAGGGTAAGCTCCCCCTGTTTTTGCTCTTCCCCCGTCATGGACAAGCTCAGCCACATCATCTTCCCAAGTAAATTCAGTTACAGATTTACCGATTTGCCGTCTTTGCTTGCTTTGCAAAAGAGCCCCAGTGTCAACAATGTCACGAGGGCTGTCAACAATTTCCCCATTTTTGCGTCTCGTTCTATTTTCCGCATCTTTATTTTCCCATAACCATTTCTCGCTTGTCATCTGCTGATCAAAGTCTTTATCAGCCCAGTCCATTGCTCTTTCAAAAGTACGTTGATTGATTCCCCTTAGTTGCCTCAGTTCATTTCCTTCGAATTCTTGCACGTTCATGCCGACAGCACGCCTTGCCCCTTTGGACAGCGAAGACAAGCCATCAAGAAGACGACCAATTGCGCTATCAGCTCTAAATGCATTACTTTCAAAGCGAAGCTGATAGGCCATTTTAGCAATGCACTAGATGCTATCAACAATCTAACATTTCAACGTAATTCAGCGCCTATCATCCCTACAATCGCTGGCGGCATTTTTTCGTTCTTTAACGCCCATTGCAGAGCTTCTTTCGTGCTTTCTTTAATTGACGCGGAGCCGTTTTCAATCTCAAATGGCAAGAATTGATCCAGTTTCACTCTATTTCCTTTGCCTCCCAATGCAGAACAAACAACCACAGCAAGCTTGGCCGTAGCAACGCTTGAAGCATTTGTCCTACGCTGCATTGTTTCGTAATAATGTTTTAACACGTCTGCCAGTAATTTCACTGGAAGGCGCGAAAAATTAGCGGCCTGAAACAATGGATCGGAGAGTTGAAGACTTGCTAGCTGACAAAATACTTCAGTCCAATCAGTGGCATTGTCAATAGCAAGCTCGGCTTGCTCGGCAAGCCGCTCTATTAGTTTTTTGCTTCTTCTTCTCCCTCGTCAATAGTATCTTCAATTCCCTTATCTTCCGCTGCCATAAAAGCTTCCGCTTGATCAAGAAGCTCCTTAGGAAGCATTTTGGTATCTTCCATGGACCAATCGTCAGTGGAGGTCCATTTCTTGCCCTGCAGCACCTCTCCGCGATTCTTGAAGAAGATAGTAATCAATTCACCAAATTGCTCGCGAGGGGAAGGAAGCGATGCCATTAATGCAATTGATTCTTCAGAATATTCTTGCAGAATACTTTGTCCATCTCCACCATTTTGCAGCAATGCAAAAGCCTCCTCCTCGTCAATGCTTTTTTCTTGTGCAATCTTTTTGGCTAGGGCTATAGCACGCAGAGTGAATTGTGCTCGCTTCTGCCCTTGCTCTTCTCGCGTCCAAGCTTCTTCGGCTAGCCAGCTTCCATACTTGCGCAGCCTTAGGCAGTCTCCAATTTCTACATACTCCGCGTTGCTCAGCAGAAAAATGTTGGAATACTTGCTCATGGTAGTCTCTATTGCAACGGAAGTCTAGCATTGAGAATCCTCATCGGCACTCCATTACCGATTGCCTTAAATGGCAAGCTCACTTCTATTTCTTCTTTGCCAAAATTAAGCACAATGGAAGATGGGCAATCGGAAAGGAAGCAAGCCAAGCCCGCTTTTACAAATAAGTCATCCTTGCTTGTGTCAAAAAGCCAAACCTTTTCGCACTTGCTTTTAACTAATCTCATGAACGAGGATATACGTTTAAAAGTTCTGTGTCAGGAATTCTAATGCGATATTGTCCATACACAACATCACTTTCTGGGCGAAACGAAAATTGGGCATCAGGGAAGCGTCTTGCCATTCGTTCTGCCGCTTGCGACAATGCAGAAGAATTAGGTGTGTAGTCGACGAGGACTACCGTCCACTGCTTATTGTTTTGTACTTTTCCTACCATGGCTCTTGGGCTTGTTGCCGGAAATTCTTCAATCGTCACTTCAAGCCCTTTTACTTTCCATGCACTAGGAACGCTTTGCCTACCCACTACATACACAGCAGGAAGCGTGGAATTATTTGGCAATGTATAAGTGCCAATAAGATTGGGCGATGCAGAAAGCAGTTCAGTAACTGTCTCGCGCAGTTGTGAAATGTTCATTAAAAAGCCTGTTTCCGTAGGAACAGGCTAGCGAAAAACAATGGAAAGGAATCAGGAATTAGGAGCGGTGGGGATGATGCTGCCAGTTTCGGAAGCATTCTGGTGAATGCCAATGCGACCACGGCTGGTCAAATCAAACGTCACTTCCACGAGGTTATCGGCGGGATAGCTCTCGTTATAGTTCATCACGCAAGCAACAAATGCCACGCGATCGTAGTAATAAGTGTTGCCCGAAGCGCCAAGTTGCTTGTTAATTTCCACATACACTTCGTGGTTCTTGTCATAGCGCGAAGCACTAATCACTTGGAATGCTTCATCAAAGCTATTCGGTAGGAACACAGTGCCATCTACGTCCTTCTGGAAATAAGACGTGATAGAGGCGGTCGCTTGACTGGTAACGATCACGCTATCAGCAAAACCGCCACCACCAAGGAGATAGAATTCTTGGTTACCATCATTGAAGGCAACGGAAGCAGTGGTAGCTGCTTGCAGCGTGTAGAGAGTGGGAGCGCCGCTAACAGTGAAGGTGGCGCCACTTTGAGTGATGGTGGGACGAGAAGTGCCACCAATGGAGCCTACGCGGACAATCACGTCCTGGCTCTTCACTAGCTCAGTGGGATGGTAGAGCATGAGAAATTCCTCAATGAAAGAAGAGAGTTAAGCGTTGTCCACGCTGCCTTTGCCAATCAGTCTAAAAATTCCCCTGATCGGCGTGCCTAAGAACTGCCAATAGTGAATAGCAATTTCTTCATTAGGCAACAGTTCAAATCTCCCTTCTCTCCCATTGATAGTGGCAAGCGCGGAATCGCCAGGTGTCACTCCAGACAGTGCCAAAGGTGACGTGAGACGCCCTTCCATGTACACTGCAGTTTGATCAGCCCCCAATAAATAGTCAAAACGGGGATCGCGCTTCTGCCTTAATGAGGCATAATGCACCACCCCCGTTGCGACGGGCACGTAATTACCAGTTTCGCTGTCAAGAGCATAGCCCGAAGCCACGTGAAATACCAAGGTGGCATTAGCAAGTGGCTCCAGAAAGTTGCTCACACGACAAACCCAACAGAAGAAAGAGGAAGATTATTGGTCATTCGTTTGAACTCCTGACCATACTGAGTGGCGTCAAGCCCCTCACCGTATACCTTGCCGTCAGTGGCACCAATTTGAATGCCCATTTGAGCAAGTTGAATGGCAATGATATGGGCAGCAAGGAATTTGACTGCCCTATCAGTTTGATCCCCAAACACATCGCTAGAAGCATCGTAAGAAGCTTCTGCAATGGCACCATTGACAATGCCAGAAGGATGTGGACTGAATTCAGGGAAGCGCTCAAGAAGGCTTGCGTAGGTAACTGCCATAATCAGGCTTTCCCAATGCGAATGGCTTCAACGCGCTTTGCAATGGCATTCCTTACGCGAATGCGCCCTTCGATCTTCTTCCAATCTGCCAGACGATCTGGATCATGGATGAGTTCAATGGCGCGAATGGCTTGCGTAAGGGGAAGTTCGCTAAGGCTTTGAACATTTTCAGGCAGGTCTTCTACCATCACTTGTTCTTTCATTTCTTCAATGGCACCAATAGCAAGAAGCTTTTTAACAGTGCCGTTCTCCTTCGCTTCCTTCCATTTTTCATCAGGGATTTCCTGATTAAGACCAGGCGTTAGTTGAATGAGCCCGCTCTTGGTAATAATGCCAAACCCTGCATCGCGAGGGGGATTTTCAAGTTCGGGACGATAAGCAATCAGCATTGTTCAAGAAAAACAATTGCTAATAGCTTAACGCCCCTCTTCTTGATTAACTATCCTCAGGCAGAGGCCTGCACGTAGATCATGCTCTTGGGATAGTACAGAGCAACGCCACCCACGCGGGCATGAGCAGGAACAATGAATTCCAGTCCACGCTGTTGAGGCGGGAACAGCTCAAGAGGCTGAGGAATGTGCAGTTGCACTTTCTCAGGATCACGCTTGTACACAACCATACGGTCGGTGTTCAGCACGCTGTTGTCAGCTTCCAACTGGTTGATGGGCTCAACGTTGCGGATGTAGGGGTTGGTACGCAGGAAGTACTCAAGCACGGTCACATCCGAAGAATCGGAGTTGCGAGTGGTGCTAATCTTGTTGTAATCCGCGTAAGACAGCAGAATGGTGTCGGGCTGCTCCTTCATCTTCGAGCCGTTGATAATGGCAGTCACGCCATAATTCAGCAGCTCCAGCATTTCCTGGGCAGTGGTGCCGGTAGTGGTAAACCACTTATCAGCAGCAACAACGTCCACAGTGGAATTGTTGAAGAAACCAGCGAGACCCACAGAGCTTTCGCCGAAGAAAGCCAGGCTCTCCACTTTCTCTTCATAGGCACGACGCACAGCAGCAGCACGACGCTGCTCCAGGGCAATGTTGGCCATTTGAGCAGCACGCAGTTCCTGCACGGTGTAGCCAAAGCTGCCACCGAAGGAACGGATGTTGATACTCTTCTCCACTTGGCTGATGTCAGCACGGGGCAGATCATCAGCAGCGTCCGCAATCAGACGGAACTCACCAGTGGAGTCCATGATGCGATAGGTGAAGGTCTGGGCGCCAGGACCAGCTTCAGCAGTGACGGGAAGAACAGTGGGATATTTAATATCCGCATACTGCACTTCAAAGACTTGGGGGCGAATGTACTCAAGCTGACGCTCAAGGAACAGGCCCGCATCATCCATACGGAATTCAGACATTTTTAAGAGCCTCCTATCAAGAATCAGCAGAGAGGGTGAAGCTCGGACCGTTCAGCTCCAGAACAGCGAGACCGCTGCCAGTCGTGGAGGTAAGGAAACGAGCGTTTGCGAGGCGAACAGTTTTGCCCGATGCGAAAGCATGGGAGAACTGACCAACCTTGCCAGTGCCGCTAGCGGAATACAGCACGCGCACGGGAGATGCGGGAGTAACAGCGCCAGTCACATAAACAGCAACTGCACCTTCATTGGCCACGTTCATGGCTTGCTGGTTCTTCACGCCAGGACGGCTATTTGCATCCAGAGCGGTTTCATCAACATAGGTGAGGACGTTAACGCCCAGCACAGTGTCAGAAGCGCCAGAGATGGTAGTAGCAGAATTAGCAACGGTACCAGCAGTGTTGTAAACGACAAGATTGCCGAACGGAACAACAGCGCCGGTCTCGTTGAGCCGAGTGGTGATAGTGTTGTCGCGGATGTCAGACAGTTGACCTTCCAGCAGTGCATTGTGCTCAAGAGCGTAGCTCTGTTGCACGCCACCAGCGGAGGCGGTGCCCGAAGCAGAGAAAGTTACGGCCATAATTACTTAGCCTCCTTGGAGATGGAAAGGGGCTTCTTCCAAGCATTCTGCAGCATGTCCATATAGGACGAAGGTGCAGAAACGGGAGAAGCAATGGAAGCCACGGCTTTGCGCAGCTCGTCAGTGGTGGCAGAATCTTTGCGACCCTCAGAAAGGGTGTCAAACATTGCCTGTACGTAGTCGTCGCTCTTCTCAGAAAGATCAAGCTCGTCGCCACGCACTGCTTTGATGGAATCAACCATCACTTCACGGGCGGTTTTGCCAGCGAAAGCATAAGCGGCATCAAGAACAGGCTTAGCCTTCTCGATGAGAGCCACACGCTCTTCCACCATGGAATCAAGGTTGATCTCCTTGGCGGCAGCCAGTTCAGCAGTCAGTTCTTCAACTTGTTCTGCCAGGGCATCAGCACGACCCTCAGCGGAATCACACTTGCCCTTCATTTCCTTTTCCATGGCGTCCATTTCTTCCTTCATTTTGGAAGCTTCAGACATCATGGCGTCGTACTTTTTCTTCATGTCCTCGTAGGACATTTTGGCGTCTTCGCGTTCTTTAGTGATCGCAAGAGCAACGCTCTCCGTCACTTCAAACTCGGCGCCGTCGAAAACGACTTTCGCGCTCATAGTTGTATTTTCCTCAATGGAAAGTAGGGAAGGATCAGCAGCATCTTGACGATCAAGATGAAGCTTCACTTGCGGGCCAGCGCGGCCCCGACGAACAACGGCGATGTGATTACCAAGGATTTCCTTTTGGATGCCATCGTAATGCTCACCGCTATCAGTAACGCCAGGCGTAGGATCATAATTAACCCTATAGCCAGCGCTTACCTCACGAGCGTCGCCGCGCATGATACGTTCAATGGTGTCTCGGTCCGTAATTGTCATTACGGCCTTGACGAAACCATTGTCGTATACCACTTCAGTGCCGCTAAATCCTACTTGGTAGTCTTTAGTATTTTCGGCATCGAGAAGGACGGGAGGATGCTCCGAAGTGATTGCCTTGCCCGCAAAGGAAGCAAGACTATCGGGAGACGCCACTTCTGTTTCAGGCCTGTATTCACGACGCACTGAACCGTCAGCATCTGTGTAGAGCTGAATGCCAGTGCGAGCAATAGAGGCCCAAGCCCGGAGGTAACCTTCGGGCGTCACCTCATATTTCTCAATGGGAGAGAAATCGTAGCGACAAGATGCGGTGCTCATATAATCACTTTATCAATAAACTTAGTTTATTATAAAAACAACTATTCAGAACTGACTAGAAAATGATGTTCCTCAAGAAGAGCAATGCCGATGTGCTTAAAATGCCCCATCAGCAAGCTCGTCTTCTCATTGCTTCTCGCATTAAAGAAGCCCGCCTTAACAGCGGGCTTTCACAGAAGAACGTAGCAGAAGCTTTGCATACAAGTCAGAGTTCTTATTCTCGAATGGAACGCGCTGAGCTCGCTCCTGACTGCGTGCAAATTCGCACTCTCAGTGGACTCTATGGAATTAGCGTGTTGTGGCTGATGGGCTACCCGTCATTCATTCTCAATGCAAAGCGTGATTAATCCTCTTCATCGTCGTCATCGCCGCGGAGGTCGCGCAACTGATCCTCAATGCCTTCCATGATGTACGACTTCGCCATTGCCTCAATTTCAAAAGTGAGGAATTTGGTTGGATCAAAATGAGGATCAAGCCTGTCGTAAACACTCATCACATAGATGTGAGTTTCATCGAGACGGCCATTCTTGAAGCATTGCTTTTCAACAAGCTCCCAGCGTGAAGTGTTGCGATGTTCGTTGGCGGAAAGAATGGACAAAGCCTGCATTAGACCAATGCCTTCATCCTCCTGCTCGATAACGCGCACGTATTCGCTCATTGATCTTTGTTTCGACTTTCTACCATCTTAATGATGCGATTTGCCCATGCCCTCCCGGCATCGCCTCCCCATAAAAGCCAAGCAATATATCCAGCATCATTCTCTCCTCCGCTTTTGTTCTTTTCGTGGCGAGAAAAGAATGCAGACATGCGCTTGATGGTGGCATAGCTAATTTTGCTGCCGCCAGCAAGATCGCCAGCTCTTGCCACGCCACTACCAATGCCTTGCTTCCCCGCTTCCTGCGTCGTCAAGCCGCCTTTGCCGTGTTTCTTGCGCAGCTCTAAGCCACGACGAGCAGCGCTCCTTACGGCAGCAGGAGGGGAGAAGCTTTCAGCGTCTCCCCTCAGTGCTTTTTTCCGCAGCTCCCATCCATTTCTTCTTCTTCCTCTTCTTCTCCGGCAAGCTCCTTGAAGAAGCCCATATAGTATTCGTCGCTCATATCCTTCTTGGGCTTGCGAGACATGCCGGCTTCCGACAGGGCAATTGCCAGCGCTTGTTTCGGGCTCTTCACTGGTTCGCCACTGCTGCTCTTAAGCTTGCCGCCCTTAAATTCACGCATTACTTTGGCAATTTTTGCCTGCTTTTCTTTCTTGGTCATGGCCCAAACGCTTTTCTTAAGCATAATCAATGGATGAATCCTATAGGAGCGGTGGCGATATTCATGCCAGGGAAAAGTTTGTCACGATACAAAACCATGCCAGTAATGAGGCGTTCGGCAATAAAAGCCAGCGCCCGCTTGTCATAGCCTCCAATGCGAAGAAACTGTTCTTCATGCTTGTGCCAAATGGGCGCCAATGCTACAAATAGCGCGCTCATGAACTGCTTGTACTGAACATTGCTTCCTCTCGCCATGTTGCAGCCGATAAAGCTATTCTGCTTCCAAATGGCATCAATTTCTTCCCTTGAAAAAATCCAGCTTCCTGAATCCGCAATTTCCCTAGTGATTGCAGGAGCATCAAAAGCGGAGTGCCCACCATAGAACTGCTGCTCCAGCGTGCAGTTGAACAATGCGGGCTCTGGAAAATACAGCGTATTTTCGTCATACCATTGATCATTTGGCTCCAGCCAATTGCGCCTGTATTGCGCATTGCCAATGTTCTTTTCGTTTGCATTAAGAATCATCCAAGAAATACAGGACAATTCTCCCCATCGGCTATTGCGAGTAGAAAGAGAGGCATTCTCATCGTCAAACACATAACCTTGCGCACGGAGCGTTTCACGCTCCTCGCTAGACAAAACATGCGCTCCTCCCATAATGGGAACGATGCGAGAGCGGGCTTCATACCTCACTTTCTCGCCAGGAATGCACACGGCATAAATGGTGCAGTCAGACGGTTGCATAGACTTTCCTCGCAGACCACAGCTCGTTGTAATTGTTCACGCCTTTGGCGCCAAGACCAGTAAGGTCGCCGCCTCCCGCAGGCTTACTCCAAGCCATGATCGTGCCATCAGGAAGCACGAATGCTCGATTCTTCTGTCCATGCGTCGGCGTCAGTTCAAGATAATCGCCGTAGATGAAATTGGCTTGGCTTCCATTCGCAGCAAGCGCCTTGCCTAAAAGCGTGGGACCAGTGGGGCACAATGGCGTGATGCCATAGTATTGCGTTTTGCAATTTTCCACAATCATGTCAATGGCAGCTTGCAGCGCTGCATTGTCTGGCTTGGAATAGAGCACAGTTGTGGCACAGGCCCAGCTTGTATAGCTAAAGCGTTGAATATCACGAAAAGCCAAGAATTCAATGCGATCACCAAGGTCCACTGCATTGAAGGCTCTCACGCCAATATCAAAATACCAGCCTCCGAGTTTATTCAATAAGCAGAATCGACCAAGATCTGCCTTGTAAGAGAATGGCGACAGACAATCATATGCCCACACCACTTCTTCTTCATAGTTCTCGGCAATAAAGGAACGAAGCGTATCGCTGTTGTAAATAACATGCTCAGCATCGGGAAAGCATGCGTCAATGGTTCCCGTGGCATGCTTGAGAAATGGACTCAGCTCTTCTGCTGGGTCAGTAGAAAGAAAGATTTGTGAAATTTGCATGGCAATCAAACAATCTTGGCGGGAGTACCAAAGCCCTTAAATTCAGGCTCTGCAGGCTTGGCAGCAAGCGTTTCATTCACTGCATCTTTAAGCTGCTGCTGAATGTAGGGCCACGTAAACGGCTCCTCATGGAGACGCTTATAGCACCATTGTCCATGCTGCTTCAGAATGTCGCGGTTCTCGTAATAGTAAGTGAGAATATTTGCAGCGCATTCAGGATCTGGAAGCAAGCGCTCCAAGCCGTAGTTCCTATCAGTTTCGCTGGCATTGCATTCAATGCGAGGCATCTCATCAAAGATTTCAGCCAAGCTTGTATGGTTTGGAACCACTTGTGCCACGCCAGTCGAGCCATGCTCCGAATTGACCAGGCCCCATCCTTCGCCAATGCAAGTATTGATGCCAATATCAGCAGCGTTATACACTTGGTTCAACTGTTCAATAGGAAGACAGTTATCCACTGAATAGTGCGGACTTGTCAAGATGAGCTTGCTTGTTGGGTCAAACCCTTCATCACGCGCCACACGCTTAAAGAGCGGCACTAATTCCCATCCCAAGTCTTTGCTGCCCATATTGAGCCATAGACGAGCGTCATCTTTGTCTTTGGCAAATTTGATGAACGCTTTAATTGTCAAATCAATGCGCTTACGCGGTTGATTTCTATTGCCATTGAACACGACGAACACATCATCTGGCACACCAAGCTTTTTGCGACATTCTTCCTTGTCCATTGGGAAGAACTTTGTGAAATCAGTGCCATGCCCAATAATGCGCACGGGCTTTGTGTAGCCCATTAGCTCAAGCTCTTTCTTGGCAAACTCCGTGTAAGTGGCAAGTCCGTCCCATTCCATCATGGGCTTAGCCAAGTCTGGGAACAAGCCGTAAGAATCAATGGGAGTGTAGACAAACCATTTGAAGCCAAACTGCTCCTTCAACGGCTTCGCCTTTTCCCATAGTTGCAAGGCGATCCAGATGTCATTGGTCACCCATACAAGATCTGGCTTGAATGCTTGGATGACGCCTGCAATGCGATGGGAGCCAAACGGATCATTGCCATGCAGCATGGCGGGGTAAACCGTATAGTTCTTCGCTTCTGGATGGGGGTCGCCGTGGAAGTTTACGGCTAATACAGCCACTTCATGCTCTTCTGCCAATGCAGGAAGCAAATATTGCGCCACTCGTCCAAAGCCTGTCTCTACAAAGGCATCGCCACAATACAGAATGCGGGCCATAGTCTCCCCTGAATCTTCGTCATCTTAAGGGGCTTTTATACTGATGGCAAAAGGAGGCAAATGACATTACCGCTTGGTTCAATACGCTTTTGCATTAGTACGTGCAAGAAATTTGCCCCGCATACAATTCCCGTCATCATTCCCAGTTTGTTTGCTGCTGGCATCAAGCAAGAGGAAATTTTAATCGTCAATGGCGGTCAAACTGTTCGCGCCAATACAAGCTACAAAGGCGTGCCGATGCTGCTGACGCAGCAGAATTCCTTTGAATACACGCCGCTCATTGAAATTGTGGAGCATTCAATGGAAAGCGAATATTGGTTTCTCCTTCATGACACTTGCATTGCAGGTCCTCTCTTTAAGGTGCTGACCTATGAGTCTCCTGTGGAGGCCCCAGAGAAGGTGGCAATGAAACAAACGCCTTCGATGAGCATTGGTCTTTATCGCCACGACTATCTCATGGCTCACAAGGAGCGCTTGATGGCTATCAAGAACTTGGACAGCTCTCCTGAGGCGTTGCAGCGCTGGAAGCAGTGGGGCGTGCCAAACGAGGACTACATGCTCTGGAAGCTCCAGGACGTGCCTTGTCATATTTATCATCCAGACAAGCACGGCCCTGATGAATGGAACTATCAAGGGCACGCCGATCCATATGGCACTGGCATGCAGCGCCGCATCGAATACTTCCCGCAACTGCACCTCGCTAAAGCCAAAAGCAACTGGCAAGGCGTTCAACCCCACCTTTGCATTGACATCTAATGAAGCGTTTAGCAATTATTGGCGGAGGCTGGGTGGGATGTCATTTGGCAATGGCATTCCGCGATGAGATGGAAGTGACGCTGTATGAAAAGAATCATACGCTCATTTCAGAAACTTCTTTTATTAATCAAAACCGTTTGCACTATGGCTACCACTATGCCAGAAATGCTGCAACTCGCCGCCTGTGCGCCACTACTTTTGTGCGCTTCATGGAGGATTATGGCGATCTCGTTCATGACGTAGAGAATAATTACTACGCAGTGTCGGAAGATGAAAGTCTTCTTGACGCTGAAACTATTTCCATTATTTTCGGGAATGGTCCGCATGCTCAGTTAGATCCACGAGCTTTTAACCACACATCGCTTTTGCTGGCCACTCCCGAAAAGCGCATTGATGCCATTGGGGCAAGCCTGTATTTTCAACGGCGCCTAGAACCACTGGTTAAAAAGGAAAAGATTCAACAATGCAATCTGCAAGCATTGAAGCAAGATTACGATTTTGTTTTCGACTGCACCAACAATGCTCTCCTAGATCCATTGCCCTCTCATTTCTTTGAAGCAGTGGCAATGTTTATTTACCGCCCCAAGACTCCTCTTTCGTTCGGCGCCCTCACCTATATAGATGGAGAACTGTTTTCCATCTATCCATACAACGACAAATGCTTCTCGTTGAGTCACGTAAGGCATGGCGTCATGAGCGATAACTCGCTCGACAATGCGGACAATGCAAGGCAATTAATTGAGCAACACGTGGAACGTTATTGGCCAGACTTTGCTGATAGCTTTGATTATCTATTCCCCACTCTTTCAATTAAAGCGAAGACAAAAGACTGCAGCGCTAATCGCACGCCATTGATGCGTCAAGACGAAAATCTATTCTCTTTCTTCACGGGCAAGATTCAAGGCATCTATGCCATTGAAAGCATGGCTAGACAAATTATTGCTCAGCCATAAAGCTGTCTAAACAACGGATATTCACGATGGTGCTGAGAAACATTTACCAGCTCGCGCGTGATTCCGCCTTGGTAGCTGCTTGCAACTAAGAGCCGTTTGATTTGCTTGTGTTCATACTGGTTCAAGATGGGACCATTGTCAGTGTCACTGATATGGACATGCGCAATGAAACGGAAGTAATGTTTGATAATCTTTGTCGGGCTATCGCCTTGCAGCCAAGCATTATTTGTATCAAGCATTGTCTTCACATTGCGCAAGTTATAGAAGTCAATGTGATTGATAATCTCCTCGACCGAGTGGAAATACTTCCCTCCAAATGCTTTTGCAATAGGCTCAATGCAAAGAATGGCATCATTCGCCTCAAGGATTGAATCCATGCGCTTTAGAACTTCCATCAAGCTTGACGGGCTCCCCCTGCGCAAAGCAGGACTACCAAGGACGAAGCGCTTAATGCCCATCAAGGAGCCAAGCTTAACCACTCGCAGCAAATGCTCTTGCGTGGCAGCAGTGTCCTCAAAACTTTGAACGGCGCTGTCGTAGAACAGCGCCTGAGCTGAATAGGCCCAAAGTCCATAATGCTCCCTATAGCGCTTTGCAATGTCGCCAAAGTCTTCATTTCTCGCAAAGATACGAGACGGCACCAGCTCAATGAAATTAAAAGCGCCGGCATTGGCGCTTAAGATTTCATGCTCTTCTTCATCTTTCCAGCCAATCGCACTAATTCCAAGCATTAACAAATGCCTCCATTTTTTTTAACGTGGTTTCTTTGCTAGAAAAATAAGGCCCACAATTGTATTCAATACGTACTCCATAATCGACGACTGTCTTCGCCCATGGAAACCATCGGTCAATAATCTCTAAAGTTTCAACAGGTTCAGAAAACCATTGATGCTCTCCGCCTTTTTGGCAAGCTTCAGTGTGAAGCCATAAATCCCTTAAATCGTACCATTGATAACAAGAATTAGCGTTAATCTTTTCAACGTTGTTGCTGTTAAGAAGATCAAACAAAATATTCTTTTTGATGCGCTTGTGAAACAATGCAGGGAGGCGAATGATGGTAATTACAGTGTTGGGAAAGGTGGCCTTGACTAGCAGCTCAAAGATGTATCGCGTGGAACCATAATTAATGGCATGAATCTCTGGGAAATTTTCCACATATTTATAAGTTTGACTATAGATGTCAATGGTGGAGTAAAGGATGATTTCCTTCGGACTCCATAGTTTAATCTTTGACATCACGTGATACATATTATCAAAATCTGCCATCGGAGCCTGATTTGCCTTCCACTTCTCCGCCGGCAAACAAGCTAAATAAAGCTTGTCAATATCATCTTTCAACAATGGAGCCAAGTGAATATTTTCGGAATTAAAGCGACAATCAAAATCGTGGTGCTCTCGCAAAACGCTTCCAATTAAGCCCGTGCTTCCAACCAAAACATCCATGCTCACACTGCCACGACTGGCGCTTGTTGACGCATGTATTTTACGCTGCATTTGCAATTGGACATGCAAGCACAACGCTGACCTGGCATGGGCAGACTTCCAATGGGAACAGCTCCTCGCCCTGCATAGCGCAAGCAGTCGTCACAATGCTTCGCCTGCGGATCGAGGATGCGTCGCATCAAGCTATACCCTTGCTTCTCCTGTCGAATTGTGGTGCCTTCCCAGTAAGAACCTCGCACAGCTTGAGCGTACATGCCGATGCGAGCAAGAGCCATGGGAGTAGAAATGCTCCCAGCCAGAAGATCGCGAGCAAAACTCTCCAGATAACGGTATTCCGCACGAAGGCGTTGACCGATGCGCCCCCAGTCTGAAGCTTGCATCGTATCCCGTCCACCATTGCCAATGATCGCTGCTTGTACATGCGCAAGCTTAAGTGCTTCTCTTACGCTTTCTTGCCATTGAACCAACGTAATGTCGCCGCTACTAAGCATGTTTGTAAGACGACGTAGCAAAGTGCCAAGCTTGTTAATTCGACCATCAACCAAAGCTTCCACGGCAGACTGACTGAGGAACCTTCCATTGCTTCCGCGATAACGGCCACTAACGGGATCGTAGCGCCATGAGGATTGGTCAAGACGCTGTTCAAGAGCGGCAGCGAACGTTGATAAATCATTCAGGCCTTGCATCTTCAGCCTCCAGAATATCCTTGAAACGCTCAGGCGCTTCCTCCTTCCATTGGTTCAATGCAGCGTCAATATCCTCGGCGCTAATTAATGCGGCTTCGTCAAGGTCGGAAAGAATCAAGCCTTCGACTTTCATGGGCTCAAGAGCATCAACTTTGCTGCTCACATTCTTTGCTTTTCCTTTGCGTTCGGGATCGGGATCCGCCTTGCGCTTGCGAGCAACAATTGTTTGACGCTCTTCTTTGCTCATGGCTTGCGCCTTGGCTTGCGGCAGACATTTAGGCTTGCCTTCTTTTTCCTCGCGAGCGCCACACGGACCAAGGATTTCGCCATTGGCGCCAATCCTCACCCACTTTTCCTTGAACCATTTATCAAGATCGTCAGCATGAAGCTCTTGTTCGTCGCTCTTGAATGCTCCGCTCAGTGAACCGTGCTTCTTCTTGTACATTTGCTTGTACTGTTGCACCACGTAGCCACTGGCGTAAGCAGAAGGCCACACTTTGAATTTGGACTTAGCAGCGCTTACTGCCCGAGAATG
>JACCEB011341864.1_pt1 | contig 16827 bp, 10 predicted proteins | sample 7454761 | NCBI WGS metagenome assembly JACCEB01 (sample SAMN15323454, study PRJNA562643) | freshwater metagenome | isolation source: river surface water | place: USA:Blue River Watershed | collected 2017-08-18 | reverse complement strand
TTCTAATACATGTGTTTTATAAGTATGAGAAACATCATCATCACTATCTATATCTTCTTCTTTATCTGCTAACTTTTCAAATTTATTGGAAAATCTTGATTTATCATATCTTTCTGTGGTTTGATATCTATCATTTTTATTAAATCTGTCATTTCTATCATATCTGTTTTGTTTTTCATATCTTTCAGATCTTTCAGGTCTATCATTTTTATTATAATCATTTTTAATATATGGTTTATTAAATTTGTGCATCTGTATATATATAGATATAAACTAAATCTTATATTATATATATTTCATTTTTTTTGAAATCAATATTTTTTTTTAAGAACAAATATATAATTAAATCCAGTTTTACAAATCCTAATTGTATTATAATTCTTAAATTCTTCAAACTCAACAAGTTTTTCATTAAAATAAAGATATGTTTCTTCTGAAATTTGTGGAACGGTTTTAAGATAAACAATATAATATATGTAAAAACCAAGATTATTTAGTTGTTCCATATATTTTTTATCAACAATTATATTACAACATTTAAAATCAATTATTGGTATCTTCAATTCTTTTAATTTATTACAATTACTTTTAGTTTCATTTAAACCAATATAAACTGTGTAATTAAAGAAAACTTTATTATATAATTCCAATGCTTCAGTTGGTGCATAATAATTTAATAAAATTTCTAAACCATTTGAAGGATTGATATTTGGTAATTTATTAACGAGAATTAAATAAATTTGTTCAGGTGTTTGTGGATATAAAACATAAGCAGGAGGGAGACCTATTTGAATTCTATTAATTTCATATTGAGGAATTTGTTTAGCAGTAATAATATAATTAGATGTTGAATAAACATTATTTAGATTATCATTATAATAAATCCACAATTCATATGTTCCAGGAATAGTATTTTTTTCTACTGTAATGATTCCATTAGATGAATTAATTGTAAAAGTAGGATAACTAGATGGTCTAGAAATATTACTATCATTATTTTTCTTAATACCAATAATTGAATAATTTATTGTTGGTCCAGTTGAAGTTCCTACTAATTTTGTAGATTTACCAACAATAACAGTTTCCTTTGGTGGATTTGAAATTGAATAATTACCATAATATGATTTATTATATACTGCTAATACCCATGGTGATCCTAATACAGTTGATATCCAAATTGATCCAATTGGATTAGTAAAAGTTGGAGAAGGTGTTGGTGTTCCAATTAATAATCCATTATATGCATCAATATCTGACCAAGAACCATCGGCTGCATATGTATAAAGTAAACTAATTGGATCACTAACCGTTCTTATAATTTTAATTGATCTAGGTAAATAAGGAATTGTTGTAAAACCGATTATACCACCAGCATCAGTACCACTAATTAAACCTAAACTATATGAATAACTAACATTTATTATACCATCATTAAGACAGACATATTGACCAACCAAACCTCCTGAATTAGTCCCTGAAATAATTCCATTAGTATAACAATATGATATATTACAAACACCTCCATTATTACAACAATAACCTCCAATAATACCACCTGATCCTATTCCAGTAATTACACCATAGCTATAACAATAATTTATATTGGAATTAGAACCAATTTCATTAAATGAATAAGCTCCACAAATTGCACCAGAATTAATTCCATTGATTATACCATTGACAACACAATTTGTTATTAAATTGTTCGTTGCGGCTTTTGAATAATAGGATTTAGTAATCCACCCAGCTTCATCTGATAATGTAGAATTAATAGATTTAATATTAATATTTTTAATTGTATTATAAGAATATCCATTTGATGATGAAGAACCATTTGATATTAATCCATTAAATCCAGATACATTATTTATCATAATACTTTTATTTTGACCATCAACTATTACATAATCACTATTTATAGTTATATATTTATCTATAGAACCAATTATTATATTTTCACCAATTGTTATAGTAACTGGATTATTTATAGTTCCACCTGATATCAAGAGAGGCCATGTAAATGTGTCTACTACATTTTGTGTTATTACAAATGAAGTATTAATAGGTGTTCCCCCAACTAGAACATTTAAATTAAATACAGATGTTGAATATGAATTGTTGTTTGTATTTTTGTAAAAAATGTATAAACCATATGAACCAGTAGCAGTAGTTTGTTGAGTATTAATTATACCTGTTCCAGGATCAACTGTAATTGTTGGATAAACATCAGGTGGTACTGGTGGAGATCTACTAACTGCAATAAGAGAATATGTAATACCAGGACCAAAAATTTTACCAGGATAAGTTGTAGATGAACCCTGTACTATTTCTTCTGAATTAACATTATAATTAGGTGTATTATAAGAGGAAGAAACCCATGGTGTTACAAAATCTGTTGAAGTTACATCATACCATGTGTTACCAATTGGATTAGTTAAAACATCACCAGTATATGTAGGTGGTCCAGTAAGAGTAGAAGCAGCATCTAAATCATTCCAAGTTCCTAATGATGCGTAAGAATTTATAATTAGGGCTGATGCATCTTTACTTGATCCATATATTCCATCACCAGCATAACCTGAAGAAGGAACAGAACCAATTGTAAATGTATTAGACACAGCTGAATTAGGACCAGCATTAGAACCAAATATACCTCCAGCATTTATATCAGTAATATTACCAGAAGTATTTGAATTTGTTACAGAAACAATTCCTGAGTTTGTAGAAGCACTTGAACCAATTAAACCACCAGAATTAGCTCCAGAAATATTACCTGTACTATATGAATTATTAATAGTAATAGTAGCATTATTAGATGCATTGGATCCAATAATACCACCTGAACCAGTTCCAGAAATATTACCTGAGGAAAATGAATTTTCAACAGTAATAGTTGCAGAAGTAGAACCAGAATTAGAACCAAGAATACCACCAGCTCCAGATCCACTAATTTCTCCTGTAGAATTTGTTCCTGAAATATTTATTGTTGCAGAATCAGAACCAGAGTTATTACCTAGAATACCACCAGAATTATTACCAGTAATGTTACCAACACTTGAACAGTTAGTAATTGTTATAGATGCAGAATCAGAACCAGAATTAGAACCAATTAAACCACCAGCTCCTGAACCACTAATTTCACCTGTAGAAATACAATTTGTTAATTCAATTGTAGTTGATGTATTAGAACCAGAACCAGAACCCAATATACCACCAGCTTCAGAACCTACTATGGCACCTGATGATGAAGAATCAGAAATTGTAATTGTTCCAGCATTAGAACCAGAATCTGAACCAATTAAACCACCAGAATTGTTTCCTTGAATAACACCAGATGATGTAGAATCAGTTATAGTACAAGAACCTCCAGAAACAGCATTAGGACCAATTAAACCACCAGAATTATCTCCCTGTATATCACCAGAGGATGTAGAAGATGTTATAATACAAGAACCTCCAGAAGCAACACCGGGACCAATTAAACCACCAGAATCGTTACCAATAATATCTCCAGAAGAAGTAGAATTACTAATATTTATAATACCACCATTAGAAGCAGAATCAGAACCAATCAAACCACCAGAACTACCACCAATTACATCACCAGTTGTACTTACTGTATCTAAAGTACATGATCCACCATCTGCAGTTCTACATCCAGCAATACCACCTGAATAAGAACCAGTAATATTTCCTGAAGTTGATGTATTTGATATAGTTATTGTTCCTGTAGTTGAAGCTAAACCTGCTCCAGCAACACCACCTGAATCATCTGCTAAAACTGCTCCTGATGTTGTAGAATTAGTTATTGTTGATGTTCCATTATTACTAGAAAAATTACTACCAACAAGACCACCAGAAGCAGTAGCTGTATTATTTATATCACCAGTTGTTGTACATGTATCAATTGTAATTGAACCTCCGTCATTAGCAGAATTAGCACCACAAATACCACCAGAACCTATAGGTATATCAGGTTCAGGAGGTACTCCAGTAATATCACCTGAAGATTGACAATTTAGTATGGTAAGAGAACCACCTCCTGATGCAGTATTAGAACCACATATGCCTCCTGAACCTACTCCAGAAATATCACCAGTTGAACTAGAATTACATACAATATTATCAGTAGAACCATATGAATAACCTGAATGACATACCCACCCAGCTCCATCTATAATCTGACTAGAATTACTATCTACAATAACTGAATCTATTACAGTATTTGAATTACCATCAATTCCAACAGAGCCATTTTGAACTAAACCAGGATATGTTAAAGTATTATCTATTGTTACAGTAATTGTATTATCTATACCTTTTAACTCCACATTATCACTATCAAAAATAAAATATTTGTCTGAACCAGTTAATGTAATGTCTGAATCAATTGTTACAACAGTTGGGGTAGGTGTGCTAGATGATATTTTAATAGGCCAAGAATAATTTGCAAGCACTGTATTATTTATTGTCGTAGAAGTAGTTATAGAGTAAAGATCTGGAACTACGATAACTGCAAATGTATAAACAGTCGTTGTAGTAGTTTGATCATAAATATTTAGAGTGATAACACCTGTTGTTGAGAAAGTGACTGGGGGGAATTGTAAAACAGTATATGTGGAAGGATTAACAATTGGTGATATTGGAGTTGTGTCTTGTCTTAAAATATAATTATTACCTGTAGTTAAAGTACTTAAATAGTAGGTAAAGTTAACTGGTTGATTTTTTACTATTTTAGTTAAAAGATAAGGATATGTCCAGACAAAACCATTTAAACCAGTTAATCCATATGGTTGTGTAGTATTAGTTGTATCAATATCTAACCAAACTGTTCCAATAGGATTAGGTGGAGTAGGAACAGTTCCAGCAGTCAAAGCTGTATTGGCAGAAGAATCTGACCAAGATCCATTAGCAATGTAACAATCTGAACTGGTGGCTCCAGTATCCTTATTAGAACCGTATATTCCATTTGAAGAATTAACAAGTATACCAGATGAATAGGAGTTTGATACAGTCACAGTACCACCATTTTGAGCAGCATCTTGACCACAAATACCACCAGCTGTAATAGAAGGATTTATATTTCCATTAGAAAAACATTGTGAAATAGTACAATTACCTTCGAAATCTGCTGTTCTAAAACCACAAATACCACCAGCACCATCTCCTAAAATAGCACCCTTAGAAAAACAATTAGTTATAGATGCATTAGCTCTATAAGTTCCGAATCTTGAACCACAAATACCTCCTGAATTTGTACCCTTGATGTCTCCAGTAGAATAAGTTTCTTCTATACTTATTGTACTAACTGATCCTTCTAATGTTCCTCCTGCTAAACCACCAACAATACCTCCAGCTTCAGTTCCAAAAATAGTTCCTGTAGAATAACATCTAGTTATAGTACAAGAACCTCCACCAGAACATAGATCTGAACCAAAAAGACCTCCACCTTGGAAAGATGCGATATCACCAAAAGAAAAACAACCCGTAACAGTAATATCACCTGAATTAGCTACTGAAAAAGAACCAATTAAACCACCAGCTCTGCTAGCTATTATATCTCCATTAGAATAACAGGTAGTCAAAGTAGTTCCTAAAACTGCTCCAGAACCAAAATAAGTTTGACCAATCCAACCAGCATCATCAACCAAAGTAGAACCTCCACTAGTTACCACACCTAAATTTTGTATTGTAAAATTATTTTTAGCTGGAATATTATCAGTACCATGAAGAAATAATCCTGGATAACCAATAATTGAATCTAAAATTATTTTAAATGGGCTATTACCTTCAAAAGTAATATTTTCACTTGCAACAATAAAATATTTATTAACATCATTACTTAGTGTAATGTTTTCTCCTAAAGAAACTGTAAATGCTGTATCAGAGTTATCTTTGAGTACGACGGGCCAAGTATATGAATCGGCTACAGCTTGTGTGATTACAGTATTTGAACTTAAAATTGTACTAGAAGAACTAATAACAAAAAGATTAAATTCTGTTGTAGAATAATATTTTGGTTGAAGTGATTGTTGCTCAGTACTTGTATAGGTAACAAATACTTTATAACCACCTGGAGAAGTTGAACCAGTTGTACTAATTATACCAGTATTAGGATCAATAGTTATATCTGGGTAAACAGATGGAACTACTGGATTTGTATCTGTAATTTTTTGAATAGCTACAATAGCAAAAGTACCGGTTGAAGGTAATAAAGCCAAATCAGCAGACACACTAGAACTAGTACCTTGTACTACAAAATCACCTTGACTAGGATAATATGATTGGTTGAAGGATCTAAGAATCCAAGCAGTACTATCAGAACCTTCATTTCTATCAATCCATATTTCACCAATAGGATTAACCAATGCTCCTGTAACAGGATTATATGTAGGTGTAGTTCCAGGTTTTAATGCAGCTTTTGCAGCAGAATCAATCCATGGATCGTAATTATTAGGTCTATAAGCATAACAATTAGTTACTGTGCCATTAGCATTAGGTATTCCAAGAAAAGGCTGTGAGTTATCTCTAGAATACCATCCACCTACAATACAATTACGAGTTTCAACTGCAGTACCAGAATCATTACCAAATAAACCACCAGATTCTATTCTTGACAAATCTCCAAAAGTACAAGAATTAACTACAAGAAATTTAGTATTTGCATCACCATTTTTTCCACAACTACTACCAGCAATACCTCCTGAATTTGTGGAATTAATTAATCCTAATGAATAACAATTATCAACTGTGAGTTTAGAATCAGATCCTAAACAAGAATCAGCACCAACAATACCTCCTGAATATGAATTACCTATATTACCAAAAGAAATACAGTTTTTAATCGTACATGAACCTCCATTTCCACTATTTGAACCAACAATACCTCCTGATACTGTCCCTAATATACTTCCAGCAGAAATACAATTTCTAATCAATATTGTAGAAAATTCACCTATACCCACGCTAAGACCAAATCTACCCCCAACTCTACCACAAATACCACCACAACCATTTCTAGCACCAGTACCAATCTGACATGTACTATCAGAATTACAATATTCAATAATGTTATCAATTGCACCATTTCCAAAATATTGTTGTATAACCCAACCTCCATTACTTTGTAATATCGATCCAGAATTTGTTACATTAAGATTTTTAACTGTAACATTTGATTTACCTACTACACCAGAGTCTCCATTTTTTAGTAATCCTAAATAAAAATTTGGATTAGTAAAACCAGATATTGTTACAGTTTTATTAGCCCCATCAAATATAATATTTTCACTACCTATAATAAAATATTTATTTTGAAGTGTACCTGTACCAGTTGTAGCTGATCCTATTCTAATATTACCATTTAAAGTCACATTTAAATATGTTCCAGTAGAATTTGAAATAGTAAAAGGCCAAGCTGTAATATCATGCCATGAAACACCATTATCCTCTGAATATTCAATCGTATCTATTCCACTTTTTTGTTGAATTAGTACATCTGTAGAAAATGAAACAAGTGTATCAGAATATGAATTTATATTATCATTAAAATATATTGATTTAATATCTTGATTTAAACTTTCTAATACCCAATCACCTCCATATTTGATGTTACCAGTTTTGTCATCAGATGCACCAACTATAATACCAGTTTCTTTTTGAATTAAACCATAGAATTTTTTCCAATCAGGATATTTAAGTGAATTACACATTAAAAAGTCTAAATTTTTAATATTGAATTTTTTTATTAGTTGTATAATATTAGTAATATTTTGAGAATATTCGTTAATATTATCTGATAAATCCCCAATTAAATCTTCAGGTTCAAAATATTTTTTATTATCAAAAAAGGTCTTACCAGATTGTATACCACCATCATCAGATATAATTGCTAATCTATCAATTGAAGTAAATCTATTAGACAAAATATCAATCAACTCTGTAAAAGATGATCCAGGATTATATTTTAATACAAAGGATTTATCATTAACACTAGAATAAAAAACATTAGGATCTCTAATATATTCGTCTAAAAGGATTACATTAGTTATGCCTGTAAAATCAGTTATATCTGAATTATAAATTAGATGATTTTCAACAGGGGATTTAGTTAAAGGAATATAATTAGTATCTGTTTGATTTATTGGGTCATTTGTATCAATTGGATCAATTGGATCAATTTGTTCGCTCATCCAAATATATATATATATTAATTATAAAATTAATATAGTTTAGGTAGTAAAAAATTAAACATTAGCAAAATCACTAGACATAGAAGCATCTTCTAAAACCCCGGTAATATAGTTAGGATTACAAGAAGTTCTAGAAGTATAAGCAGGAGTGTCTAATAATTTGTTATAAACATCAGCAATAGATTTACCATAAGATGATAAACCACAAGTTCCACTCTTACAAGTTCTTATTTCAGCAAGTTTATCAACTTGGGTTTCACCACCAGTAGAATTTAGATAAACATTATTTTCGAAATCAACATAATTACTTACATTAGCATTTGATATATTTTGTTGAGACATTCTTTGAGCATCAGCTTGTCTGGTAGCTTCAGGTAAATCTTCATAATTTTCTTTGATCATACGAAAATTTTCTCTTGATTGAGATCTCATACTCTTAAATCCTTCTTTCATTTCTGATTTGGTTTCTGATCCAGCATTCATTTGACCCATATTACCCATAGGATTATAAGGAGGTAAAGGAGCTGAATCAAAAACGGTAACATCTTCAGCAATAGAACTTCTATTTAGGTTATTACCAGAAGGTTGGAAAGTGCAGGTAGCACAAGGTTTAGCATTATTATTATCTAAAGCAAGATAACCAAGAGCAAATACATCAGGATTATTATAATCATAAGTGAAAATACCACCACAAGCAGCATCATTTTGATCCATACCACATTTTTTCATACCAAGTCTATCCATATAACAATCTCTAGTACCAACTTCATTTAGCCCACAATTTTTAGGACATTCAATTTGATGCTTGTACATAGAATAGAATTTCTTTTTGTAATTAGATAATTTGTTAGGATTAATACCTAATAAATTGCATCCAGTACCCTTTGCATCTTTTTGAGAAATTTGGTTCATAGCAGCTAATGATCTATCAGCAGGTGTCATAAATACAGGATTTTCAGCTTGAGGGACCATAGAACTAGATGCATTCATACCAATACCAGTAGAATCAATACTAGCATTAGCATCAATATAATTTTTAGCAGATGTGAGTTCAGGTCTAAGATTAGCAGAAGCAGCTGAACCCATCATTCCATCAGGACTAACAACACTATTTGATTTAGAATCAATTTCTAATTGCATTTCATTTTCAGAGAAAAATTCCATTCTATGTCCAAAGAGATACCATAAAACAGCAATAACTATAACAACAATTACAATATTAGTAGTTGTATCATCTGATTTAGATGAAGTAACATTTGGAGTAACATTTGGTAAATCCATTTATATAATATATATTACTATATATTATAATATTTTTTTACAAATAAAAATTATAAATCAAATAAAATTTAGATAAAATTCAAATAAAATAGTTAAATTACATGTTAAAAATTATATCTAATAAATTATATAAATATATATTATAATGACTAGGACAATTTTAGTTTTAATATTATTATTGATTTTAATTTATATGATCAGAATTGACACAAAAGATCATGAGAATAATAATAAAGATGATACAGTAAGTGTAACACAAGTTGTAGAAATTGATAACACAATAACTCAACCAACAAATGGGTCAACATTTGGGTCAACAAGTGAATCACAAGATATGATTACAGGAATTACTAATATTATAGGAGCAACATTTAATACATCAAGTGAAATATTGGGTACCGTAGGTTCAACTGTAGGTTCAACTATGGAAATGGTTAATCAAGGATTAAATATTCCAGCTTTAACTGAGGCAATTAGTTCCCAAACAAAACCAGAATTATCAGAAGAAGATAAAGATATAATTAGACAATTATCTGCTAAAAAAGCAGAACAAAAATACCAAATTATGAATAATATGGTTTCACAAAATATTTTACAAGAAAAGATGTTACAACAAAATATGTTACAAGAAAAGATGTTACAACAAAAGATATTACAAGAAAAGATGTTACTAGAAAAAAGTCTTGATGATAATATAACAGATAATATTACTAATGAAGAACAAGCTTATATACAAAATAAAATACAATCTATAGGTTTAGCAAATAATGTAATGACAGAAGCTCCTATAAAATATCCAGTAAATTTTTTAAGATCAGAAACAAAAAATCAAGTAAGTAATGAAATTAACAATAAAAAGAAATGTGTAAATCCAATAATATATAATTATTTACAAAAAGGAATGATAGAAGGTTTTGAAAACACAAAAGAGGAAACAAAAGTACAATTACCTAACCAAGTTTCATTTAAAAAAATTAACGCAGATAAATTATATTATGGTTTACCTTGTAAATATATAAAAAATGATAGTTTTTATGATGCATTAAAAGAGTATGGTTTTCAAATGACAGATGGAGTAAACACAACAATAGTAGATGCATCATTAATAGTACCATGTTCATATGAAACAACAGAAAAAGAAATAAAAGATTTAACAGACAACGGTATTTCCAGAAATAAATATGGAGATGGAGTAAGAATATTTATGTTAAACAATACAGATTTAATGGTATCAAAATTAGCTTTATGGAAATTTTTAGTAAGTAGATACGGTGAAAATGTAGCATCAACCATGATACCATATACATGGGATTTAACTACAGATGCAGGTGTAGAACAATTTAAAAAAGAATATAATCCAAACAAAATATATATAACAAAAAACAATAATCAAAGACAGGAAGGTATACAAATTCATAATTCACTACAATCAGTATTAGATAGTAGAGGTAAAGCATTACTTGTACAAGAATTATTACAAAATCCTTATACAATTAGTGGAAGAAAAATAAATTTGAGAGTATATGTTTTGGTAATGAAAGATAGCTTAGGTAATTTCAAGATTCTAATATACAATAATGGTTTTATGTATTATACTCCTGAACTATTTGAAAAAAATAATCCAGATTTCAAGAAGAATATAACAACAGGATATATCGATAGACAAGTATATGTAGAAAATCCTTTAACTCATCAAGATTTTAGAGAATATTTAGATTCAAACACAAGAACTCTAACACCAATTGAAACATATATAAAACAATCAAGACCAAATATTAAGTTGTCTGATTATGTATTTTCCCAAATTTATCATTTATTATCTTACATAGTAGAAACTTATGATGATACATTAGGAACCAAATCTCAAGGAGTAAATTTCCAGCTTTATGGAGCTGATATAGCAATAGATGAAGACTTGAGACCACAGATCATGGAAATAAATAAAGGTCCAGATTTATCAGCAAAAGATGAAAGAGATAAGAAGTTAAAGATAGGTTTATCAAAAGATATGTTAAAAACTGTAGGATTAGTACCAGATGATTCATCAAATGGATTTATTAATGTGCTAGAGAGAGTTAATATTAATGGAAAAAAAATAATCATAAATAATTTTATGAATAAATAAGTAAAAATTAATCTTTTTTAGGTTCTATTATATATAAATTATAATGGGATATAGGTGTAAAAATATAAATAAGCCACAAAATTGTAATAGCTAAAATTAAAGTTATAAATATATTATATATTTGATTATTAGGAATTCTCTGAATTTTGTCCATATAATTCGTGTATATAATTATGAGGGAAATTATTTAATTTATTATATATTGCTAAACTTAATTTTATATTTGATCTTAAACTATTATTTATTTCAACCATTGTCTTTAATGTGTTTAAATCTTTTTCAGAACTGTTTTGATTTGAAGGCATACCAGAATAAGTTTGTGTAGAATTATTAGGCATACCAGAATAAGTTTGTGTAGAATTATTAGGGTTACCTGAATAAACTTGGGTGATATTATTAGACATTCCTGAAAACTGTTGACCAATATTCGAAAGCTGAGCATCTCTTTCTTTTTGTTTAAAAGTTTCAATTATACGATTAGCAGTTATTTCACTAGACATTAATTTTTTTATATAATTTAGACTATAAAATAAAAATTAGAATAATTTATTTATTATCCAAATAATTTTTTTTATATTTATAGCAAATATTATTAATATCAACAAAAATATCTTTTTCATTAGGTAATTTTAAAATAATTTCAGGTTTAGGTGCAAAAACGTACATCATTCCAATTCCAATAATAACAGAAATTAGTAATAATTCTATAATAATTCTCATTTATACTAGTATATTAGTATATTAGTAAATTAAAAAAAATATAAAAAAAATTAGTTATAAGGAGTATCTATATATAATCCTTCAATATAATTATCCTGATTATATTTATTAGATCTATTAACTTTATAATAGTTACTATTATCGTCAGTGTCAGTATCAAAATTTTTAATAGTATGGTCCAGAGGATTTTTAAATGGTCTGTCACTTTCAGAAAATTTATTTTTTTGTTTAGATTTTTGTTTGGGTTTAGAATTAGAATTTGGATTTAGATTTATATAATTATTTTGATCATCAAATTTAACAAAATTATTAGAGAAAGAGTCGTTATTTTTAGCCTGAACCATTTGTCCAATTCTTCTTAATTCTTCAAGTTGTCTCATCTGTTGTATATTTTCTAGTTTTTGTTGTTCTTCTAATAACAATAATTTATTTTGATGTTCTTGATTAAGTTTATCATAACGTTGTTGGTCTTCATAATTTATAGAACTTAATTCATCAATAAGATCAAGAATTTTTTGTTTTTCATTAGCTAATTCTTCTTTATATTTTCTAATTTTAGTCTTATATTTTTTTTTTATTTTTTTCTTGTGACTTTTAATATAAGAGTCAGGATCATTAGGATCATAATCATCATCATCATCATCTTCCTCAATAAATTCATCTAAATCTTGGTTAAAATTTTCTCTACCAGGATCCATATCCATAGTATAATATCTAATAACAAGAAAAATACAAACTCCAATTAAAAGAACAAAAAACAACAAGTTATGTTCAATATAATCTCTATAAAATTTACCCCAAGTTTGTTCAGACTTTGTAACAGAACCAATAGGTTTAATTTCAGGTTTATTTAAAATATCATTAAAATAATCATTAATTTTATTGTTAATAAGAGGACCTCCATATTCAGAGGTTTGATTAATATTATAAATTTCATAATCTTTATTAGTGAGTGAACTCATTATAAATAATAATTAAACTATACAAAATATTTTAATTATTTAATCTAAATAGTTAGTAAATAATGTTAAAAATTTACAAACATTTATAAGGTTATATTTATATTAAATATTATCTATAAAATATAAATAAAGAATGTTTAGTTCAAATAAATTAAGTGATCAATTTGTAATAACTCAAAATAAATTAGGAAATGGTGCATTTGGTAGTGTTTATGTAGCAAAAATAAATGGTAAAGATATAGCAGTAAAATGTGAAACAAAAACAAGTACAAATCTAACATTATTAAGAGAGTTTAAGATTTGTAGAAAAATGTACATGGTAAAAAAGTATTTAAAATACCAACAGTTATTAAAAGAGATCACAAATCAAAATGAGAAAATAATAGCAAATATAGAAAATATGAATTTAAATCCAACAATTAAAATTTATAATTATCTATCAGAAAATAATTTATTAACAATACCAAATGAATTGCCAATGGAATATATGATAAAATCACGCTGTGTTCCAGAAACTTATTCTTATATTGAATGTAATGATTTTAATTTTTTAACAATGGAATTATGTGGAGATAATTTTGAAAATATTACTGAAAAATATACCCTTAGTGAAAAATCAAAATATTATATTGCACATCATCTTTTACATATAATGTCTTGTATACACAGATGTGGTATAATACATCGAGATATAAAATTATCAAATTTAGTTTTGAATAAAAAAATAAATGGATTAAGTACAGAAAGTATTTACAAATTAGTTCCAATAATAATAGATTTAGGTTTAGCCAAAGAATATTATAAATATGAGGGAGAAAGAGTAATAATGATACCACCACATCAAGCAAAAAGTATAACAGGTACTTTAAGATATATAAGTTTGAATATACATGAATACAAAAGTCCAACAATAGTAGATGATTTAATAAGTTTAACATATTCTCTAATAGTAATTTTTACTGATAAAAATTTACCATGGATTGGTCATAAAAAAGACACTGACAAATTTGATCCAAGTAAACATGTTCATACAAATTGTAAGTGTGGATATCATAAAAATAAAGAAAATGGTGTTACAAAAACAAATAATACCATAGCAGAAGTAAAATTTCATACTCCTTTAGAAGAGCTTGTAAATAATAAATATAAATTTTTAGTAAAATGGTTAAAATATTTATATTCTCTAAAACAAAAACAATTACCAAGTTATAATCAACTTTATCGTATGTTAAGAGAAGAGTCAAAAAACTACGATTGTGATGGGTTAGAATTACATCCAAAAGAATTATTAGATGAATAAATTAAAATCTTCTAGCACGTCTTCTTTGTTTTGCTAATTCTAATTTAAATAATTCCTCTTGATTATTTTTTTCATAATTATCAATATTATCTGAAGAATAATTTTCAGATTGTTCATTATTTGTTTCATGAATTAAAGAAATTTTTTTGTCATTACAATAACTTAGTTCTTCTTCTTTAATAGTTTCAAATGAAACTATTGGTTTAGTGTGGTTAAAATTATGATTATTACTATTATTAAGTAATACAGTTTCATTTTTAATCTCATTAGATTGATAAGTATCATCTTCAATTACTATTTTTTTATTATTAAGACTTTCTTTAATTTTTAATAACATTTCAACTTTATTAATGTTTTTAATTTTTTCTTGAGAAGTTTCAAATTTATTATTTATTTCTTTAAGTTCACTTTCTAACTTTAAAATTTTTTCTTTTAATATTAAATTTTCTTCTTCTAATTTATTATTTTTTTCTAAAATTTCAATTAAGATATTATCTTTGATTATAATATTGTTTAGAACTTTTTCTATTTTTGAATTTAAGTTATTTTCATAATCTGTGTTTGTAGATGAATTAGAATTAATTAAATCATTAGTTTTTGTTTCAATTAATTCTCTTTCTCCCACTATATAATTTACAGATGTTTCTGTACAATCATTATCAATTTTGTTAATTGTTTCATTTTGTTCATTAAATTCATTTTGTTCATTAAATTCATTTTGTTCTTGAATATCAGAATTATTCATAATATAATTAAAATGATGAATATTATTTTTTAAATTTTTCGTATTATTTAAATTTTTTTTCTTTCTACCCATTAAATAAAATTATTCTATATTATAATGAAACATAATCCAAAGAATAAATAAACCTAATATTTTTAAAAGTCATCACTGCTAGCAAATTCTCTAGAAGTATTAGAATGATAAGCAGACTGATATTCAGTAACTCTTTGTTCGTGGAAATTAGTTTTTTGTACCATACCAATAGTATCCATAAATGTAAAAGGATTAGACACTCTATAGTATTTTTCATATCCTAATGAAACAAATAATCTATCAGCAACATATTTAATATATTGGTTCATAAGTTCAGAATTAAGACCGACGAGTTTACATTGTATACTATCATTAACAAATTCAGATGCAATATCAACTGATTCTGTAATAATTTTAATAATTTCATCTTTACTAGGTTTATTAACAATGAGTTTATAAAGTTCACAAGCAAATTCAGCATGCATACCTTCATCTCTAGAAATAAATTCATTAGATTTAATAAGCCCATTCATAAAAAGTTTTCCAGACCCTTTATATTTTTTTAACCAGAAAATAGTAGCAAATGCTCCAGAAAACATAATTCCTTCAACACAAGCAAAAGCTACAATTCTAGAAGCAATATTTGTATCAGAATCAATCCATTTAAGAGCCCAATCAGAAATTTTTTTAATTGAGGGAATAGTTGTAATTGAATTAAAAAGATGTTCTTTTTCATCTTTATCTTTAATAAGATTATCTAACATAAGTGTGTATGTTTCTGAATGAACATTTTCTATCATCATTTGAAAATTATAAGTAACTTTTGCTTCATTAATAGTAATTTGATTAAGTAATCTTGAACTAATATTTAAATTTACAATTCCATCAGTATTTGCAAAAAATGCTAAAATCATTTTAATAACATGTTTTTCATTTTGATCAAGTTTTTCCCAATCTTTATAATCTTGTGAAAAATCAATTTCTTCAGCTTTCCAAAAAGCAGATTGTTGTTTTTTATAAAGATTCCATAGACCAGTATAAACTATCGGATAGAGACAAAATCTAGCATTTTTTTCGTCTAAAATCGGTTCATATTCTATTTCCTTAGTATAATAATCGTCAGATTTTGTTTCAACTAATTTATTCATAAATTCTATAATAATTGTATTATATTTTTATAATTTTTCAATTTTATTAGTCCAGATGATATCATCTGATATATAATAATTTGTTTAGACCATGTATAATCTGAACAATTTTTTAATTAAAATTAAGATGATTAAAAAATACTTTTAAATAAAATAAGATGATAAATCTTCTAATTTTTTTATTAATTTAAATTCATGGTCTCAATATATATATTTATAAAAAAAATTATATTATTTATGGTCTAATACAGAAGTATTAATAAAATTAAATATAAAAGTTTGGTCTAATTACTAAATTTTATGATAAAAAATTGATTTTTAATTATAAATATAGTAAATTAT
>JACCEB011712980.1_pt1 | contig 16832 bp, 16 predicted proteins | sample 7454761 | NCBI WGS metagenome assembly JACCEB01 (sample SAMN15323454, study PRJNA562643) | freshwater metagenome | isolation source: river surface water | place: USA:Blue River Watershed | collected 2017-08-18 | reverse complement strand
TTGAGAAAGTGGGCCAATGCTTTATCCAAACGCTCCCCCGCCCAATCATCTGGAATCTCTAAGGCAATGAAATCCTCATCATCGATATAATCGGTAGGATTCGAATCGGGAGTTTGCGGCAATGCCACGCTTGAAGGACCTTAATGTGTTGAACTTACCCGCCATGGGGCACCATCTTGCTAGTTTAAGGCTTGTTCGGCTTGCTTTCCTGATTTGCGCTGGCGCACTCCTAGTCGCTTGCGCAAATACCAATACCGATGAAACAGCTGCCTGGTCTGAGGCAAAGCTGTTTACTGAAGCCAAAGACAAAATGTCTGAAGGCGACTTTGATAAATGCGGTAAGTATTTTGAGAAACTCGAAGCGCGCTTTCCGTTTGGCCCCTACTCTCAACAAGCCCAAATTAATTCAGCCTATTGTTTTTGGAAAGCCCAAGAACCTGCGCAGGCTTTAGTGCAAATTGATCGTTTTATCAAATTACACCAAGGCAATCCCAATTTAGATTACGCCTATTACCTTAAAGGCCTTATTACCTTTAATGATGACTTAGGATTTATGGGCAAGTTCACTGGGCAAGATTTAAGTGAGCGCGATCCAAAAGCTGCTAAAGAAGCGTTTGAATCCTTTAAGGTTGTTGCAGAACGATTTCCGAACAGTAAATACGCTCCGGATGCGATCGATCGCATGCGCTATATCGTAAACTCCTTGGCAGAGGCCGATGTGATCGTGGCACGTTATTACTATCAACGCGGTGCCTACTTGGCGTCTGCTAATCGTGCGCAACTGGTCATTAGAGACTACGATCGGGCCCCGGCCGTGGAGGAAGCGCTCTATATTCTTGTTCAGTCTTATCAAGCTTTGGGAATGTATGACCTAAGCTCCGATGCAATGCGAGTCTTTAAGCTGAACTTCCCCGATAGTCAAATCTTTAAGACCGGCGTTCGGGTGCAGAAAGAACGCAAGTGGTGGCAGTTCTGGGTTACTAAATAATTTCAACGGGCACGCGCGGCGCAATGGCGCATACTAATTCATAGCCAATGGTTTGTGCATGTCCTGCAACATCATCCACTGCTAGATTCTTACCCCATAACTCCACAGTCGAATCAACACCGGCCCAGGGGGCATTGCTTAAATCAATTGTGAGCATATCCATGGATACCTGACCGGCTATCGGACAGAGCACCCCTTGGCTTTTATTATTTGGCCCATATACCCATACCGGCGTTCCATCCTGAGCATGGCGTGGATAACCATCTGCATAGCCGCACGCAATAACGCCAACACGCATTGCTGTATTAGCACGGTAACGAGAGCCGTAACCTACCGCATCTCCTTTTTTTAGATCTTGTACCGAAATGATTTTACTGGTGAGGGTCATCACCGCTTTGAGATGAGCGTGCTCAATGTCTCGATAGAGACCTGTGGGAGAAATCCCATGCAGCATGATGCCTGGTCGCACCCAATCACCTAAAGCATTTCGATGCCAGAGAACTGCAGCTGAGTTTGCCAAGGAGGTCTCGCCCCTTAGCCCCTCAACCGTTTGAGTAAAGCATTCCATTTGGGAACCCACCGATGGTTCACGGTCTACTCGATCGGCGTTTGCAAAATGGGTCATGTGGTTAACTCGATGACCAGCGGAGTGCAAGCGGTGGTAAGCAAGGCGGTATTGATCTGGTGAGAATCCCAAGCGGTTCATGCCAGAGTTCAGCTTGAGAAAAACGGTCATGGAATGATTCTGTTTTTCAAGCCAAGCGAGCTGCACATCACAATGCACTACCAAATCGCATTTAAGCTCAATTGCCGAGCTCAAATCATCCTCATTAAATAAGCCCTCAAGCAGCAAAATGGGCTTATCCCAACCCTGAGAACGCAGCCAACGAGCATCGTCTAAATCAAGCAGCGCAAAGCCGTCCGTTTGACCTAGGCCTGCTAAGGCGGCCCGCAAACTATGGCCATAGGCCCGCGCTTTAACCACAGACCATACCCGTGAATTACCGGACAGCTCACGAACTCTGCTTAAATTGTGGCCTAATGCACCTGTATCAATGGATGCGAGAATTGGGCGCTCCAGAAAACTCCCCTTTCATGCTCTAATCTAGTAAATGAAGCAATTGTACGAATGAAACCAGGTTTTTACACTATTATGGCGGCGCAATTTTTTTCGTCGCTTGCCGATAACGCCCTGCTAATTGCGGCCATTGCCCTCTTGGCCCAGCTCGCCGCCCCCGCATGGATGACCCCACTGCTCAAGTTATTTTTTGTTTTGTCTTATGTACTTTTAGCGGCCTTCGTTGCTGCTTTTGCAGACTCTCGTCCCAAGGGTCAGGTGATGTTCATCACCAACACGATCAAGATTGTTGGTTGCGCTGCAATGCTCTTTGGTGCTCATCCCTTGGCTTCATATGCCATCGTTGGCCTTGGGGCTGCAGCTTATTCACCAGCAAAGTATGGCATTCTTACCGAACTCCTCCCTCCAGAAAAGCTGGTTGCAGCCAATGGCTGGATTGAAGGCTTAACCGTAGGCTCGATTATTGCGGGTACTGTTTTAGGCGGGGTTTTAATTAGCACTGCCGTCTCCAATAGCTTAATGAGCTTTGATGTGCCCATGATCACCACCGGTGTTGATAGTCCTGCGGAGTCGGCCATTTCGATCATCATGTTTATTTATCTTGTTGCGGCTCTATTCAATCTACGAATACCCGATACCGGCGCTCGTTATCCAGAGCAAAAGATTAATCCGGTGCAATTAACCAAAGATTTCTTTGTTGGCTTTCATATTCTGTGGCGTGATCGTCTCGGGCAGATCTCTTTAGCTGTGACTACTTTATTCTGGGGCGCTGGAGCGACCCTACAATTTATTGTGCTGAAGTGGGCAGAAACTGCACTCAATATGAGTCTCTCGCAAGGGGCCATCTTGCAAGCAGTATCGGCTGTTGGTGTTGCGGGTGGTGCAGTGTGGGCTGCTTCACGCATTCCATTGAAGTCTGCCCTGAAGGTCTTACCCTATGGGGTTGTCATGGGCCTATTGGTTTGCGTCATGGCTATTTATCATATTGAATACCTACCTTCTTTCACGCTGTTCTCAGTAGGCGGCTTCGTGGTTAACTTTAACCTCTTACCTGCTTATGCCTTATTAATTTCTGTGGGTTGGCTAGCCGGTTATTTTGTCGTACCCATGAATGCCCTCTTGCAACACCGCGGTCACGTTTTGCTCTCTGCTGGCCACTCAATTGCGGTACAAAACTTTAATGAGAACCTCTCCGTACTAATGATGTTGATGCTCTATGCCACACTCATTTGGTTGGATGTACCCGTACCTATTGTTATCACAGGTTTTGGTCTTGCCGTTGCAGTGACCATGTGGCTGGTTATTAAGAAGCATCAAGCCAACCAAGCTGAATACGACTCACTCCACTTAATTGGTGAGGAGAAGCATTAAGCTTAGAGTGATTGCAATACCGAGCGGGCTAAAAGTAGGTCTTGCCAGGCAAGCGCTTTATCAATCGGTTTAGCAAGCAAATGGTTCAAATCAAAACTCGCAACCAAAGGAATGTCTTGGCCTGCAAGCTCCAAAACAACATCACGCAGGTTCTCTAGAGGCTCGTTTTCTCCACTCAAGGACTGTGCTGCTTGCTGACCGAAGGCAAAAGCTACACACGGTAAATGCGTGTCTGGAGCTACGGTGTTCTCTACCAAACGCCATTCCCATTCACTTGGTAGCAGGCCTAAGGCACGCACAATATTCTTTAACAACAGTTCGGCATCGCCGGTGGGCGTATTGCCATAAAACAACCAATACACCTTTGGTTCTAGCTTATTGTGATTATTTTGAGACCCAACATTTTCTGGCTTGCCTTGTACCGATTCCTCAGACACAGTACCCGGATCTGCCTGACGTAAGGACCATTCACTGATACCCATTTCTTTGAGGAAGACAGAACGCTGTTCAGTGCTCATAAAAGTTGGCCGATTGTTCGAGGGTTTTAACCATGACCAAAGCGTCTTCGCGCAGGCCTGATGCGGATTCTAAGGGGTAATAGGCCTTACGGGTTGATAAATGAGCGAAGCCTACTTTTTCATACAAACGAATTGCTGGACGATTACTAGGGCGCACCTCCAACAAGATCCGCGGGATCCGCATATTACTCCCAATCGATTCAATCGCTTGCATCAATCGCAGAGCAATACCCTGTTGTCTCATGCTTGGATTAACTGTAATGTTTAAAAGGTGAAGATCATCGACTGCAGGCAACAGAATGCAATAGGCCCAAATCCGTTTGGGTTCCTCATCAACCGCACGCATGCAATAAGCCCAATGACCAGCGGATATAGAGTCTAAGAAATTACCTCGAGTCCATGGATGTGCATGCGAAGCCTGCTCCATCGCCATGACCTCATCAAGATCAGCATCACCCATTAGCTCCAGCACCAGCTCAGCCAAATGGACGACCGGTTGGGGTGTTATGTGCTGCGGCATAGCGTTCTTCAGTGGTAAGAGCTACTTTGTTACGGATATATAGAGGCTCGAGGCATTCCACCGAGATAGCTTGCCCAGCTTGTGCCAAGGGTTGAGCCCACTGCAAAACACCCCAGGCGCTAGGAACCAGTTGAGCATCCACTCGATTCTCCGAAAATGGCTTTGCTAAGTACTCAGGATACTCCTGTAGAGCGTTACCAGCGATATAGTCGACTCCACTAAGGTCAATATCTTTTGGGTCACTCAAGGCAATCTCTCCAAAACGCTTGGGCCCAGTATTGCTAAAGTGATAACGAGCCCAATACACCTCACCCATACGCGCATCCAATACGACTAAGAATTGAATATCGGGTTTTGAAGAAATATTCAGAAATGACTGACTGTGGACTGCTTGCATCGCCATTGCATCGATACTAGCAACTGGAATCACGGGCAGATTCGTTCCGACTGCCAAACCTTGAGCCACCGCAACTGATAGGCGCACGCCAGTAAATGCCCCAGGGCCAACACCAACTGCAATCGCATCTAGGTCACGGTATGCAAGACCTTCCTGCTTGAGAAGCTCGCTCATCCAAGGCAAGAGGTGTTGACTAGCGCCAGAACCAATTAACTCATGCCGTTGAGTTATCTGCCCATACAATGACAAAGCCACTGAACACCACGAAGTCGAAGTGTCGATGGCCAACAATTGCATACAAGCAGGACTAGAACATAATGTCCTAGTCTTTAGAACTCTTCATATAAGGGCAAGGTGAGGAACTCAACAAATTGATCATTTGCCACAAGATCCTCAAATATCTTGGCAGAGCGATCAAATTGACCAACGGCACCTGAGTTCTTCACTTTAGTGAGCTCTTCGCCAATCAATTGACGAACAAGCTCAATGGTGACCTTGCGACCATCTTCTAAAACACCCTTGGGCGAACGAATCCATTGCCAAACTTGTGAACGACTGATTTCAGCAGTTGCCGCATCTTCCATAAGATTGTGGATGGGAACACAACCATTACCTGCCAACCAAGCACCCATGTAATGGATACCTACATTAATGTTGTAGCGCAAACCTGCTTCGGTAATGGGGCCCTCAGGGGCAAAGTTCAAAAGATCAGCAGCAGTAACCTGCACATCATCACGTTGACGGTCAAACTGATTTGGCTTATCACCCAACACAGCTTTGAACTCACTCATGCAGAGTTCAACGAGACCTGGGTGGGCTACCCAACTACCATCGTAGCCATCGGTTGCTTCGCGACGCTTATCCGTGGAGACTGCGGCAAGTGCAATGGCATTTTTCTCAGGATCATTCTTAATTGGAATAAACGCACTCATTCCACCCATGGCTGGGGCACCCCGCTTATGGCAGGTTTTAAGTAAGAACAGAGCATAAGAACGCATAAAGGGTGAGGTCATAGTGACCTTCACGCGATCGGCCAAGCAAAAGTTTTTATCGAGTTTGAGTTTCTTAATTGCGGAGAAGATGTAATCCCAACGTCCGGCATTCAATCCTGCACTGTGATCACGTAACTCATACAAAATCTCATCCATCTCAAATGCAGCGTTGATGGTTTCCACCAAGACGGTTGCCTTGATTGAGCCATGTTTTATACCGAGCTCTTTCTCAGTCATAGTGAAAATATCATTCCACAAACGCGCTTCAAGGTGACTCTCGATCTTTGGCAAATAGAAAAATGGGCCAAGACCACGGGTCTCAAGATATTTACCATTATTAAAGGTAAAAATAGCGAAATCAAAGATGCCGCCTGATACGCGTTGGCCATCCACCAAAACATGCTTCTCATCAAGATGCCAACCCCGGGGACGAACAATTAGGGTTGCAGTTTTCTCATTCAATTTGTACTCTTTACCGAAGAGAATGAGCTCGATATCACGTCGTATAGCCTTCTTCAGGTTGACCTGGCCCTGAATAATGTTCTCCCAATACGGACTATTGGAATCCTCAAAATCTGCCATATAGGAATCCGCACCCGAATTAAGTGCATTAATCACCATCTTGGCATCTACTGGGCCAGTTAACTCTACACGACGTGTTTCTAAAGCTTTAGGTACTGGAGCAATCTTCCAATCCCCATCACGAATTGACTTGGTCTCTGGCAAGAAATCGAGTTTTTGACCAGCATCTAACTTCTTGGTTAATTCGCCTCGTTTTTTTAAGAGCTCTTGACGTCTCGGCTCAAAAGCGCGGTGAAGTTTTGCAACCAACTCCAAAGCGTCGGGTGAAATAACAGATGCGAAATCCGGGTTGAGTTTTGCTTTTAGCTCAATGCCACTGGACTCGATGGTTGGTGCGCCAGACATGAATTCTCCTAATCGTTTCTGAGGAATAAATAACAAAATCTTTCCCTATTATGCCCGATATGTTGCACCGCACCTAGATTAGAAATTAAGCAAGCGCCTTGATCACTTCCTGGGGCGCCTGCACCAGTTCAATCAACACTCCCTCGCCACCAAATGGGAACTCTTCATTACTTTTTGGGTGAACAAAAATAATATCGTGACCCCCAGCCCCTTTACGAATTCCACCAGGTGCAAAACGCAAACCCTGTTTTGTAAGCCATTCAACTGCTTTGGGTAAATTATCCACCCACAGACCAATATGGTTGAGCGGTGTTTGATGAACTGCAGGTTTTTTGGTGATATCCAAGGGCTGCATGAGATCGATCTCTATCTCGTGAGGACCATGCCCAATTGCACAAATGTCTTCATCGACATTCTCACGATCAGAAACAAAGGTATCTTTGTATTGAAACCCCAATAGATCAACCCAGAGTTTCTTTAATTGGTGCTTATCAGTACCACCAATCGCGATTTGCTGTACTCCAAGTATTTTGAATGGGCGCGTCATGCTCATGATTTTGTAAATCGAATAATGATTTGATCAACAGCAACACTAGAGCCTTCTGCCACACATATTTCTTCGACAATGCCGTCTTGAGCTGCAGACAAGGTGTTTTCCATCTTCATCGCCTCAATGACTGCAAGTTTCTGTCCTGCGCTAACCTTCTCACCTTTAGTCACATGTAATTTGGTTAACAAACCCGGCATTGGTGAGAGTAATAGTTTTGATGTATCCGGTGGCGCCTTATAGGGCATCCGCCTTTGCATCTCTGCACCAAAGGGGCTCAGCACGATACAGGAGAAACGCACACCATCTTGCATCATCTGATAACCCAAGCCGGGTCGTTCTATTTGGACACAAATTTCTGGGCCCCCATCGAGCCGGTATGGCAAGCGAATTGATCCTGGTACCCAACTACTCTCCAAGAAATACCCAGAAATTGTGCCCTTTCCTTGATTGGACTTTACGGATATTTGATAGCCCTGATCTTTGTGTTCAATTTTGGTGTTGTAGGAGTCTTCACCAGCCATCACCACAAACTCTTGAGTCAGTTTCATTTCATGACCAAGGAGCTGACCCTCTAGTAATTTAGCTCTCTCTAAATAGCGACGATGCACAAAGGTTGCTAAGGCTGGTAAGCGATTAGGATCTGCCGGTACAACCGAGCTTGCTTGAAAACCTTTAGGGAATTCTTCTGCAATGAAACCTGTATTGAAATTGCCCGAGATAAAGCGTGGATGCTGTAACAAGGCAGACTGAAACTGAATATTAGAATGAATCCCACGAATCACAAAAGTATTGAGGGCGCTACGCATCTTGCTCATAGCCTCCTCACGATTGGCTCCATGGGTAATTAATTTAGCAATCATCGAGTCGTAATACATCGGGATCTCGCCGCCTTCATAGACCCCGGTATCAACCCGCACTCCATTATGTGGAGCGGGTGGTTGGTATTTCACTAAACGGCCGGTTGAGGGCATAAAGTTTCGTAATGGGTCTTCAGCATTAATGCGGCACTCCATCGCCCAGCCCTTTCGCTGAATTTGAGTTTGGGTAAATGCTAATTTCTCGCCTGCAGCCACCCGAATCATTTGTTCGACTAAATCAAGGCCCGTAATGCACTCAGTGACTGGGTGCTCTACCTGCAAGCGGGTGTTCATCTCTAGGAAATAAAACGATTTATCTTTTCCAACAACAAATTCGACAGTACCCGCAGATTGATAGTGCACTGCCCTAGCAAGTGCAACTGCTTGTTCTCCCATCGCCTTGCGTGTTGCATCATCCAAGAATGGTGATGGTGCCTCCTCAATCACTTTTTGATGACGGCGCTGAATCGAACATTCGCGTTCCCATAAATACACTGTGTTGCCATGCGCATCGCCGAGCACTTGTATCTCAATATGACGAGGCTCTTCCACAAACTTCTCAATGAATACACGATCGTCACCAAAGCTGTTGCGCGCTTCGTTCTTGCAGGCCACAAATCCCTCAGAAGTTTCTTGATCGTTATAGGCAACGCGTAAGCCCTTACCCCCGCCACCTGCCGATGCTTTAATCATGACCGGATAACCAATACCCTGGGCAATCTTCACTGCATCCTCCGGGCGATCAATGGCTGCATTGTGTCCCGGAATCGTATTGACCTTTGCCTCCAACGCTAATTTCTTTGAGGCGATCTTGTCACCCATTGCTGCAATCGATTGATGTTTCGGGCCAATGAAAATAATTCCCTCTTCCTCGACCCGTCTTGCAAACTCTTCGTTTTCGGATAAGAAACCATATCCAGGGTGAACCGCTTGTGCCCCAGTTTCTTTGCAAGCAGCAATAATTCGATCCATCTGCAAATATGACTCACGTGATGGTGCGGCTCCAATACATACAGCTTCGTCGGCAATGCGCACATGGCGTGCCTCAGCATCCGCCTCTGAATACACCGCCACTGTCTGAATACCCATGCGTTTGGCAGTTAGCATCACACGGCATGCAATTTCACCGCGATTAGCGATCAGTATTTTCTTAAACATAATATGTGCTCACGGTAAATAAATTAGAGAGGAATGTTGCCGTGCTTGCGCGGTGGATTTTGTAAATCCTTATCTTGGAGCATCGCGAGTGAACGGGCAATGCGTTTGCGGGTCTCGTGCGGCATGATCACATCATCAATGTAACCGCGACGTCCTGCCACAAAGGGATTAGCAAACTTAGCTTTGTACTCAGCCTCGCGGGAGTTAATTTTGCTTGGATCGCTCTTTTCTTCGCGAAAGATAATTTCAACAGCGCCTTTAGGCCCCATGACCGCAATTTCAGCAGATGGCCAAGCAAAGTTGACATCCCCGCGCAAATGCTTAGAGGCCATCACGTCATAGGCTCCACCATAAGCCTTACGCGTAATGACCGTCACCTTTGGAACAGTGCAATCGGCATAGGCATAGAGTAACTTAGCACCATGCTTAATAATGCCGCCGTACTCTTGCGCAGTACCTGGCATAAATCCAGGCACATCCACCAAGGTTACCACTGGAATATTGAAGGCATCACAAAATCGTACAAAGCGAGCCGCTTTAATCGAAGACTTAATATCTAAACATCCAGCCAAGACCAAGGGTTGATTGGCGACAATGCCTGCCGTTTGCCCACCAATACGTGCAAAACCGATAATGATGTTCTTCGCATAATCTGGCTGAAGCTCGAAGAAATCCTCATCATCCACAATCTTATGAATCAGCTCTTTCATGTCATAGGGCTGATTTGGGTTATTGGGCACTAGGGTATCCAGGGAGTAATCAGGTTCATCAGCCCATACCAAGCCTCCCAGAAATGGGGCTTTCTCTTTGTTCGAAAGGGGAAGATAGCTATAGAAACGGCGCAACATCATGATCGCCTCAACATCATTATCAAAAGCTAAATCACATACCCCAGAAACTGTTGAGTGTGTATTAGCACCACCCAAATCTTCTGCACTTACATCCTCATGGGTCACGGTCTTAACCACCTCAGGACCAGTAACAAACATATACGAGGTATCTTTCACCATGAAGATGAAATCGGTTAACGCCGGTGAATACACAGCGCCACCAGCACACGGCCCCATGATGAGGGAAATTTGTGGAATCACTCCTGAGGCAGAAACGTTACGCTGAAAGATCTCTGCATAGCCTCCTAGCGATGCAACCCCCTCTTGTATTCGTGCCCCACCCGAATCATTTAAGCCAATCACAGGTGCGCCAACTTTCATGGCCTGATCCATGATCTTGCATATCTTCTCAGCATGTGCCTCTGATAATGAGCCACCCAAAACCGTAAAGTCTTGTGAGAATACAAAAACTAAGCGGCCATTAATCATTCCATAGCCGGTTACAACACCGTCGCTGGGCACCGTTTGATCCGCCATTCCAAAATCCGTGCAGCGATGCTCCACAAACATGTCCCACTCCTCAAAGGAGTCTTCGTCAAGCAAAAGCTCGATACGCTCACGAGCAGTTAATTTACCTTTAGCATGCTGTGCTGCAATCCGCTTCTGACCACCACCCAGGCGGGCTAACTCACGTTTGGCTTCTAGCTGAGAAATAATGTCTTGCATACAAACTCCTGGCTTAAATGGTGTATATCTGTTGTATTGCTACTTCATAGCCTCTAATAGTCGGCGCGCAGCAACGGAAGGAGCAATCCTTCCTTGATTGACTGCAATACTCATTTCAGGTAATAAACGCTCTACTGCAGGATGGTTTTTGAAGTTACTCTTTAGGGCACTATCAATTCGCTCCCACATCCAAGACCCTGCTTGTTGCTTGCGTCGCTCATGCAAATGACCATTTGCAGTTTCTAGTTTCTGAAAACGTTTTACTTCGTTCCATAACTCTTCAATGCCCTGCCCTAACAAAGCGCTCATGCGCAGTACCGTGGGGTGCCATACTTCTTTGCTGTGAGCAGCATGATCAGGGTTGCCTTGAAAGCCCATTAAGCGTAATGAGCTTGTAATAAAGGCTTGAGCACGGGTTGCCGCATCTGGATCAATATCCGCCTTATTAATGACGATCAGATCCGCAATCTCCATTACCCCTTTCTTGATTGCCTGAAGATCATCACCGGCATTGGGTAATTGCAGCAACATAAATAAGTCGGTCATACCAGCTACTGCAATCTCACTTTGACCAACGCCCACGGTCTCCACAATTACTACATCATGACCAGCTGCCTCAGCCAAGAGCATCACTTCGCGGGTACGTTCGGCCACACCTCCAAGCGTTCCTGATGAGGGGCTCGGACGAATAAAGGCATTCTCATTAACGGAGAGCAGTTCCATACGAGTTTTATCACCCAAGATCGAACCGCCCGATAAGCTTGAGGAGGGATCAATGGCCAAAACCGCGACGCGATGACCTTGTTTGATTAAGTAAAGGCCAAGGTTTTCAATCAGGGTCGATTTACCTACACCTGGCACGCCAGAGATACCAAGACGAAATGATTTACCTGTATGGGGCAAGATCGTATTGAGTAATATGTCTGCTCGCTCACGATGATCCATGCGGGTTGACTCTAAAAGAGTTATCGCTTTTGCCAGAGCACGGCGTTGCGCTGGGCATGGCTTTCCTAATAAAGCCTGAATAATCTGCTCGTCAGTTTGCACGGTCGGCATGCGCTCTATCTCAATCGTTCAATCATGAAGCGACTTGTTTGCGGATTTGCTCCAGCACATCTTTTGCCGATGCTGGGATCGGTGTGCCAGGTCCATAAATCCCTTTCACCCCCGACTCATAGAGGAACTCATAATCTTGTCGCGGAATTACACCGCCCACAAAAACAATAATGTCATCAGCACCTTGTTTCTTGAGCTCAGCAACAATGGCTGGCACAAGTGTTTTATGCCCAGCAGCCAAAGTAGAGATTCCTAGGGCATGCACATCGTTCTCAATGGCTTGGCGAGCACACTCCTCAGGGGTTTGGAACAAGGGCCCCATATCGACATCAAAACCAAGATCTGCGTAAGCAGTTGCTACCACCTTGGCGCCTCGATCGTGACCGTCTTGGCCTAATTTGGCAATCATCACCCGCGGGCGACGACCATATAGTTTTGCAAACTCGGCGATCTCGCCTTTGAGTTTTTCCCAACCCTCTGCTGAATCGTATGCAGCTGCGTACACTCCGGTCACCTTTTGTGTATCGGCTCGGTGACGGCCATAAACCTTCTCCAAAGCATCCGACACCTCGCCCACCGTTGCGCGTAAACGAATTGCTTTGATCGCTAAATCCAATAAATTGCCTGTGTTCTGTTCAGCAGCCTGCGTCAGTGCTGCTAATGCATCTGCCACTTTTTTGGGGTCACGTTTAGCTTTAATTGTCTTTAAGCGAGCGATTTGATTATTACGAACCTTATCGTTATCAATCACTAATACATCAACCAAACTTTCCTCTTTTAGTTTGTACTTATTGACGCCCACAATCACATCCGCCCCTGAATCAATCTTGGCTTGCTTCTGAGCAGCGGCTGCTTCGATCTTTAACTTTGCCCAACCACTTTCCACTGCCTTGGTCATGCCACCCATGCTATCGACCTCAGTAATAATTTCCCAAGCAGCATCAGCCATTTCTTGTGTGAGTTTCTCCATCATGTAAGAGCCTGCCCATGGATCAACAACACTAGTGATATGTGTCTCCTCTTGCAAAATCAACTGCGTATTACGGGCAATGCGTGATGAGGTCTCCGATGGCAAAGCAATTGCTTCATCAAAGGAGTTGGTATGCAAGGACTGGGTGCCACCAAATACTGCGGCCATGGCCTCCACCGTCGTGCGCACGATATTGTTATACGGGTCCTGCTCCGTCAAGGACCAACCCGAGGTTTGGCAATGGGTCCGAAGCATTGATGACTTCGGGTTCTTTGGCTTGAACTCTTTCATAATGCGCCACCACAATATGCGTGCCGCGCGTAATTTGGCAACTTCGAGATAAAAGTTCATGCCAATGGCAAAGAAGAAGGAGAGACGGCCTGCAAACGCATCCACATCAAGACCTTTAGCCAAAGCGGTCTTCACATATTCCTTACCGTCTGCCAGAGTAAAGGCGAGCTCTAACGCTTGATTCGCACCAGCCTCCTGCATGTGGTAGCCGGATATCGAGATGGAATTGAACTTTGGCATGTTCTTGGCGGTGTATTCAATAATGTCGCCAACAATACGCATCGATGGTGCGGGGGGATAAATGTAAGTATTGCGAACCATGAACTCTTTGAGAATGTCATTCTGAATCGTTCCCGATAGTTGTTCTTGTTGAACCCCCTGCTCTTCACCCGCCACGATGTAACCGGCTAGTACTGGAAGAACGGCCCCGTTCATGGTCATAGAGACCGAGACCTTATCCAAAGGAATGCCGTCAAATAGGATCTTCATGTCTTCCACTGAATCAATCGCTACACCAGCCTTGCCTACATCACCAACAACCCGAGGATGATCAGAGTCGTAGCCACGGTGAGTGGCAAGATCAAACGCTACAGATACACCTTGTCCCCCACCTTCTAGCGCCTTGCGATAAAAGAGATTGGATTCTTCGGCGGTGGAGAATCCAGCGTACTGCCGAATAGTCCATGGACGAACGGAATACATCGTCGCTTGAGGGCCACGAAGATAGGGCTCAAAACCTGGCAGGCTATTGGTGTAGTGCAAACCTGCTAGATCATCCTGGGTATAGAGTGCTTTGAGATGGATGCCATCTGGGGTGTCCCAACCAAGAGCATCCACATCGCCCTTGGGCGCCGATTGACTGGCAGACTTTTGCCACGCCTCTTTGCTGCTTGTTGGGGCATCGGGCCAGACTGATTTGCTTGCGGACGGATTCTTACTCATAAGCTCCCCATCAATGATGTTTGGTTTTTTGTCATTTTCCTTGACTTTAGGATATTTGTCTATAGAATTGGATACATAATTATGAATTCAGAATATGTATAATTATTGAAATAATCCATATAAAACAATGGAATACGACATTAAGATGAGTAAGATACTTGCTAGCAGGCCGTTGTATGAAGAGGTTGCTGACCAACTTCGTAGCCGAATATTTGCTCATGAACTAACACCAGGTACCTGGATTGACGAGCAAAGCCTCGCCAAGGAATTTGGCATTAGCCGCACTCCCCTTCGTGAGGCGATTAAGGTCTTAGCAGCAGAAGGTCTCATCACCATGAAACTTCGCCGGGGCGCCTACGTAACCGAGGTTAATCGTAGCGATCTAGACCAGATCTTCACAATTTTGTCATTATTGGAGGGAGAGGCGGCTAAAGAAGCAGCTATTAAGGCAAAAGAGCGAGATTTAAATGAGTTAGACGATATGCACTTGCGTTTAGAGAAAGCTGCAGCCGACCGTAATCTTGAGCAATTCTTTGAAATTAACGTACGTTTTCATGAGCGCATTATTGCAATTGCCAATAATCCTTGGATGAGTGGCGTTATTGCTGATTTGCGCAAAGTACTCAAATTACAACGCAAAGACTCATTGAGTCGAACAGGTCGTTTGCAATCCTCATTAGCCGAGCATCGCGAGATCTTAAAAGCCTTACTAAAGCGCGACCCGCTCTCTGCTGAACAAGCTATGCGTACTCACCTAGCACGTGGCCTGGAAGCTGCCAAATAAAAAGCCCCGATCGACAGGGCTTTGTATGGCCTTGAGGATTAAGCTTATTTCTTGACCACTAAATCCCCTGGCAAGGAAGCAATATATGCTGCCATATCGCGCAGATCCTTATCGCTATAAGGCTTCATCTGCGATTGCATGATGGCATTATTACGTCCCACATTGGAATTACCATCCACGGTATAGGACTTTAAAGCGAAATATAAATAATCCTGATACTGGCCTGCAATCTTTGGGTAAGCCGGAGCGACCGGGGCTTTTAAGCCGGCACCGTGACACGCTGCACAGTTATTCTTTTCTACGAGTTCTTTACCTTTGGCAATATCGGCTGCATGAGCAATACCTACACAGGTGCCAAGTAAGGCAAGAAACAGAGCGGATTTGATCATGATCTCTATTCCAATTACTTTAAGGGATTACGTGGTGAATTAGCATTTTGCGCAGAGTAGTAAGCAGCAATATCAGCCATATCTTGATCGCTGAGGCTACCAGCAATACCGCGCATTGTTGGATGTTTACGCTCCCCAGATTTATAGGCTTTCAGCGAAGCGACTATATATTCAGCATTTTGACCGCCTAATTTTGGAACGCGGTAGACCTGAGGCCAATCAGCCCGGTATTCAGGAATAGCGTGGCAGCCTACGCAAATCCACACCTTACTTTGACCTGCCTGAGCAGAACCTTTTACATCTTGAGCCTGGGCAGTGATGGAGAAAAGGCTAGTAAGCAGAGCTGTGCCGAATGAGAAAACGATAGCTTTATTCATGTGCGTGATCGTATTGCAAAATGGTTAATATTTTGTAGGCTGAAGTATAGCGGACAGACAAAGCTGTCAGATAATTTTGTCATTTCCCTATACTGTTAGGCTTGCTAAAACAATGCTTTACCCTTAAATGGAAAGACCTTCATGAGCGCTATTACCCAACGACTATCGCAGCTAGGAATTACCCTAGTGAGCCCCGGATTGCCTGCTGCTGCCTACGTGATGGCAGTGACTAGTGGTAAACAGGTGTATCTTTCTGGCCATATTGCTAAACGCGACGGTAAGCCTTGGGTAGGTAAACTCGGGCTTGATATGGATACTGCAACTGGTAAAACTGCGGCCCGTAGCATTGCCATTGACCTGCTCTCAACCCTCAATGCACATATTGGCTCGCTCGATCAAGTAAAGCGCATCGTCAAGGTCATGGGTTTGGTCAATTCAACGCCTGAATACACCGAACAGCACTTAGTCATCAATGGCTGCTCTGAACTACTTGGTGAAATTTTTGGCGATGTCGGCAAGCATGCACGAAGCGCGTTTGGTGTTGCACAAATTCCTCTAGGCGCCTGTGTTGAAATCGAGATGATCGTCGAAATCTAGTTAGTGAGGTGCAAACCTTGCCCCTGCGCATCAATGAGTATTGCCTTAATTGGTTTATGAAGATAAATCCGCTGTAACTCATTGCGATAGTTTGCTAACTGTACTGTGTATTTTTTATAAAGAGGTTCATCGGCTCTTGGAATACTTAGCTTGTAATCCAAAATCACTAATGCATTGTCAAACTCCACCAGACGATCAATACGCATACTTCTTCCATCCGCAGTGACAAGGTCTAACTCATTCCAAGCATCTACGTAGCGCTTGGGGTCAAAATAATCTTGCAATTGGGGAGACTGGTAAACCGTCAAAGCCCGCTGCAAAGCCAATTGCGCATCAGCTAAGGTAATCATGAATGCACTGGCAATTGCTTTTGCAGTCGGCAGGTTTTGAGAAGCAGGTCGATACTGTTGCGGGGTGATTCGTTGCAATATTCCATGAAACCATACCCCTTCATTCAAGATCTTTTGTTGTTCTGGATTTGCAGAAACTTTGGCCTCGTCAATGGGCTGCTGTC